>Ga0310696_10000891_pt1 | contig 44053 bp, 41 predicted proteins | sample AusTroGonzalo_MG_4_FD_203885 | JGI IMG/M metagenome (GOLD analysis project Ga0310696, IMG submission 203885) | Bovine rumen microbial communities from tropical cattle in Woodstock, Queensland, Australia - Gonzalo_02 (v2) (version 2) | ecosystem: Host-associated > Mammals > Digestive system >... | reverse complement strand
ATTGGTGTGCAGTACGATCATCGAATCCGGCTTGGACGTCCCCAACGCCAATACGATCATCATCGAGCGGGCCGACCGCTTCGGTTTGGCCGAGCTCTATCAGTTGCGGGGCCGGGTGGGGCGCTGGTCGCGTCAGGCGTATGCCTATCTTCTGCTGCCGAAGTACGAGTTCATCGGCACCGACGCCCGCAAGCGTCTGGCGGCGATCCGGCGCTGTTCCAACCTCGGCGCGGGGTTCCAGCTGGCTCTGCACGATCTGGAAATACGCGGCTCCGGCAATCTGCTCGGCGCGGAGCAGTCGGGGCACCTCAACGCCATCGGGTTCGATCTTTATTGCCAGCTGCTGCACTCCGAGATCGCGAAACTGCGCGGCGAAAAGGAAAAGCTGGTCATCGAAGTGGATGTCAACATCGACTTCGTCAGCTTCACTCTGGCGGCGGCTCCGGGCGTGCTGGCGGCGGCGATCCCGCCCGAGTACATCGGCGGCGAGAGACTGCGGGTGGCGGCATACCGCAAGCTCGCCGCGCTGGAAAGCGAAGCCGAGCTGGACGATTTCCGCGACGAGCTGGCCGACCGCTTCGGCGCGCCGCCGCCGCAGGTCTGCAATCTCATCGGCGTCGTGCGGCTGAAACTGCTCGCTTCGGACGCGGGGTACCGCATCCTGACGGTAGTCGACGGCAGGGTGACTTTGCGCAATCCCGCCGGTGCGATATATCGTCTGCCGGACGGCAATGCGCCCCGTCTGGATTACCGCGATCCGCCGGAATTGCGGATAAAGCATCTGGAAAAAATACTGCGGGGAGCAAGGCTGTGAACGGGAAATATATCGATCTGCACACTCACAGCACCGCCAGCGACGGTACCGATTCGCCGGCGCGGGTGCTGGAACTGGCGGCGGAACTCGGCTTGAAGGCGGTGGCGCTGACCGATCACGACACCGTGGCGGGATTGCCCGAATTTCTCGCCGCGGGCGAGCGGCACCCGGAGATCGAGGCGGTGCCGGGGGTGGAGATATCCTGCAGTTATTCCTGTCGCGAGATCCATCTGGTCGGTTTGTTCGTGGATCACCGTTCCGCCGACCTGACGGAATTTCTGGAACGGCGCCGCGAGGATCGGATACGGCGGAATTGCGCCATGATGGAAAAACTGCGCACCCTCGGATTCGAATTGTCGTGGGACGATCCGGAATTCGCCGCGGGCGCAGACGGAAACATCGGGCGTCCGCACTTCGCGCGGGCGCTGATGCGGCGATACGGATTTTCGTCGATGGCGGCGGTATTCGAAAAACTGCTCGGGCACAGCCGTCCGGCATTCGTGCCGCGTCAGCTGCCGAGTCCGGCGCAGGCGATCGAAGTGCTTCACTCAGCCGGGGGAGTCGCGGTCTGGGCTCATCCCATATACCGGGACCGTTCCGAACGGGCGTGGCTCCGACGCGGACTGCGCCGTTTTACCGAGTGGAAACTGGATGCGGTCGAAGGATATTACAGTCTGTTCGGCCCCAACGAGACCGCGCTGGTCACGGAGCTCGCCGCCGCCTTCGGCGCGGCGTTGTCCGGCGGCAGCGACTACCACGGCGGCAACTCCACGGTCGCGCTGGGCACCGGCGCAGGAGGTCTGCGCGTGCCGGCGGAATTGCTGACCGGTCTGAAGGCGCGTCGGAGCTCGCTTCCGAGGTAAAATTGACAATGCTTCGTTTATGCGTTATATTATGAATAGATATCCGACATAAATATCGTAAAATTCATATAGTTTCGTAAATCGAAAAGGGGATTGAAATGGAATCGACCAACACCGAGCAGAGCCGCGAACAGAATCAGGAAAATATCCTGCTTAATTTCTTCTGCTTCCGCAACATCTTGGAAACCGCGATAAGGTATTGGTATGTCGCGGTGTTTTGTGCAATACTGGGAACGACGATCTCTTTCGTCTCCACCAAATGGCTGATCGCTCCGGTGTATTCCTCGCGGGCCACGGTTTTCTCCTGGCGCGAAGGCGGGTTCGTCAAAAACGACGACGGCAACGAGAGACTGAAAAGCACCGAAGGTCTGCGTCAGCTGCAGATGGCCCAGATGCTCATCAACGATTATCGTCAGCTGCTGGAAAGCGAACGGGTAAGAGACGAATTGAGAGACAAAGTCAACGAAGAGTTTCTCAAAAAATATCCTCAATACAAGGGCAACGCCAAAAAACTTTGGTATTCCATCAACATCGAAACCCAGCGGGAAACCCGGGTGATGACGATCGTGGCTCAGGCGCGTACTCCGGAGCTGGCGGCGTTTGTGGCTCAGCAGACCGCGGAAATTTTCAAGGCCCAGCTGTATGAAGTCCTGAAGATGGACAACGTCCAGATCATTGACAAGGCAAAGACTCCGACCACCCCCAGCAACAAATCGCTGAAACGCAATCTGCCGATCGGTTTCATAATCGGGTTGTTCATCGGGATATCTCTGGCGCTGCTGATCGGTTTCATCGATCAGACGATCAAGAATCCGGAACAGGCGAAACGCTATCTCGACGTTCCGGTCATGGGCGTGATCCCCAAGAGCAAGATGCCGGAGAGCCGCTCCAAACTGATCCGCGAGATGTTGGACAACGCCAAATCCCAGGAACTCATCGAAGCCTATCGTCTGCTGCGCACCAATCTGCAGTATTTGGTCTCGTCCCGCAAGACTCCGGGCGGCAAGATCTTCATGTTCACCAGCAGTATTCCGCACGAAGGCAAAAGCTCCTCGATCGCGTTGGTGTCGCTGCTTACCGCCCGCGCCGGCAAGAAGGTGCTTCTGATCGACGCCGACATGCACAAACCGGTGCAGTCGCGCATCTTCAACCTGCGTAACGGCGTCGGTTTCGTTTCGGTCCTGACCGGGGACAAGACGGTCGAAGAGGCGGTCCAGCACGTCGAAGACTGTCTGGACGTCATGCCCTGCGGACCGATCCCGCCCAACCCGTCGGAACTGCTGATGTCCGAGCGCATGCCGCAGCTGCTGGAAGAACTGCGCCAGAAATACGATTTCGTGTTCATCGACATCACGCCGGCGCTGTTCCTCTCCGATCCGCTGATCGTCAAACCGATGGTCGACGGCGTGCTCTTCATGGTCGCCTGCAGTCAGACCAAGATCGGTATGATCCAGCGGACTCTGCGGCAGCTGCAGCAGGTCTCCAAGACTCCGATCGGTTTGGTGGTCAACCAGTTCGACCGCGGTGAGGTCGGCAACCGTTACGGTTACTACGGTTATTACCGGTATCACAGCTACTATCGCTACTACCGCGATTACTCCAACGAAGAGAACGGCGACGGCAAAGCCGGCGAAGCCAAAAAGGACGACGCGTCGAAGAAGGCCTGATGTCCTTGGTATCGGTTCGAGCGGAAGGTTTCGCCTATGGCGGCGAAGCCTTCGGACGGCTGCCGGACGGGCGAGTCTGCTTCTTCCGCGGCGGAGTCCCCGGCGAGACGGCGGAGCTCGAACTGATCAGCGAAAAACGTTCTTTCGCCCGCGGTGCATTGCGGAAAGTCACCGAAGCATCGCCGGCGCGTATCGAGCCCGTATGTCCCCAGGCGGTCCGCCCCGGAGGCGGCGTATTCTGCCCGGGGTGTTCCTTTCAGCAAGTCGAATATTCCGTCGAACTGCTTTGGAAACAGCGGCAACTGACGGATTTCATAACGCGGAGGAAGCTTGCCGAAGCATCGGCGATCGAAGAGCCGGTCCCGGCTCCGTCGCGATTCGGCTGGCGCAACCGGATCAAACTTTCACGCAGCGCCGGATCCGTCGGATTTTTCGCCGAGGACAACGTCAGCATAATCCCGGTTGCGCACTGTCCGCTCGCCGTGGCGGCGATCGACGCCGCAATGCCGGACTGCCGGAAATTTTCCGGCGACGGTGAAATATTCCTGCGGTGGACCGCAAAGGACGGGGTGATCGTCAACGGCGGATCGCGCATGGTGACGGAAGAACTCGGGGAGTTCGGCAGTTTTCAGGTCCCCGCGTCTTCGTTTTTTCAGACCAACCCCCGGGTGGCGGAACTGCTTCTGCACGGTGCGGTCGGTGTGCTCGAAAAGGTCGGTGCGAAGCGGCTGCTGGAGCTTTACTGCGGAGTCGGCGTCTTTTCGCTGGCGGCGGCCCGGATGATCCCCGATCTGCACTCCGTCGGGGTGGAGCTGGATGCACCTGCCGTCGACTGCGCCCGCCGCAACGCCGGCGTGCAACTGGTCGCCGACCGCTGCCGGTTCGCCGTCGGCAATGCGGAAAAGTGGCGGGAACTGCCGAAGGGGATGATCCCCGATGCGGTGCTGGTCGATCCGCCGCGCCGGGGGCTGTCGGAAAAATTGATCGGATCGCTGAAGCGCTGGCGGATACCGCATGTGATCTATGTTTCGTGTGCGCCGGATACGCTGGCCCGCGATCTCGAACGTCTGTCGGAAACCTACCGTGTCGCCATGTGCCGACTGTACGACATGTTCCCCTGTACGGCGCACTTCGAAACTCTGGCGCGCCTGGATTTGAAATAATCCGAAATCGTAGTATATTAAGCATTTATGAGCAAAATTTACACGATAATCGAATCCGGGAGCCCCGGGCCGCTTTCGTGGCGCGAGATCTGGCGTTACCGCGAGCTTTTCTGGATGCTCGCGTGGCGCAACATCGTCGTGCGCTACAAGCAGACCGTATTGGGTTTGCTCTGGGCGCTGGGGAGGCCGTTGGCGACGATGGTTGCGTTCAGCGTGATCTTTCATCGCATCGCCGGATTGCGCGGCGCCTCCGGGGTGCCGTATCCGATGCTGGTCTTTTCCGGCGTGCTGATATGGCAGTGCTTTTCCGGCATGGTCTCTTCCGGATGCGAAGCGCTGGTCAGCAACCGCGGACTGGTGACCAAGGTGTATTTTCCGCGGGTGATCATACCGGTTTCCGGGGTGATCGTATGTCTGGTGGATTTTTTGCTCACGCTGATCGTCTTTGCGGCGGCTTACTGCATCTGGTGCCGTGGAGTGTTTTCCTGGCGGGCGGCGCTGTTCCCGCTGACGCTGCTGCCGATGGTGCTGTGCGCGCTGGGCTTGGTCTTCTTCTTTTCGGCGGTGAACGTCCGCTACCGGGATTTCCGCCATGTGGTGCCGTTCCTGCTGCAGCTGGGGCTGTTCGTGTCTCCGGTGGGGTATGCCGGCGCGGCGATCCCGGTCGGCGCGTGGCGGATCGCGGCGGCGCTTAATCCGCTTTACGGCGTGATCGGCATGGCGCGGTGGTCGCTTTTCGGAATCGCCGTCGAGCCGTGGGCGGCGCTGACCGCGGGTATCGAATCGCTGCTGATCTTCCTTATCGGTTTCGCCGTGTTCCGCAAACAGGAAAAGAGCTTCTCCGACTACATATGAAGACCGTGATCAAAATCGAAAGAGTGGGCAAGCAGTACGCTCTGGCGTCGACGCCGCCGGCGTCGACGTTCCGCGAGGCGCTTTGCGGTCTGTGGAACTTCGGGCGCCGCCGGGAGGAGCGCTTTTGGGCGCTGCGCAACTTTTCGCTCAATGTCCATCGCGGCGACCGGATCGGGATCATCGGCGGCAACGGCAGCGGCAAATCCACGCTGCTGAAGATCCTGAGCCGCATAACGCCCGCCACCGAGGGGCGGGTGAAACTCTTGGGGCGGGTGTCGTCGATGCTGGAGGTCGGCACGGGATTCCACCCGGAACTTTCCGGGCGGGAAAACGTCTTTCTCAACGGCGCGGTGCTGGGCATGTCCCGCGCGGAAATACGTTCGCGCTTCGATGAGATCGTCGGTTTTTCCGGAGTGGAAAAGTTCATCGACATGCCGGTCAAAAGGTATTCCAGCGGGATGTACGTCCGGCTGGCGTTTGCGGTCGCGGCGCATCTCGAAAGCGAGCTTCTGCTTCTGGACGAGGTGCTGGCGGTCGGCGACGCCGAGTTTCAGGCCCGCTGTCTGGACAAGATGCGCAGCATCACCTCCGACGAGGGGCGTACGATAATTTTCGTCAGCCACAACATGATGGCGGTCAGGTCGCTGTGCAACCGGGCGGTGGTGCTCAAGAACGGGGAGCGCATCTCCGACGACGATGATGTCGGCAATTGCGTCAATCTGTATCTGCGCGATCGTCAGCCGGGCGGCGAGCGGGTGTTGGAGTGGGAGCGCTCCGAGGGATCGTTCCGCCACAGCTGTTTTTATCCGAAACGCCTGACTCTGGGCATGGCGGATGGTTCTTCCGTTTCCGGAGCGCTTTCCACCGGCGGCGCTTACCGGGTGGATTTTTGCTTCGACGCCAAGCGGGTGCATCCGGGGTTGTACTTCGATTTTCTGGTCTCCGCGGGCGGGGTGCCGCTCTTTTCCGCGGCTCCGTGGGAAAACCGGGAGACCGAGTACCATGTCCATCCGGGCGAAAACCGCGTCAGCTGGTTCATCCCGCCGGATCTTCTGAACGTCGGCGATTACCGCATAACGCTGCGGGCCTCGGCCTCCGGGGGAGGGGGCTTCCGGATGCCGATGGTTTCCGCGCCCGAGTTGCGGCTGCCGGTAAGCGTATGCGGTTATCCGCTGGCGCGTCCGTCGCTCTACGACCGGCGGCTGCTGCATCCCGAACTTCGCTGGGAGCTCGAGTGAGCCCAACTTCGTGTCGGGATATACCCTATGTCGTGTCGGCTTTGGCGCGGCATGCCAGCGGAGCCGGACGCATCAGTTCCAACATGGCTTCGGCTACGCCGACGGTGGATTGCGGATTCTGCCCCGTCACCAGATTGCGGTCGACGACCACATGGCTCACCCACGGATCGCGGTGCGAATAACGTCCGCCGGCTTCGCGCAGACGCCGCTCCAGACTGAACGGCACGATCCCGCAGGTCCCGTTGCAGGACTCCTCCTGATCGGAAAAACCGGTGATCCTGCGGTCGTACAGCACCGGATTGCCGTCGCGTCGCCGCGCTTTGAGCAGTGCCGCCACCCCGTGACACACCGCGCCGACCACTTTGCCGCACTCGAAGAAACCGCCGAGCAACCGGGCGTTGAAGGAGTCTTCGGCGAGATCCCACATCGGACCGGCGCCGCCGGGATAGAATACCGCGTCGAATTCATGATGCCTTATCCGGCGCAGGGCGACGCTCCGTTTCAGCGCCGGATCGCGGCGCATGATGAAGCGGCGCGCCTCCGGACTGAGTGCCGGAACGCGCAGACTGCGCGGTTCGACCGGCACTTCTCCTCCGCACGGGCTGGCGACGACCACCGAAATGCCGCGGGACGCGAAACGCAGGTAGACGCCGACGAACTCTTCCAGCCACATTCCGGTTTCCTCTCCGGTTGCCGTCAGCCGGCGCTGTGAAGTGGTGACGATCAGAAGCTGATTCATTTTTTCCGGGAAACTCCTTCTTTGCGACCTCGAAATCCGTGTTCCTTCGAGCGTTGTCTGCACATCATCTTACGACGGCGGAGAAAAAAATCAACCGCGGCGGTGGATATTGAACGCCCGGACAATTATATTAATATGATAAAATGGTTTACAATCGGCGAAAGTCATTTCGATGCGCATCGATGAAAACTTGAAAATTCACCTGGCCAGAAGCGCCGACATCGCGGGCGCGGCCTTTTGCGGCATTTTCATCGCGGCGGGGGTGCTGTCACTGGCGGCTTTCTGGACTTTTCCCGACCGCGGCGGCATCATTCGGGCGCTTCTGCTGGCGTCCTTCGCACTGATCGCGATTTGCGGGATATTCGGTCGTCCGCGTCTGATGCCGAAAGCCTGTTTTTCGCTGTCGCTGACGGTGACGGCGCTGGTCTGTCCGCCGATTCTGGCCGACGCGGTGCAGATCGTGCTGTGTCCGCTTATGGTATTGACGCTGCTCTTCGGCGCCCGGTGGCGCGGGGCGCGTCTTGCGATTTTTCCGCTGATACTGCTGGTCGGTTTCGCGATATTTCGTGCGGAACTTCCGGCGAAGCGCGGCGAAAAGATCCCGTTGTCGCTGTATCTGCCGTCATCGCTTCTGCACGAACGTTCCGGCGGCGCCATGCTGATCTTCGACGATCCCGATCCGGAGGCCGACGAGCTTTTGGAGTGCATTTCGTTCCGTTCGGGATGGCTGCGCATGAATTTTCCGCGTGTCACGCTCGGGTTCGAGGTGACGAAAAAGGAGAGCGGCAAATTCCGCATCGCCATCGCCGGAAGGTCGTCCCGTCTCGGCGGCGTTCCGTCCCGCAAATATCTGTACCGGTGGCTGACCGGCAAACTCGAAGCCGACGGGGTGCTGATCCTGCCGGTCGACGAAACGGCGGAGCTGCCGCCGGGGGACTGGCGCATGGCGGTGCTGTCGGGCGGCGGCGGCAGGTGGGCGGCGGCGCGCCGGGGCCGGGACGTATGCGTCGATCCCGGGGTGCTGGATGATCGGATAAAGGAATTTTCGTCGTCGGAACACTCCGTATTGTCGGCGGGGGCGTTCTCCGCGATGTATCTGCCGCCGCCGGAGCGCGGGGTGACGATCCCGGAGCGGCGGAGCCCGTGGTTCGCCGACGCGTGGAGATGGGCATTGCTCGCCGCGGTCGCGCTGGCGTGGATCGTTCTGCGGCTGATGTTTTGCCGCCTGGTGAAGATATGTACGGCGGCGGCGGCGGCGGAGACCGCGGCGGCGATGGTGCTATACACGCTCGCGATATTCCCCAAGTGGAGCGAGTGCATGATGGATACCGGGATCTCGCCTTTTGCCTTGTTCGCCGGGGTGGGCCTGCTGCTTTTGCCGCGTCCGTTTTCGGCCGTGCGCAACGGGATGCGCATCATGGCGGAAGCCGTGGTCGGCATCCTGCCCTGGCTGCCGGGATGTTCCTGGTGCTGGCTGCCGCTGATCAGCTGGTTCTGCTGGTTTTTCGCCGGTTCGGCGGTGTTCACCGGCATCCGTCACGACGACCGGCGTGCGGCGTTGTTCGGCGCTTTGACCGGCGTGGCGCTCGGCGTCCTTTTGCACTTCGCCCTCGGCGGCGGCGGATCTTCGCTGCCGGTCTGCATCGCCGTGCTGCTGATGGTCCCGTCCTGGCTGCGCCGTTGAGCCGGGATCGAAATATTGCATAATAGTTCAAACAATCTGCAAAAAAGTACATTGTCGTCCGTCGTCTCCGGATTATATTATACACCGTAGGCGGGAAATTCGTTTCGCCGCCGGTAAAGTTGGAGAATCCGATACGATGGAAGTCATTGTTCAGCCCGATGCCGCCGCCGCCGCACTGCTTACGGCCAGGCTGATCGCGGACGCGATCAAAGCCAAACCCAAATTCAACCTCGGATTGGCGACCGGGGCTACTATGGAGCCGGTCTACGCCGATCTGGCGGCGATGAACGGACGTAAAGAAGTCGATTTCTCGCAGGTCACGACCTTCAATCTGGACGAGTACATCGGTCTGCCGCCGGAGGATAAGAATTCATACCGCTACTATATGAATCATCACCTCTTCGACAAGATCAACATCGACAAGCGGAACACCAATCTGCCCGACGGAATGGCCGCGGACGAGGTCGCCGAAGGCGCCCGTTACGAAGCGGCGATGAAGCGGGCGGGCGGCATCGACCTGCAGCTGCTCGGCATCGGCAGCGACGGTCACATCGGCTTCAACGAGCCGCTGTCGAGCTTAACGTCGCGGACGAGGGCGAAGGCGCTTGCTCCCGCGACCTACCGCCAGAACAGCGTCTACTTCGATCCGCCGGAAACGATGCCGATGCGCGCCTTCACGATGGGCGTCGGCACCATCCTCGACGCGAAGCGGATCGTGATGCTCATAACCGGCGCGAAGAAGGCGGAGATCGCGGCAAAGGCGATAGAAGGACCGCTTTCGAGCATGGTCACGGGCAGCGCCGTCCAGATGCACCCCGCGACGGTGGTGATATTGGACGAGGGCGCGGCGTCGCAGCTGACGATGCGCGAATATTACGACTGGGTGTTCGCCAACGAGCCCAAGTGGAAGAATTACCGCTGACATTCGGATAATACGACCCAACCTCCGCCGGTCCGGTGCGGAACGCAAGTTCCCTCCGGACCGGTTTTTTGTTCCCGATCGGGCAGGGGACGCGGCAGAAAAAACGACGCAAAAAAAAGCCGGTCGCGCAAAAAGGCGATGCGCTCCCGGCTATGGGGTGGAGGCTTTTTTTACTTACCGCTCTTCCGTACTTTCGATCTGCAATATCCACGCCGGATTTTCGCGGACGGCTTTCTTCCATGCTCCGGAGTCGCTGCCGACGACTTGAGAGACCGCGGTCTTCGCGTTCAGCATCACCGGATCGGCGGGATCGGCCTCAACGGCGTCCGGACGGTGCATCCCGCCCATCAGCAATATCAGAGAGCCCAGCAAAAAGATGATAAGCCAGATCTTACGGTTCATATCCGCTCCCTTTCCTGTTGAAGTTCTCTTGCCATTTCCGCTTCCCTGCGGTCGGCGAGGTGCGCGTTGATCGCCTGCATTTCGGCGGCGAACCTCGCCGGTTCCCAAATTTCCACGCCGACTTCCACGCCGACGATGCACACTTCCTTGCCCGCGACTATCCCCGCGTATTCCCGGAACGGTGACGGCAGCGTCACCCGTCCCTGCCGCGTGATCGTATCCTGACGAGTCAGCGCCCCGAAACGCCGGAGCGACCGGCGAAGGGCGAAACTCGCGCCGAGCTGATCGACGTTGCCGATCTCACGCGCGCGCATTTCCTGATACACCTCTTCCGGATAGAGGGCGATCGCGCCTTCCGGCAGGCCGTGCATGACGACCTCTCCGCCGCACCGGCGCAGAAAATCGTCCACCCAGCGCTGAGTCAGACGGACACGTCCGCCGGCGTCGACCAAACACTTTTCCTGTCCGCAGAAAGGAAGCACTTCGCGCGTCTCCGAAACGGTGATGGATATCGCATTTTATTTCCAATTATTTCCAATATATTCCAAAAAATTCCAAATGCAAGCCCAAAAACAAATATTTTCGAAAAAAATTTCAAAAAAGGATGCGGGGACGGGACAGGAGCAGAAATGACCGGGGCAGGGACGGTTTTTCGGTCAGTCGATCCGGGTGCGCTTGAGCATCCAGCCGCCCACGATGAAGAGCAGCAGCAGGCTCAGCATGCCGTACTGGCCGCCGCCGAACAGCCGCCCGGAGAGGCCGACCAGCGTCGGACCGAGCACGGCGGCGAATTTGCCGAAGATGTTGTAGAAACCGAAGTATTCGGCGGAGCGCTCCGGCGGGATCAGCCTGCCGAAGCAGGAGCGGCTCAACGCCTGTATGCCGCCCTGATTGGCGGCGACGATCAGCGCCAGCAGCAGGAAAAGCGCGCTCTTGCAGCTGCGCGAGGCGATGAACGGCATCAGCGCGGCGATCAGTACGGTGAAGCCGTAACTGGCTATCCCGACGCCGATCATCCTTTTGGCTCCGAAGCGCGAGGCGAGCACGCCGTAGAGCATCGCGCAGGGGAACGCCACGATCTGGATGCCGAGTATCACGGCGATCATTTCCGTGGTCCCCAGGCCCACCTCCTTGCCGTACGGCACCGACATCACGATCAGGGTGTCCACGCCGTCGATATAGAGAAAATACGCGAGGAGAAAGATGCGGAGATTGCGGTCGTTCCAGATGTCCCTGACGGTGCGGCGCCACGCGGCCGGCCCGACGGCGGGCGGTGCGCCATCCGTCGGGAGCGACGTGTCGGATTTCCGTTTGTCGAGCAGCAGCGGCAAGGACCACAGCGCCCACCAGAGCGCGGTGGTCAGAAAAGTCAGGCGGTATCCCTGTTCGCCTTCGCCGAGCAGATACATCATCGCCAGTATGCCGACGAACGGGATCACGCTGCCGATGTAACCGATGCCGAAACCCAGCGCGGATATGTAATCCATCCGCCGCCGCGCGGTGACGTCGACCAGCATGGAGTCGTAGAAGACGTTGCCGCCGGTGAAGGAAAAGAACGCCAGCGCGTAAATGGCCAGCGCGGCGATCCGCATGCCCGGATCGAGCATCGCGAGCAGCTCGGTGCAGAGACATCCGACGACGACCGCGCAGAACACCCCGGTCTTCCGCGCGCCGCGGCGATCCGCCAGCGCCCCCAAGAGCGGCATGGCGACGGCGGCGGCGAATCCGGCGATGCTGTTGGCGAATCCGATGTCGGAGGTGGCCGCGCTTTTCGGCATCCCCGCCGGCATGATGAAATCGGAGTAAAACACCGGGAACATCGCCGTCACCACGATCAGCGAAAAAGCCGAATTGGCGGCATCGTACAGACACCAGCGCAGCTCCGGGATATCCGGCATCAGCACCCGGGCGCGCCGCCGCAGTGCGCCGCCTTTTGAAAGATGTCTCTTCACCGTCTGGCCTTTCCGCCGTGTCGTTATGGGAAAAATCACTCCGAAAAACCGCGCGGATAGCCGTCGCGGATCGCATTCGGCACATAAATTATCATGATTCGGTTGCAAAAGCAATAGAATCTGCTATAATAAATACGACAGCGGCGACCGGGCGCCGGCTAAAATGGAGACGATCTCACATGGGAAACGAAAAACGCATCGAGGCGGAACACGGGATAATTTGCAGTTACGGCAACGACACGCTCTTCGGTTACTTCGGCTGGCCGAGCGTCTGCCGGGTGGGCGGGCACGAGCTATTGGCGGCGGCCTCGGGATTCCGCACCGGCCACATCGATCCCTTCGGCAAGAGCGTTTGCTTTTCGAGCTTCGACGACGGGCGGACATGGAGTTCGCCGCTGGTCGTCAACGATTCTCCCGTCGACGACCGCGACACCGGATTGGTCGCGCTGGGCGGGGGCAGGGCGCTTTTGACGTGGTTCGCCAGCGACACGCGCGGACTCCTCGCCCGCCCGAGCACCGGAGCGGACCGCCTCAAGACGCGGCGCTACCGGATGGATTTCACTCCGGTCGTCGAGGCGTGGGATGAGGCCGTGGTCGAGGCGAACGTCGGCGCTTTCACCCGGCTGCGCAACGCCGACGGAACGTGGAGCAAGCGCCGCAAGTCGTTCGTTTCCGCTCCGCACGGACCGGCGTTGCGCCGGGATGGAACGCTGTTGTATCTCGGCAACGAGTGCGGTTACGAGCCGAACCATTCTGGCGGCGTCCGCATGGGGGACATCACCGCGTTCGAGAGCCGGGACACGGGCGAAAGCTGGACCAAACTCGGGCGCGTTCCCAACCCCGACGAGGGCAAGTTCTACGAGGCGCACGCGTTGGAACTCCCGAACGGCGAACTCGTGGGGGCGATCCGCCACCAGCCGGATTTTTCGATCTGCCTGACGCGCTCCGCCGACGGCGGCAGAACGTGGGCGAAGCCGGAGTTTCTCGTCGCCGGATCGCCGCCCGCGCTGCTGCTCCACTCGTCGGGGACGATCATCATGTCTTACAGCTGGCGCGGCGAAAACCCGGGGCAGCGCATGGCGTTCAGCCGCGACGGCGGCAGGACGTGGTCGCTCGACTGGATACTGCGCGACGACGGTCCGACGCCCGACCTCGGATATCCCTCGACGGTCGAGCTGGCGGACGGCGCTCTCTGCACCGTGTATTACCAGAAGGTGCACGAAGACGACCTCAACTGCTCACTTATGGTGTCGCACTGGAAAATGCCGCAATTTTGAACCGAATCGCGCGGCGCGCCCTTGAATAATCTTACGATGCCGCTATATTGCACATATCAACGGGAGATCCAATCAGGGAAAGGTGAAAAAATGTCTGAAGAAAACAAATCCGCGCTGACGGAGCGTTCTCCATTGTCCATTTTGTTTCAGGGGCTGGGAAGAAATCTGATCTTCCGCGGCATACTCGAGGTGGCGGTCGGTCTGCTGCTGCTGTTTTCTCCCGCGCGCACGATCAGAATCCTGATCGTGGTCATCGGAGTCCTGCTGATCCTGGACGGTGTGGGGCTGTTCCTCGCCTCGCTGCGGGCCGGTTCCGTAGGGAAACGGTTTGCGGTGATAAACGCGAGCGTGCTGGTGTTCTTCGGCGCGATGACCATCTGTTCCCCGCTGTTCATGGAGTATCTCTGGATCCTCATATTGGGGGTGTGGCTCATCGTGACTTCCATAAGCGAGCTTCTCGGCGGCGGCTGGCGGCGGATATGGGGAATCGCTTCCAGTCTGTTGTCCCTGATCGTGGGTATAACTTTCATATTGATGCCGTTCGCCAGCGTCGAGGCGATAGCGATGATCGCCGGCGGAGTGCTGACGGCATCCGGAATATTGACGTTCTGCGCCGGTGTGGATATGCGCGCGGCGAGCAGAAGGATCTGACGGGCTTCCGTCGGAACACTTTCGGGACCGGTGTCTTGCCGGTCCCTTTTTTTATTCCTCTGCGGCGCGGAGCCGGTAATAATGGTCGACCAGCATGTCCTCGGGGATATTCTTGCCGTGGGCGCTCTGCGAATCGTTGATGGCGTGGTTGCCGTGGTCGGGCGTCCAGATGACGGCGCGGGGATGCTTCTTCCAGTATTTGTCCACGTCGGCCACGAGGTTTTCGAAGTACTCGACCGCGGTGGTTAGAGCCGCGGCGGCGACGATCGACTCGCCCCCGAAGTGGTGCGACAGGTGGTCGTACGAGTTGAAGTAGGATACGATCACGTCGTATTCGTCCAGCGCGATCAGCCGCCGGGTGATGCGGTGGGCGATGGCGTCGGTGCGGGTGGAGTAGTAGTCTATCTTGCGTTTGCGGAATATCGTGTCGATCGAGCAGTTGTTCACGGCGACGACGGCGACGCTTTTGCCGGCGTCGACGAAAGCGTCGAAGAGGGTGGGGATCTCGATCCGGCGCTTGTCGTAGCGCAGCGTTCCGTGGACTTGCGGAGACGCTCCGGAAAATATCGTGGCGTAGCAGACCGGGGTGACGCTCGGCATCACTCCCGAGGAGAGGAAGCGCATCCCGGCGAGCTTTTCGACGCGGGCGAAGAGTTCCGGGAATTTCTGCCGCTGGATCTCTCCCGCCGCGTCCGGGCAGTAGATCAAGGTGCGTTCGATTTTGCCTTCTCCGTCGGCGAGGTGTTGAGCCTGATCGACCACTTCGGCGATCGGGGTGCCGCCGCACTCGGCGGGTTCCGCCACGCCGTGGAGGGCGCATACGGTGGGGGTGAGGTCGCCGATGGAGTAATCGACGTCGTATTGCTTCATGAACGATTGAAGTTCGTCTCTGCTGACCTGATTCATTTTGCCCCTTTCGACTCCGGGTTGAATGTTTTGCACCGATCGCCCAAAAATATATCTCCGGATCGGCGCTTTTGCTAACCGGTATCGGCATGTTTTGCCGAAAAAACGCATGTTCGCGTCATTCGGTTGAAAAGCGGTCGGCAGCGTGTATATTACCGACATAACATAAGGATTTGTCGGCATCATGGAACACATCTATTTCGTCAACGCCCATCCGGACGATCTGCTCGCCGTCATCGGTACGGCGCTTAAGCTCAAGGCGACCGGGAAATACGAACTCCATGTCATCGACGTCTCGCACGGCGAAAACGGACTTACCGGGATCGCCTCGCCGGAGGAGTGCTCCAAACTGCGCGAAGCGGAGGAAAGCGAAGTGTGCGCCATTTTGGGGACGGCTCCGACATGGCTGTATGAGCGCGACGGCTCCGCCTTCGCTTCGGAAAAGAGCTGCCGGGCGCTGGCGGCGATGTATGCGGCGGCGCCACCGCGGGCGATATTCACGCAGTGGCCGCTCGACCGGCACCTCGACCACATGATGTGCGCCTCCATCGCGCTCAACGCCCTGCGCCTCGCTTCCGGAAACTCCCGCGGGGTGATGAAACAGGGATGGCCGGAGGTGTTTTTTTACCACTGCCGCAATTCGATGGCGTGCGATCCCGGGTGTCTCGTGCCGCTCACCGAAGCGGAGATGGCGGAAAAATGCAGCATCATTTCGCTTTACCGCTGTCAGCAGGGACCGCGTCTCGCGGAGGATGAGAAGATCCGCAACGCCCACTTCGGCACGCGGGCGCGTCTTCCTTATGCGGAGGCGCTTACGAGACTTCAGCCGCTGTCGCCGGAGGTGCGGTCCGTGTTGGATGGGATCGCCTGGTTCTGAGCGCGGAAGCCGCAATGAAAAACGACCGGACGGGGATTTTTCCCATCCGGTCGTTTGGTTTTTTTGAAGTCGCTGATTACTTGAGCGAGGCGATCACGAACGCGGTGTCCTGATTTTCGAAGATCTTGCGGCTGGAGTAATCGGCGAACGCGCCCTCTGCCGTAAGATCGGCGAAGCGTTTTTCATATCCGGACGCGCCGAAGCGCAGGTTCACCGCGTCGGCTTTGCGCCCGATGACGGTGACCGTGTTTCCGTTGCGGCTTATCACCGTGTTGCCGCCGACGTAGCTGACGCTGACGTCGCCATTGGTCAGATCGCCGAACCACAGCGTCACGTTCCCATCCGCGGTTTGTTCCACGGTGTCCTTGCCCCAGTTGCCGGCAAAGGTGAATATGTCGTCGCCGCCGCCGCCGTGCATCCGGTCGTCGCCGCCGCCGCCGGCCAGCACGTCGGAATCCGCGCCGCCGGTCAGCCGGTCGTTGCCGTGATCGCCGAAGAGCATATTTTCACCGTCGCCCGACCAGAGCACGTCGTCCCCGTCGCCCCCGCGGATGGTCATGCCGGAAGCGGAGAACTCCGTACTGGTGAGATCGACGACGTCGTTGCCGGCTCCGGCGCGGACTTCGCCGATCTGCGAGAGGCGTGCGACGGGTGCGCTTTCGCCGCCCTCCGGGCGCTTCGTGAAGATGTCGTCCAGCGCCAGCGCGTCGCCGTTTCCGCCATCGGTGAGGAAAAGCACGGAGGCGTCGGTGGAGCCGTCGAACACGTTGGCGATCCGGTTTTTGCCCTTGAGCGACACCATTTCGCCGGTACCGTTTTGCCAACCGGCGGTGCCGACGTGCTTGGCGCAGTATTTCACGTCCCACACTTCAGAGGTCTGGGCGAAGAACGCGTCCGCGATCCCGTCGGCGTCGGAGACGAACCTGACGGCGCCGGTCTCGGTTTCGGCGACGGCGGCTTCGGCGACGTCGGACCATTCGGTGCCATCCTCGGCACTCACCCGGAAGGAATAGGTCGCCGCATCCGCATTGTAGAGATCGATCCCCGTTTTGTCGACGGCGAATTTCACCAGAGTGGAAAAACCGTCGGAAGAAAGTTCCGCCGTGTAGTTCGTGACGTTGGGCGCCCCCGCCCACGTCGCACCGGATGCGGTCAGAACTGCGTTATTCGGGGTGATGTCCACGATGCTGAAGTTATGCGCGGCGCTCCAGTCGCTCACGTTGCCGGAGATGTCCGTCGCCTGAATCTGACAGCTGTAATTTCCGACCGCCAGATTGGTCAAGGTGTAAGTCGTTCCGCTGACAATGATATCTTCACCGTTCACGCGGAGAGTGTAGTCCCTGATCCCGGAGAGGTCCGATGCCGGGGCCCAGCTGATGGTCGCGGAGTAACCCCGTATCGCCGCTTCAGGGGCGCCGCCCAGCGTCGGCGACACCGTATCGGAGATCGTGAGCAGAAGGGTGCCTTCGTAATCGACGGAGAGCGAACACACCAGATCCGTATCGATGATTTCGGCAACCGAAAGAGTCCCCACCGTCGTTTTTCCGGAAATGACGGTGATGCTCCCGGTGAATTCGGCGGCATTGTCCGCCAGCTTGTAAGTCCCGCTTGGAGCTGCGCCGACGGAGACCGACAAGGTGTATCCGGCGGCGTTTTTGACCTTCGCCCAGTCGCTCAGGATCGCACTGGAGTCGCTGTCGCGCCCGTTGAGGTCAAGCACCAGACTGGCGCCGTCCTTCAGCGTCATGTCGCTCGTCAACGTGACCGTGCCGTTCAAGGTGATCGTGCCGCCGAAAGCGGCTTTTTCGTTCACCATCATTATGCCGCCGGAAGCGATGGTGATGTCTTTCAATCCGGCGTCAACTCCGGATTCGTCGTCGCCGACGGTCGCGGAATTGATCAAAAGCTTCCCGTAGACAGTCGCTCCGGAAATGCTGCCGCCGACGACCATCATTGAGCCGCCGGCGTAAACCAACGTGTCGCGGGCGACTCCGCCGCCGTAGACCGTCATGCTGCCATTGTTGAACACCGAGGTCGCCGAAGCGAGTCCGCCGGAGGAGACGTACTGGTGCGCCCAGCTGTTGCTGACGATCGTGTGCAACGCGGTGCCGCCGCTCGAAACATACTGCGCGGCGTTCTCGTAGAGCAGGAATCCGGAAGCCGTGCCGCCCGAAAGCAGAAACGTGCCGTATTCGTTGGTCCCGGAGACCAGCGTCACGGAATCGCTGCCGCGGATGTGGGTGGTGAGTCTGCCGTCGCTGTTCTGCACGATCCAGACGGCGACGCCGCCGTTCGACACGAAAAGCGCCCCGTTGGCGTCGATCTCCGTATCGAGCGCGGTGCCGCCGCTCGACACTGTGAGCCGACCGTTGTTGTTGAGCACGAAGTTCGAGGCCGTGCCGCCGGAAAGGAAGAAGCTCCCGCGTACGTTGCTTCCTTCGATCCGCGTCGCGTCGTCGTTCCCGTAAACGGTGACGTTGACGTTGCCGCCGGACGCAACCGTGACGTCGGTGGCGACGCCGCCGCTTTCGACGGAAAGTCTGGCGTTTCTCTGCACCGAAACTCCGGTGGCGACGCCGCCCTTCGAGATGGTCATGGTGCCGCCGCTCAGGAAGGTCGATACGGCGATGCCCGCGTTGGAGACGGTCGTGCTGTTGTGGACGGTGGTATTGGAAACATAACCGCCGGAGCGTATCAGCAGTTTGGCTTCCTTCTTGACAACGGTGTCGATCGCTGTATCGCCGCTTTTTATATCCAGCGAAGAGCCCTTGCCGCTTATAAGCATACCTTTGTAATTCGCCATGTTCTTGCCCTTTCGCACAGAAATTTTTGGTATTCGGAGAATACCATAGCACAAATGGCGGCAAATGCAAATCCAAGAACGCAAAAATATCTTGATTTGTCGCCATGTCCGCGTTTTTTCGGCACGCGATTTGCAAAATGGCGCCGCCCGAATTATACTATACCCGGCGACGGCGGAGCGCGGTTCCGCATCGGAGCGACATCGAACGGAGTCAGGTCGTGAGCGGTAAATATTGGCTGTTGGGGTTGTGTCTGGCGTCTTTTCTGCCGCTGGCGGCGGCGGATACGGATGACGGGCGCACGGTCTTCGTCCAAATGGGGATCGAAGAGAGTTTCATCGTCAGGCTGAAGCCGATGTGGCAGGTGTTCCGGCGGCGCTCGGTCGACCTCTGTTACGAGGATTTCCTGATCCGGGGGCCGGAAAATTCCTTCAAACTGTCGATGCAGTTCTGCTACGAGGATCCGGAGCGCCTGCAGTACGACACCCCGGCCAAACAATCCCGCGCGCTGTCGGAGCTCACCTCTTCACTCTATGACGAGTCTTACGAAAAGGCGCGAAACATGGCTCCGGCGTTCCGGGATTTCGCCCCCGGCGGGCGGTGCGGCCGGGCGCTGCGACTTACCGCGAACCGCTGGGCGGGCAGAACTCCGCCGCCGGAGGAGCCGGAAGGCAAATTCGTCACCTGCGGTTTGTTCCGGATCGGCGAGAACAGCGCGCTCTTTTTCCAATTGTGGACCAACAGCGTGGACGATGCGGCATATCGGGAACTGTTGGATTTCATCGTCGCTCTGACCATTCCGGAGCGGGGCGATCCGGCGTGGAAGCTTTCCGACGCCGCGAAGGCGGTGAAAGCCGCCGAGATCGAGTTCGCCAAACGATATCCGGCGCCGGAGCTTGCCGCCATGCGTCCCTATAACGTGCTCCGCACCGAAAAGGGGTGGCGCGTTTACGGTTCGCGCTGGGACGCCGACGGCACGGTGGAAATGGACCTCGACGGCGCAACCGGGGCGGCGTCGGGCGTCCGGCGCGGCAGTCAGTCTACCGGGGAAAGGCGCTGATTCGCCTTCCGCATGAAATCCGGTCGTGATTTTCCGTAAAATCCCGTGTTTTTTTACGGCGGAATACGGTTTTATCCAATGCTTTCCGAATAGGGGAAGTTTATGCGTAAGATCTTGGAATCAAGGCATAAAAAATGGAGCCAATGATCGGAATCGAACCGATGACCTATTCATTACGAGTGAATTGCTCTACCGACTGAGCTACATTGGCTTGCCGTCTGTTTTCCTAATATAGCAGGCGAATCGGCGTTTTTCAATCCGTCGGCGCAAGATTTTTGCGGCAACTTTGCGGCAAAGTTCCGGTCGACGCGGCTCCGCCCTTGAAAAATCTCCGCAAAGGCAATATATTCGGTCGGATGACTTACAAGGAGTTTCGACAACATGGACTATTTGCTTGACAACAAAAATCTGGTCGAGGTGCGTTACCATGCGCCGCGCGGACAGCGGCGGCTCTATTCGCTGGCGGCGGATCTTTCGCGCGAATATCTGTTCCCGAGCGACGTGCTGGTCGGCGTGATCGGCCTCGAAGGCGCGGGCAAATCCACGCTGATCAGGGGACTTTTCCCCGGCTTGGAGCTGACCAACGACGACGAGGGCATCAACCACACCACCAGTCCGCTCTTCGATTTCGACGAACACGACTTCTTTTCCGGGCACACCTTTCATCTGGACATCCGCTTCGAGTCGGCTTTCCACCAGATGCACGAGATCGCCGATGCGATCCGCAAGGCGATCAACGCCGGCCGCCGGGTGGTCGTGGAACACTTCGACCTCATCTATCCCTACCTCGGGCACAACGCGCAGGTGATCTTCGCCATCAGCGAGGAGCTGCGCATATACCGCCCCACGATCTTCGGGCCGACGCCGAAGGAGATCAAGCAGTACGTCGACGAGAACACCAAGTACCGGCTGATGGCGCACTCGGCGGAGGATCTGACGAGCTACATCATGGAGACCGAATTCAACTGCAAGCCGCCGGCTCTGCATTCCGACATCAAGCACGGCTTCATCATCGGTTTCCGCGAAAAGCCGGATATCGACCTCGACCTGCTCGAAAAAAAGGTGCGCGAGTTCATCGACCGCGACGAGAAGATCTACCCCGGCGACGGCAATTACGTCCACATGGGCGACCTCAAGATCTACTGCACCGGCAAGCGCATCCACGCGAAGTCGACCGGTCAGATCGAAAACTTCCGGCTGGTGAAGGAGTTCATCGTCGATCCCATCACCAAGGAATTTCTGCTCATCGGCATCGCCGGACCGGATCAGGAGCTGCAAATCAGCACCGATGCGCAGATCGCGCATTGAAAAATACCGCGACTTCCGGTACATTATAAAACGACAAGAAAGACAAAAAACACTTTGGACAGCCGAACGATGAAATACGAAGCCGTGATCGGGTTGGAAACCCATATCCAGGTACACACCGAAAGCAAGATGTTCTGCTCCTGCGCCAACCGATACGGGGCTGAACCCAACACTCTCGTCTGCCCCGTCTGCATGGGCTACCCCGGCGTGCTGCCGGTGCCCAACCGCGAGGCGATCCGCCGGACGGTCAAGGCCGGCATGCTGACCAACTGCAGGATCGCCAAATTCAGCAAGTTCGACCGCAAGAGCTATTTTTACCCGGATATGCCGAAAAACTACCAGATATCGCAGTACGATCTGCCGTTCTGCGAGCACGGCTGGATCGCGCTTTCCGGCACCGGTTTTTCCGGAGCTCCTCTGCCTGAAAAGAAGATCGGCGTCACCCGGATCCACTTGGAGGAGGACGTCGCCAAGCTCACCCACTTCGGTCATTACAGCGGCGTCGACTACAACCGCGCCGGGGTGCCGCTGATGGAGGTCGTCAGCGAGCCCGACATGCGGTCCGCGGACGAAGCGTACGCCTATTTGAGCGCGCTCAAGGAGATAATCCGCTACGGCAACATCGGCGACTGCGACGCCGAAAAGGGGCAGATGCGCTGCGACGTCAACATCTCTCTCCGCCCGGTCGGGCAGCAGGAGTTCGGCGTCAAGGTCGAGCTCAAGAACCTCAACAGTTTCCGCGCCGTGCACCGGGCGATCGACTACGAGATCTGGCGGCAGGGCGAGATGCTCGACCGCGGCGAGAAGATCTATCAGGAAACTCGCGGCTGGAACGACGACGCCGGCGAAACCTATCTGATGCGCCGCAAGGAGTCCGCGCACGACTACCGCTACTTCCCCGATCCCGACCTGATGCCGGTGACCTTCACCGACGAGGAGCTGGAGGCGATCCGAGCCGAGCTCCCCGAACTGCCGGAAGCGAAACGCCGCCGCTTCGTGGCGGATTATGCCGTGAGCGAGTACGACGCCGGAGTTTTGACTTCCGACCGCGATCTCGCGGATTACTTCGACGCGGCGGCCAAGCTCGCCAAACAGCCGAAGCTCGCCGCCAACTGGATCACCGGCGAGCTTCTGGCGCGCCTCGGCGCGGAAAAGATGAGCGTCACCGATTGCAGGATCGCCCCCGCCGCATTGGCGGAACTGGTCAATATGATCGACTCCGGCGCGATCAGCGGCAAGATCGGCAAAGAGGTCTTCCCCGTGATGTTCGAAAAGGGCGAGTCGCCCAAGGCGATCGTCGAACGCCTCGGACTCGCTCAAGTCAGCGACTCCGGCGCCGTCGCCGAGGTCGTCGCGCAGGCGCTCGCCGCCAACACCCAGCAGGCGGACGAGTACCGCGCCGGCAACGAACGGGTGCTGCAGTATCTGGTCGGTCAGGTGATGAAACTCAGCCGCGGGCGCGTCAATCCCCAGCTGGCGATCGCCGAGCTCAAAAAGCAATTGGGCAAATGATCTCTTCCAGTCAGCTCATCGTGCTGGCCAAGTCGCCGTACCGCGAATCGGCGCTGCTGCTCAACGGCATCAGCCCCGATTACGGTCGGCTGTCGCTGGTATTGCACGGGGCGCTCAAATCCTCCGACGGCAAGATGCCGGCGGCGGATCTTTACCGCGAGCTGGAAGTCGAATTCAAGGAAGAGGAAAACTCCACTTTGTACACCGCGACCGCGGTCGAAGTGATCGCCGCCTTCGATTCGATCGCCGATCACACGCGTGAGTTCATGATGGCGGGGCGGATATCGTCGTTTCTGCTCAAAAACCTCGCCCCCGGCGTGCCGCAGCCTTATACCTATGACGCGTTCCGGTCGATCCTGGGGCGGCTCGCCGCCGGGACGGGGCAGGGGAACTGGACGCTCGAACAGTGCGCGGTGGTGCTCAAGACCGCGTTTCTGTACGAAAACGGTCTGCTGCCGGAAGGCACCAGCGGGCGGCAGCGGGATTTTCTGGAAAATCTGGTCGCGGCGGGGATCGACGACTCCGAACTGCCGGAGTGCGCCGCCGGATATTGGACCAAACTCAACGGCTGGCTGAACGCGCTGCTGGATTATCACCAGCTCGCCCGCGGCTGACCGGAGTTCAGGGAGAGGTAATATGAAAGCCGGTTTTTTGCGACACTTGACGATGATTGCTCTCGCCGTGGCTGTTTCGGCGCCGCTCTGCGGCTGCCGCAGTCATGTCGTAGTCAACGGGCGCTCCTGCGCGATGCTCACCGATCGCGAAGTTCAGGAGCTGGTGGTATTCGCCCGCGCGACTCTGGCCAAAAATTCGCCCAGACACGCCTCCGTGGAGGAGCTCGCCGAGATCCGCCGCATCGCGCCGGATGTGAAGATCAGATATTACGGCAACTGCATGGGCGAAGCGGTCATCGGCTGGGATCTCGAAAAGCGCAAGATCGAGATCATCTACGACGGGCTGCTGACCAGCACCGAACCGAATGAGCGCGACATGATACTCCGAGTCATGGAAAAACGGACGGGTACGCTCGATTTCCGTCCCGGGCCCTCGCGTCCGCTGCCGCAGAAGCTGCGTCAGGAGCAGCGTCCGCTCCGGCCTTGACAATTGCCCCCGGGCGGTGTATCTTATATGCAATACACGGGGTGCTGCGTGCCGATGTCGGCCGCGGCTGAGATCATACCCGCAGAACCTGATCCGGGTAATGCCGGCGCAGGGAGCCGAACTCGGGATTTTTCCCGGTTTGCCGACTCCGCACTGCGGAGCGCGCGTCAATGGTTCTTCCGGCGTCCGTTATCGGACCAAAATCAAAGAAAGGCGTATTGTATCATGGCTATCGAAAATGTCATCTCAACGGCGATCGTCCGCGCGTTCAGCGAAAAACTGCTCTCCGGACTGGATCTCGACGTCGCCATCGTCGGCGGCGGACCGTCGGCGATGGTCGCGGCGCGCGATCTGGCGACGGCGGGCGTCAAAGTCGCGGTCTTCGAACGCAAGCTCGCCCCCGGCGGCGGCACCTGGGGCGGCGGCATGCTCTTCAACGAAGTGGTGGTTCAGGACGACGCCATCGGCATCCTCGACGACTTCGGCATCGACCACAAGGAGATCGAGGGCGCCAAGGGTTATCACACTCTCGATTCGGTCGAAATGGCGTCGGGGCTGATCTTCGGAGCGCTCAAGGCCGGTGCGAAGATTTTCAACAGCGTCAGCGTCGAAGACATCGTTTTCAAGGAAGGCAAGGTCGGCGGCCTCGTCATCAACTGGACGCCGGTCGAGCGGCTGGGCATGCACGTCGATCCCCTGACCGTGATGGCCAAGGCGGTGCTGGACGGCACCGGGCACCCGAGCGAGATCATGCACCTCGCCACCGAAAAGGCGCAGATCAAACTCGACACCCCGACCGGCAGCGTGCTCGGCGAAAAGCCGATGTGGGTGGACAGCGGCGAAGCCTCGACGGTCGAGAACACCAGAGAGTATTTCCCCGGTCTCTTCGCCTGCGGCATGAGCGCCAACAACGTGATGGGCGGCTACCGCATGGGCCCGATCTTCGGCGGCATGCTGATGTCCGGACGCAAGGCGGCGAAGCTGATCGCCGCCAAGCTCGGCAAGTGACAGCAATGGCGACGTTCGTCAAATCGGCGCAACTGGCGGAGCGCATCAGGCGCTTCGCCGCCGCGCGGCTTTATCCCGTCATATCCTCGGAGTTCTGCTCCGGCAGAGCTCCGCAGGAGGTCTTCGCCGCCGCCGCGGCTGGCGGCGCGAAGGTCATCCAGATCCGCGAGAAGCACTGGGACAAGGCGCGGATAGCGGAACTGGTGCGCGCCTGCCGTCCCGTCGCCGACCGTCATGGCGTATTGATCATCGTCGACGACTACGCCGACGTCGCCCGCGACGCCGGAGCCGACGGCGTCCATATCGGTCAGGACGACATGTCGGTCGCCGAGGTCCGCGCGATCTCGCCCGAGCTGTTGATCGGCAAATCCACCCACAACCTCGAAGAACTGCTCGCGGCGCAGGTGGAGGGGACGGATTATCTGAACATCGGCCCGATCTTCGCCACCAGCACCAAAAGCGTCAGCTATCCGCCCGTCGGGCTGGAAAAGCTGGCGGAGCTCATTCCGCAGGTGAAGATCCCGTTTTCGGTCATGGGCGGCATCAAGGAACGGCACGTCAAGGATCTTCTGGCCGCCGGAGCCCGGCGGATCGCCATGGTCACCGAGGTCACGCAGGCGCCGGACATCGCCGCCAAGGTGCGCGAACTGGAGTCGCTGTTCCCGCCGAGTTGGGAATAGGAAGACGCAAAAAATCCGCCCGGCGCGCAAAGCGGACTTGACAATCGCGTCCGGGCGCGTTACATTCTACACCAGAAAGCGGGTTATTCTCGGAACAATTATCTGTATTGGGCCCTCTTTTGGGCTTATTGTACGACGTGGTTTTGCTGAGATTTCTCACCCGCTTTCTTTTTTTGCTTCGCATTTCGGCAGATCTCGCGCCTTGCTCGTCGTTCGCTCAGCTTGTCACGCCGTAGCCTTGGCGAAGGCGGATCGAGCAAGTAGGTGCACTCCTTCGCTCCCTCCCGTCGCAAAACGCGACCTCTGCTCGAACTGCTCGCAAAAAAGGTTGGAGTATAAATGGCTTCGCAAAACGGGAAAAATTGCCCCGAATTTCGTCGTTTGCTCAGCTTGTCACGCCGTAGCCTTGGCGAAGGCGGACTTGTCACACCATTTTTTGGCGATTTTTACCCGAACGGCTTTTGAATAACCGCAAAACCGCGCTATATTATATGACGATCGCGGAGAGATGGCTGAGTGGTCGAAGGCGACGGTCTCGAAAATCGTTGTACGCGTATGCGTACCGTGGGTTCAAATCCCACTCTCTCCGCCATTTTTTGTGCCCTTTTCATAAAAATCACCGCGAAATAAAAAATCGGCTTCGGCAAATGGATTTGCCCGCCGATTTTTTTATATCGCCTAATTTCATGCATTGGTAGACCGCGACTTGATTCTTCAGCAAAGATGCGCGAAAAGCAGAAGCCCGGCTTCGCCTTAAAAGGTGGAGCCGGGCAGGTGCAGGGCGCGCCCTGCCGGGGATCAAAGGGCGCGCAGCCCTTTGCGGGGCGCGACCGAAGCGAAGACCTGCGCGCTCATAAAGAGGCGCGCAGGGGCGGCGGAAAAGGTTCCGCAAAATCGCCCGATTCGGAGAGTTGCACACGGTCGGTTGCGGAAAGCGATTTTTGCGGAAAACAGCCGCCCGGAGTCGAGCGGCGGGAGTCGCATCGGACAAAAAAGAGCACGTTTTTAGTGTTGCCGACGTCGAAAGAAGTAACAGCCGTCATATAGTGAGGCACTCCATTCTTCGCCCGAGCGAGGACGGCAACGCCGTCCGAAGCAGGTGCAGGGCGAGCCCTGCCGCAAGGGGTTCCGGGGGGCGCGGAGTCCCCCGGACGCAATGAACGCGCACACTAGCTTGGTGTTGTCGTCGTAAAAAACAAGGATATCCGCCCCGATTTGGGACAGCATATCTTATGTCGCTTGGTTTGCTCTGCTGGCGCAGAGCCGGCGATTTTTTACAGCGCGACTGCGGTCAGCGTTCCGCTTCGGCCCGTTTCAAATCTTTGCTCCAGTCCCGGTTCAGATCGAGCCCGGCAAACACTTCTGGGGAGGGGAGCCGTATCTGAAGATCATCCGCATGGCAGAGGCGCAGTTCGCCGCTGCTTAGTGAAAAGTTGAGCACATGGCCGCCGTGCTGCCGCGCCGCATCCATGAAGTGGAGGTGCCAGCCGGGAGCGTTGACGCCGGCGACATATCCCGGAAGCCGAAATCCCACCAGATCGCCGGAGCAGTCGGCCAGATCGAAGAGCGCTTCGTTTTTCGCCGCCTCCGCCAGACCGACGCCGTCCTTTTCCTGACGACCGACCGTGCGGACTTTCATGCGGCGGAAATCCCCGGTGAAGTGGATCGCCAGCGGGATATTTTCCTGCGGGCAGCACTCCGCCATATACTCTTCGAAGAGTTCGTAACTCGGGATGTCGGCCAGCCGGATGCTTTGCTCGGCATGAAATTCGGCGACCGTGCCGAAGGGGACGGTCGCGTCATCATTCGGCAGATAGACATGACCGTCGGAGCACGCCTGATAGACCACACCGTCGATCATCTGCATCTCGCCGTCCAGCCGATCCATGGTGGCGATCGACATGTTTCCCAAGTTTTTCAGTTCGGCGACGCTGATTACTCCGTCGTAGCGCCCGCTGAGCAGAACGCTGAACAATGATACTTGCGTGAATTTGGTTCTCGTTTTCATTTTTCAAACTCCGATATCGTTATAATATGCGGTTTGAGGAACAGGGTAATTACGTCAGCTTGCAGTTGCGGCGCACCGTTTCCCACGTCTCTGCCGGCAGCTGCGCCCCCAGCACTTTGACCACCTCGGCGGCGAGATATGCCCCGAGTTTTCCGGCTTTTTCCAGCGTCCAGTCGCGAAACAAGCCGTAAAGGAATCCGGCCTGCCACAAGTCCCCGGCGCCGGTGGTGTCCACCGCGACGGCCCGCTTCGCCGCCACATGCACGGTTTCATTGCCGCGCCGTATCCATGCTCCGTCGACTCCGGTCTTGACCACGGATATGCGGCAGTACTTGGAGAAGGTCTTCAGCGCTGCCTCGGGAGCGAGTTCGCCGCGGAGGGCCATGAAGGCCCGCGCCTCGTCTTCGTTGGCGAAGACGATGTCGATGCGGTCGAGGATGGCTTCGAGATCGTCCCGGAAACGCCGCACGACTTCGAAGGACGCCAAGTCCAGACTGACGGTACAGCCGTGGGCCTTGGCCATTTCGACCGCATGCTTCACCAGCCCCGGGTTGAAGAACTGGTAGCCCTCGATGTGCAGATGGCTCACGCCCGAGAAATCCCCGTCGCAAAGATCCTCCGGGCGCATCAGCAGCGATGCCGCCAGACTGGAGCGCATCGTGCGCTGTGAATCCGGCGTGACGATGCACAGCACGGTGGCGCTGGGCGAGCGCCCCGTCGCTTTCAGCGAGGAGCAGTCGCCGCCGATCGCGAGATAATTGCGGCGGAAGAACTCCGCCGCGTCGTCCTTGCCGGTTTTGCCGATGAAAGAGGTTTTCATCCCGAGGCGGGCGAGCGCCGCAATAGTGTTGAAGGCGGATCCGCCTATGGCGTAGGCGGGGATACCCCCCGCCGCTTCGAGCAAGGAGATCAGCCGGCGCTGTTCCGCTCCGCTGATCTTGTTCATGCCGCCCTTTTCCCCGCGGACACGGGCGGTCAGCGTCGCGTCGTCAACCCGGATCAGGATGTCGATCACGGGGCCGCCGAGACCGGCGATTTTCACGGGATCGGAGTGCATTTCGGCAGCGGCGTCTTTCAGTAACGGTAGTTTTCCGACTTGAACGGGCCGTTTTGCGGGACGCCGATATAATCTGCCTGCTGTTTCGTGAGCTTCGTCAGCTTGGCGCCGAGCTTGTCCAGATGGAGCCGCGCCACTTCCTCGTCGAGTTCGCGCGGCAGACAGTGGACGGCGACGTCGAGCTTTTCCTTGGCGATCTTGATCTGCGCCAGCACTTGATTGGCGAAGGAACAGCTCATGACGAAGTTCGGGTGTCCCGTCGCGCAGCCGAGGTTGACCAGCCGCCCTTCCGCCAAGAGATAGATGCTGTGGCCGTCGGGGAAGGTGTAGCGGTGCACCGGACATTCGTAACCCTTGATCTCCAGGATCTTTATCCCCTTTATCGCTTTCAGTTCGGCGACTTCGATCTCGTTGTCGAAGTGACCGATGTTGCAGACGATCGCCTGATCCTTCATCTTGGCCATGTGCTTCGCCGTGATGACGTGCGAGTTGCCGGTGCAGGTCACGTACAGATCGGCCGTTTTCAGCTGATCCTCGATCGTGGAGACCTTGTAGCCGGCCATGCACGCCTGCAAGGCGCAGATGGGATCGACTTCGGTGACGATGACGCGGGCGCGTTCGTTGGCAAGCGCCTCGGCGGAGCCTTTGCCGACGTTTCCGTATCCGCAGACCACCGCTTCTTTCCCGGCGAGCAGCACGTCCAGCGCGCGCTTGATGCCGTCGGTGAGCGAATGGCGGCAGCCGTAGGTGTTGTCGAACTTCGATTTGGTGATGGCGTCGTTGACGTCCACGGCGGGGAAGAGCAGCTGCTTTTTCGCTTCCATCTGCACCAGACGGTTGACTCCGGTGGTCGTTTCCTCGGATACGCCGCGGATATTGGCGGCGAAGCAGTGCCATTTGCGGGGATCCTGCTTCCTGATCTTCTTCAGGAGCTTCAATATCACCGCCTCCTCTTCGGAGGCCGGTTTCTTATCCAGAAACGCCGGATCGTCCTCGCCGCGCACTCCCCAGTGGATCAGCAGCGTCGCGTCGCCGCCGTCGTCCACGATCTGATCGGGGCCGGAGCCGTCGGGCCAAGTCATGGCGCGGCAGGTGTAGTTCCAATACTCTTCCAGTGATTCGCCTTTTTTGGCGAAGACGGGTATGCCGTCCGCGGCGATGGCGGCGGCGGCGTGATCCTGCGTCGAAAAGATGTTGCAGCTCGCCCAGCGGATGTCGGCGCCGAGTTTCGCCAGCGTTTCGATGAGCACGGCGGTCTGGATCGTCATGTGCAGCGATCCCATGATCTTCACGCCTTTGAGCGGCTTTTTCCTGCTCCAGCGCTCGCGTATCGCCATGAGACCGGGCATCTCCTTTTCGGCGATGTCCAGTTCCCGGCGTCCGAAGTCCGCGAGTTTGATATCCCGGATCTGATAATCCGCAGTTTTTTTGCCAGCCATGATCTTTATCCTCGAATTGAGTTGATTTTTCAATAGTCGTACGTGGCGGGGGCGGTGGAAAATTCGGCGACGGCGCAGGAAACGCCCGCTCCGTCGCGCAGATCGACCGCCGTCGTCCCGTTGTCGACGTCGAAGCGGACGGGGGTGACCGTTTCGCCCGGTTTGATCTGTTTTTTGTACTCCATCCGCACGCGGTTGAATGTGAAGCCGGACTTCAAGGCGTCCTCGGCGACGGCGAAGTACCAGGCGCTGGTGAGGTGCCCGTTGGGATCGAGCACGGAACGCGTGACCGTGAACGGCGCACACCGGATTTCCGGCACTGCGGGGATCGGGATCTTGCGCGGCAGACATTCCATGGGTTCCGCCTCGTCGTATTTCACGCCGAATACCGTCGGATCGATTTTCAGCGCCTTGCCCTGCTTGAGGTCGAAAAACGCTCCGGTGGCGTTGGATATGAGACAGATCTTTCCCGCTTCGTCGCGCATGGTGATGCGCCGCAGTCCGTAGATCGACTTGCAGCCGTAGATCTTGACCGCCGTGCTGACACGCTCGCGGAATTCCGGGAAACGCACGATGTCGATCTGGATGGAAAAGAGGAAGATCGCAATATCGTGGGAGCGCAGATATTCGCAGAAGCTCTGTTCCTGATACTCCTGAAACTGGCTGCAGTCCATCATCATCCCCACCGCTTCGTGGAGCTTCAGCTTGTTGTCCGTTCCCGCCCGGGTGAACGGGATCTGCGTTTGCATTTCGTACATGAAAACGATCCTTTTGGGCTGTTCCCGTCAGATGTTCTCCAACTCCCGGCGGTGCCGCCGGAGCGGAGGCGGATCACTCCGCTTTGCCGGATTGCAGATACGCCTTGAGCGCGCGCGCCAGCTGATCTGGGCAGCTGGTGCTTTTGCCGCCGCAGCGGATGCCTTCCAATACGCCGATCGCCTGTTGCGGCGTCATGCCGACGACGAGTTTGCTCACCGCCGTCAGCGATCCCGGACAGCCGCCGTTGAACTGCACTTCGGCGATCTTGCCGTTTTCGATGTTCACGTAGATGGAGTCGCTGCAGACTTCGCTGCTGGTCTTGTATCCGAATTTCATGATTTGTGCCTTTCGTGTTTCCGTCCGCGGTCAGCCGACCAGTTCCCGGCGGCTCTTTTTGACCTCTTCCACGGCCATGGCGATCAATTGACGCAGCCGTTTGTCCCGTTCTTCTTCCGGAAGCGCGAGATATGCGCCCATCAGTTTGTTTTCGTCGCCCGACAGACATTTGTAGGTCGTCGGAGTGACCGGAGCGCCGTCGGAAAGTATGTTCAACGCCTCGTCGCGCTTCGCCGGCAGCAGCACGTCGATGACGTCGATCAGCACCTTCTGGTCGCTGAACATGGCGACCAGTTCGGGGTGGCGGCGGTAGGCGGAGCCGATGCGCGGATTTTTCACCTCTTCGTTGGCATCCACCAGATAGGGCCGGATGTGCGGATAGATCCTGTCCCAGGTTTCGGCGCGGATATTGCCCACCTGCCGGTTGATGAACCGCCGCAGCAGTTCGATGCGGACGCCGGTGACTCTGGAAAACTCGCTGATGGAGAGAGTTTCGGCACAACGCTCCATCGCGTTGGCTTCGGTGGCGGAGACTTTTTTGCGCGATTTTTCTTTCATGGCCGTTACCTCCCTTCGGCGTCGAGCTGCGAAGCCCGTTCGATCAGCCGGACAAATTCTTTTTCATCGTAGCGGTATATCGTGTGCAGAAAACTGCAGAGGCGCTTCATGCCGCCCGCATCGACGTCGAAGGTCCCGATCGAACCGTCGACGAAGAGCACGTTCACCTTTCCCGGATGCGGCGTCCCCTTCGCCGGATCGGCGACGAGCGGCATCTTGCCGGACGGCGGCGCGGAAAACGGCGCGAAGTACACGTACCGGGCGGCGCCGCATCCCGAAGCGTCGGGAAGCGACGGCGGCAGGGCCCCGTGGTGATTCTTTTTGTAATCGGCGACGAAATCCCGTATCTTTTCCAGACGTTTGCGGCATTCGGCGTTTCGGTCGTCGACGCTCTTCTGCGGCTTCCGGTTCGGCGTCGGCGTTTTCTTTTTGACGTAGATCTTCTTTATCGGCGCCTTCTTCGCCGCCGGAGCGGGGCGGTCGAGCCGACGCAGCATTTTGTCGGCGATCAACTGCAGCGGTGCCTCGACCAGCACTTCGAAGGTCTGGACGGTCAGACTTTTCGTCGCCAGTTCCCGATATTCGATCATCCCGTCGTCGATCCGCAATGTGCCGACGGCGCGGACGGTTCGCGGCATCGACAGCTGCAAACCGCGGTTGCCGCCGATTTTAACCACCTTGCCGATTCTGGCGCTGTTGAAGAAATAGGCGCCGTGGGAATCGGCGGGCAGATTCCTGATGGCGGCGGCGACGGCGGGATCGTCCGCGAGCGCGGCGCGGTGTTTGCGGGCATCGGATGGCTTCGCCCCGGGGACGAATTTACCGTTGGCGCCGACATTGGCGCTGCCGTCGACGAATTTGTCGAAGCTCCGCGGCGAAGAGAAGAAAAGCATTCTGTGCTCCAGCGTCACCAGCACTTTCGGATCGCCGCCGCCGTCCGATATGTAAGTCACGTTCCCGACGCGCTTGAACGACGGCTTGACGGTGCAGTACAGTCCAAGAAGCTTCTTCAGGACGTCGCGCTTGTCCGGGACGGAAATGTAAACATCGAACTTTTCGATCTCCTTGATCGGAAACGCGTTGCGATCCAGCTCGCAGCCCTCCGGAATGGCGATCGCGATCCGCCAGTCGCCGGAGAGCGACTCCAGAAGTTCCCCGGCATTGGTCATGGGGAACTGGTCGAAGTTCCGCGACAGCCACTTGTCGCCGCCGGTCTTTTTGAGATCAAGGAGCCACGGGCGCAGGTCGACACCGAAGTCCACGGCCCAGGCGGTGTCGCCGGGGAGTGCGCCGATCCGGGCGAGCCGCGGTTCGGCCTTGCCGTGAGTTCGCCACATCCAACCGGTGCGGTCCGGTCCGGCGGCGATGACCGCCCGGTTCGAGAAGCCCAGAGCCGCATCCTTGATGCTGCTGGCTCCGAACGCCGCTATTTCCGGAATGCCGATAAGCCGGTTGGCCGCCCGCAATACCGCAAGCAGGGATTGGGCGGATTCGCGTCCCGGCAGCGACGATTCGGCGATCCCCCGCTCCAGCGCCGAATAGCTCTCGGAGATGTGCTCGTCCAATGTCGCGGGGGCGAGCAGAAAATACAGTTCGCCGCCCGACTGCAGCTGCCGCGTCACCCGCTCCATGGGGGAGGGGGCGCCCGCGCAGACGGTCAGCGCCGCCGCGGCCGGAAGGATCGCCGACAACAGCTTATGACGCAACTTCATCGTTCAGCACTCCGGAGGCGTTGTGCAGCTGCTTTATGGCGTATTCGGCCCCCTGCGGATGGCGGAACACCGCCGTTCCGGCGACCATCATGTTGCCGCCGTGGGCGGCGGTGGTGCCGACGGTCTTTTCGTCGATGCCGCCGTCGACTTCGAGGTGCACGTTCAGCTTGCGGGCGTCGATCTCGCGCTTGAATTCCGCGAGTTTCGGCATTTGATTGACCATGAACGACTGTCCGCCGAAGCCCGGCTCCACGGTCATGACCAGCACCAGATCGATCAGGTCGAGATAGGGGAACAGCGCCTTCGCCGGAGTTCCCGGCCGCAGCGACATGCCGACCGTCAGGCCGAGCCCGCGGATCGTTTCGATGGTCGCATATATGTCGTCGGAGCATTCGACGTGAAAGGTGATGTGGTCGGCGCCCGCGTCGGCGAAGGGTTTGGCGTAACGCTGGGGATCGGTTATCATCAGATGGGCGTCGAAGAGCAGGTCGCTGTGTTTGCGGATGCTCTTGAGCACCGGCACGCCGAAAGAGATGTTCGGCACGAGGTGCCCGTCCATCACGTCCAAATGGAGCAGATCGGCGCCGGCGGAGGTTATCCGGGCGATCTCCTCGTCGAGCCGGCCGAAATCGGCGGCGAGCAGTGAAGGAGAAACGCTTACCCGGTCGCGGGGGATCTTTCGTATGTCGCGCATCGTCATTTTGATTCCTTGAACGAAATTATACAATGGGTTGATATTTCAATACTTCATCCTTTAAATATAACCCGGAAAAGCGTTTATTACAACCTCTGCGGCACTCGGCAATTGGACAGCGCCGGAGAAATGTGCTATTGTATAGAAGTGGCAAAGGCAACCGGCGGATATTTCCGCGATCATCATGGAAACGGGCGAACTGGATCTTTTTTCTTTCGCGGCACAGCATCAGCGGCCGCAAAGGCAGCTTAACCGCGCCGAACTGAACCGTCTGGCGCTGGCGTTCCTGTGTTCGCGCCGCCCGTTCGCGGCGGCGGTGAACGTCCCCGTGTGCGGGAGGCGGCTGACGGTGAGCTGCGCCGGTTTCTGGCGGGCTTCCGGCGGGCGCCGCCGCCGCGTCACCGCTGCCGCCATCGTGGTGATGTACGACCGTCCGGAGGAGTGTTTCGCCGAATGTTCCGGCCACGAGGCGCATTTGAAGCGCATCGCCGAACTTCAGCGCCGCCGCGAAGCCATGGAGGCGGAAATACGCCGGAAGGAGCCGCACCTGGCGGAAACCGACGATCTGTTCAGCGATTTCCGCACCTACGACTATCGCCGCAGTTCGAACCGCGAGTATCATAAACTGCGCCACGAATTGGCGCAGGAGGCCCGCATATTGGGGCAGGGCGGGCGTCTGGCGCGGATAATCGAGGCGAACGCCGCCGATCTGTGTTATCTGGCGATCCCCGCGGGGCTGATCCCGAGCGACGCGGTGCTCCCGACCTGGGGAGTGGTCGAGCTTATGCCCGACCGGAGTTTCCGGGTGGTGCGCGAGGCCGAGCCCCAGATCGGCGTCACTCCCGAGGCCCGCACGGCGCTGGCGCTCAACATCGCCGGTTCTGCCGCGGCGGATGTCCGCTTCGCCGCCGGGATCGACGCCGCGCGCAGCGGCGAGATCCGTATGCGTCGTCCGCCGCGGCGGCGGGGAAGGCTTTAGGGCTTTCGGAACCATCCGGGGGCCGTTTGCGCTTCCTTATCCTTCGAAAAACGCCATAAAAAACCTTCGCGCCCGATCCCGAGTGTTGCGCCGACGCGTTCGGCGGTGTATATTATACAAATGCAGTTCGTGAAATTTGTTAATTTTCAATGGAAACCGGAACAATGACATCGTCGCGCGACATCACGGTCGAAGTGACCGTAAAGAGTCCGTTGGGCCTGCACGGACGTCCGGCGGCGCATATCGTCAAACTGGTTTCCTCGCACCACTGTCAGGTGACATTGACCAATCTGGCATCCGGCGAGAGCGGGGACTGCGGCAGCATCCTTTCGCTGTTGGTCCTCGCCGCATCGCAAGGCACGCGTATGCAGCTTCACGCCGTGGGCGAAGACGCCGACGCCGCGGTCCGGGAGCTGTCCGCTTATTTTTCCGACGGTTTCAACGAGTGACGGAGAAACTATGCTGCCCTCGCAAAGCATTCAGGCATTGGCGGTGTCTCCGGGGATCGCCATCGGGCGCGTGATGTGTCTGCGCCGGATGGTCGGCAACCGCCCGGAACACCGGCTCATCGAAGAATCCGGCGTGGAAGGCGAACTGATCCGGCTGTCCGACGCCCTGAAACGTACCCGCGAACAGATCGCCGCGCTCCGCGACGCTCTGCGCGACCGGCTGGACAGCGCCGGGGCGGAGATATTCGACGCGCATCTCATGCTGGTCGACGACAAGGCGCTCAACGCCGCCTTCGAGGAACGCATACGCAAACAGCTTCTTTGCGCCGAGTGCGCGGTTTACGAGGCGGTCGAGCAATTCGCCGCCGTCTTCGGTGAGATGTCCGACGAGTATCTGCGCGAACGGGCGGCGGATCTGCGCGACGTCGGCAATCGGATACTTTCCAACTTCGCCGACTCCGTCCGCGGGGCGCACCTCTCGGGGCGGCGGATCGTGGCGGCTCCGACGCTGGCGCCGAGCGACACGGTCCAGCTCGACCGCGACAAGGTGCTGGGGCTGGCGGTCGAGATCGGCAGCGCGACCAGCCATACGGCGATTCTGGCGCGGTCGCTGCGGATACCGGCGGTGGTGGGCATTTCTCCCATGCTGCTGGAACAGCTTTCCGCCGACGACACGATGATCATCGACGGCTTTTCCGGGCAGGTGATCGTCAATCCCGACGAGCGGACCAAAGAGGCGTACCGTCTCAAGGCCAAGGCGGCCGGCGAATTTCTGGAAAAACTGGAGCGCGACTCCGCCCTGCGCCCGGAGACCACCGACGGCTTCATCGTCGAGCTGGCGGCGAATATCGACGCGCGGGCGAACTACGCGGAGGCCCGCGAGGTCGGCGCCCGCGGCGTGGGATTGTTCCGCACCGAATTCATGTTCCACGACGCGGCGAACATCCCCGGCGAGGACGAACAGTTCGAAATATACAAGCAGCTGCTTTCCGATGCCGGCGACGATCCCGTCACGGTGCGCACCATGGACATCGGCGGCGACAAATCCTTCAGCGGCGTCTACCGGGCTCCGGAGGAAAATCCGTTTCTGGGACTGCGCGGCATCCGTTTGTCGCTTTACGAGCGCCCCGATCTTTTCCGGGTGCAGCTGCGGGCGCTGCTGCGGGCCGGGATCTACGGCAATCTGCGGGTGATGATCCCGATGGTGACGAGCGTCTTGGAAGTCGAGGAGACGCGGGCGTTCATCGCCGGCCTAGAGGACGAACTGCGGCAGAGCCGCACCGATTTCGCTCCGCTCTGCCTCGGGGTGATGATCGAGACTCCCGCGGCGGCGCTGCTCGCCGACAAACTGGCGCCGATAGTGGACTTCTTCAGCATCGGCAGCAACGATCTGGTGCAATACACGATGGCGGTCGACCGCGGCAACGAGCGCGTCGCCTATCTTTACCGCCCGACTCATCCGGCGATCCTGCGGCTGATCGACTGCTGCGTCGCCGCGGCGAAACGCAACAACATATTCGTCGGCGTCTGCGGTCAGATGGCCGGCGATCCGGCTACGGCGGTGCTGCTGATGGGGCTGGGCGTGCACGAATTGAGCATGAGCCCCGGATCGGTGGCGCTGATCCGGCGGGTGATCCGGTCGATGTCGCTGCACGAGGCGACCGTTACCGCGCGCGCGGCGATGGAGTGCCGAAATGCCGCCGAGTCGATGGCGCTGGTCCAGCAGCTTCTGGCGCGGCGCGTGCCGGAAATTGCGGCGCTCTGAAAAAAAATTCCGGTCAGCGCCGGAACTCCGAAGGCGGCACCAGCCGGTGCCGCGTGAATATCCGCGAAAAGTAGAACTCGTTGGCGAATCCGCACATCTGGGCGATGTCGCGGATCTGCCGGTCGCTGTTGAGCAGCAGCTCGGCGGCGCGGTTCAAGCGGCACTCCAGCTGATAGCGGTTCGGCGGACAGCCGAAAAGCTCGCGGAAGGTGAGCCGAAAGTGCGAATACGAGCACCCCATCTTGGCGGCCTCCTGCTCGAAATCCCACTTCTTTTCCGGATTGTCGCGGATATCGTCCGCGAGCTGCTGAAGTTTTTGCCGGTACAGCAGCGAGCCGTGGCGCGGCGCGTTGGTCAGCTGATGGTTCAAGAGCAGAAGCTCCGTTTCCAGCACGGCGCGGTCGTGGCCGCGGTCGCCGATGCGGGTAATCAGCGACTTGATGTTGCGCAGTGCGGCGAGAAATTCCTCCGGTCGCTTGACCGGCTGTACCGTGCCGACCGGCGGCAGCAGTCCCCCGGCCAGCCAGCGCTGGACTCGTTCCCCCTGAAAACAGAGGAAGAAGTGGTGGCGAGTCTGACGCGGGGGCGCTCCGTATTTGAAGAGCGCTCCGGGTCCGCTCACGAAGAAGCACGGTTCGGTCAGACGCTGCGGCGCTCTGCCGTCGATCTGCAGCACCAGTTCACCGTCGTGGTTGTACTGGATGCCGTAGTAGTTGGCGAAGCGGCGGTGGTTGCGCACGTTGTAGAATTTTATTTCGCCGTACTTGATGAAGACGATGTCCGAAAAGTAGTTCATGATTAAAAAGTATAAAATAAAGACAAATACGCCATAGACACGCCGACGAAACCGTGATATACTAAATATAGTGCCAAAAGTCGAAAAGACAAATCGTCTTGTTTTTTATTGGACTCGAAAAGGAGGATGTTTCAAAATGCCGGAAAGCAAAATCGCCGTCACGCTGTTCAATGTCCGTGAATTCTGCAAGACCGAAAGCGATCTCGACGCCACGCTGGACAAGCTCTGCGCCATCGGTTACCGGGTGGTGCAGGTTTCCGCCGTGCCGCTGGAACCGGCGGTCATTCGCCGTCAGCTCGACAAGCACGGCCTCTTCTGCTGCGCGACGCACGAAAACTACGACACCATCTGCGGCGATCCGGCGGCGCTTGCCGACAAGCTGGACATCCTCGGGTGCGACTTCGCGGCGCTGGGCGCTCCGCCGAAGGACGAGCGCGAAAATCCGGCGTTCTTCGACGCGTTGGCTCCGATCATGAACCGCTGCGGCGAAAAGCTCCGCGAACGCGGCAAGAAGCTCGGTTATCACAACCACCACTGGGAGTTCGACAAACACGGCGGCAAAGAGACGGTGTTCGAAAAAATATTGCGCCTGACCGATCCGGAGTTCGTCTTTTCCGAGCTCGACGTGCACTGGGTGACGCGCGGCGGCGGCTGCCCGGAAACGTGGATCCGCCGTCTCAAGGGCCGCATCCCCGTGATCCACTTCAAGGACTTCGCTCTCGTGGCGCGCGAGCCGCAGTTCTGCGAGATCGGCGAGGGCAACCTCGACTGGCCGGGGATCATCAAGGCGTGCGTCGACACCGGCATCCCGTTCTACTCGATCGAGCAGGACAAGCCCTTCATGGACCGCAACATCTTCGATTCGATGAAGATCTCGTTCGACAACCTGCGCGCGATGGGCGTCCGGTAAAAGTCGGATGCGGGTACGCGCGAGGATGAAAAAGCATCTGTTTACGGGTGTGCTGGCGGTGTTGCTGACGTTCTTGTCGGCGGCCTCCGCCGACGAATTGATTCTCAGACACGACCGCTTCGAGCGCAATCTGCACACCTGGAACGTGCCTTCGTACTGGTCGGGCAAGTTGGAGCTCGCCGACGACGGCGGCCGCAAGGTGCTCAAGCTCGTCGGAACGTCCGGCAAAAGGGGTGCGTTCGGACGCGCCACCGCCGGTTTCTCCAAGCACGAGCTCTTTGCCGGGACGAAGGTCCTCATCAGCGTCGAGGCCAAGGGGAAAGGGGAGTTCCTCTCCGGTATGCTGGTTTATCATCCCGGCGTCAAGCGCCCCGAATATCGTCCCGGTCAGACGGTCGTGCTCACCGGGGATTTCAGGACTTACGACTTCGAGGTCACGATCCAGTGGCGCTGTCACAACGTGCGGCCCTACATTGAGGTCGGCGACTCCGGCGAGGTGCTGATCCGGGAATTCCGGATGGCGGCCCAGATCGACTTCGAAGTGGAGGTCGCTGCCGTCGGCGGACTCACGGTCGTAAAACCGGGTGAAGCGCTGCCCGAGGCGTCGTTCCGGACCAACCGGCCCGGCGCGGAGTTTTCCATCGCCCAGCTCAATTTGAACAACCACCGCGTCCGGGAGGCGAAGGTAAAAGCCGACGCCGACGGGGTGGTCAATATCCCCGCGGTCGATCAGGGCAGGGGAGTGTGGGAGTTTTCCGCCGCCCGCTCCGGGAAAAGCGCGACCAATTACTTCGTCAAAGAGGGCTCCGCCGCCGATTTCGAGCGCACCGACGCGCTGGCGAAGCGAGTCAAGCTGGATAAAAAACTGCACATATTGATCATCGGCGACAGCCTCTCCGATTTTTACCGGGGATACAATTACGTCGACCGGCTGGAATTCTGGCTGAACCGCTACAACCCCGGAATGGTCACGATCCGCAATGCCGGAGTACGCGGCGACTTCGTGAAACGGGTGCAGGAGCGCCTGCTCGGCACCGAGGGCAAGGCGAAGGACGTCTACGAGCAGTCGCGCTACGACCGGCTCTTCGACGAAAAGTACGACCTCATCTTCATCTTTCTCGGGCAGAACGACACGCGCACCCCGAAGAAGCTGAACTACGCCGTGCCGCTTACGGAACCCCATGCGCAGTACGACGGATTGAAGGCGATACTGGAGTTCATCCGCAAACGCTCGGATGCGAAGATCGTGCTCGTCTCGCCGTCGCCGTGCTGTGCCGAATACATCGAAGCGCGTCGCGCCAAGGCGAAGAAGAATTTCGTGATGTTCGGCAAAAAGGAGTTCGTCGACAATTACGATCTGATGAACCGCCGCTTCTGCAAGGAATTCGGGCTGGATTACGTCGACATCCTTGATCCGATGCGCAACGCGCCGGACCTCAAGGCGCTGTACGTGAAGGACGGCGTGCATTTGAGTTTGATCGGCGGGCGGTTCGTCGCCGACGAATTGCTCCGGTATTTTTCCAAATAACCGAAAGATCAGGGAAGGAACGCGAACATGAAAGCAAAAGACGGATCCCGTTTCAGCGTCGCGCTGACGGCGGTCGCGGCGGCTGCGCTGCTGGCGCTCTGCGGCTGCGGTCATCATCACCATCATCATGAGCCACCGCCGCCGCACCACCACCATCACGTGGAACCGGCGCCGAAGCCGCATCATCACCATCATCCCGCCAAACCGGCGCCGAAACCCGGCAAGCCGAAGCACAAGTGACATCGGCGCGGCAGCGACGAAAAAATCTCCCCGGCATCGCATGACGCCGGGGAGATTTGTCTTGACGCGATCGCCCTTCGACGATATGAAAATGAGGATGCGGGATTATTGCGGAGTCAACATGTCCCTCGTTTGTAAAAAACGTATCCTCAACATGGACTGCACCGAAGTCCGTTCCTCCAGCGAAGGCGGATCGGGCGGATGCCTTCTCCTGCCGGTCGCACAGCCGGTCGCCGCGACAAGCGTCTCAACGCCGATGATGAGCATAAGACAATATCGTGACATGACTGTTACCGCGTGAAATCACCTTCTTTCGGGCAAAACTTCCAGCCAGTAACCGTCGGGATCGGTCACGAAATAGATGCCCATTTTCGGGTTTTCGTAACAGATGCAGCCCATCTTTTCATGGCGGGCGTGGGCGGCCTCGTAGTCATCCACCCGGAAAGCGAGGTGAAATTCGTTGTCGCCCAAGTCGTACGGGCGGTCCATGTCGCGCATCCAAGTCAATTCCAACTGGTGGGCGCTATTGCCGTCCTCAAGATAGACGATGACGAAGCTGCCGTCCTTGGCGTCGATCCGCCGCACCTCTTTCATGTCGAAGGCATCGGCGTAGAACTTGAGACTCTTTTCGAGGTCGAAGACGTTGAGATTGTTGTGGACCATACGGAACTTCATTTTTTATCCTCCTCAAGATAGGTTGAGATCATTTGCGGTTCCGGCGGCCGAACCTGCCGTGGATGCGGCGCAGCACCGGCTCAAGCCGTCCGGATATCTTCATCATCAGCGTGCGGTGGACGGTGATCGCCCCCTGAGGGCAGTGCTCCTGACAGCAGTAACAGCGGATGCAGGTCTTGAGGTCGAACTTCGGCAGTTTTTCGCGGATGGTCAGGGTTTTGGGCGGGCAGACGCGCGCGCAGAGCCCGCATCCGATACAGCGTCCGGCGTTGACCTCGGGGTGCGAGACGAGCGATCGGCGCAGCCACTTGGCGACGAATTCGGGTATGTAGCGGCTCATGTCGAGCTCGTTGGTTTGTTCCGGCATCTTCAAGGGCGGACATTCGGGGATTTCCCCCGCGACTTCGATCTCCGGCAAAAGGCCGCGTTCGCGCATCTGCTTCAACTGCGGACACTCCGGAGCTCCGAGCATCGGCGCAAGCTCCGCATCGAGGGCGAACGGACTTTCCGATCCGGCCAGAAAACCGCGGTGCGTCTGCTCTCCGCTGCCCGGGCCGTTGCCTTCCATGCACTCCACGGCGTCGACGATGTTGATCTGCGGCTTGACCGTCAGCGCGATGTCGATCAGCATGTCCGCGAAGCGCGGATAGCTCTTCCCCGCCGCCAGATGCCACGCGATCCGCTCGCTGCCGCGCACGAGCCCGAAGAGGTTCTTGACGCTCAAGGTGATCTCCATCATCGCATGGGTTTTCGCCTTGGCCAGATTCACCACCGCGTCGTAGTCGCCGAATTCGGCGGCGAGTTCCATGCGGCGGCACTTGGCCTCCGGCGCGAGGTCGATTGTCGCATAGTGCGAACAGTTGGCGACCGTCACGCCGAGAGAAACGAGCGCGTCGTATATGCCCATCGCGCGGATGATCGAGGGGGCATCCTGCGTGCCGGGGTTTTCGATCAGCGCCACCTGCGCCGCGCCGTGGCCGCAAAGCCACTTCGCACAGCCGAGTATGACCGCCGGATGGGTGCAGGAAACGTCTTCGGCTTTACGGTACGAGAGCAGATTGGGCTTGAGCATGAAGCGCCTGCCCGCCGCTCCGCCCGCTCTTTCGACGAGCGGCGCGAGCAGTTTATCCAGCGCGGGCGCCAGTTTTTCCTCGCGGTAATCCGCCGCGGCTGCAAAATATACGGGGATGCCCATGGGTTCGGTAAAGTGCACGTTGTTTGTTTCGATATCCGGTTTTCGCCATGCCTGCGACTAACATATCCCGCGCCGGTGCAAAATACAAGCGGGGAGGGGGGCCGGGTTTGTAAAAACACCTCAAACGGAGTATATTAGAAATATGTTTGTCGTCCAAACGCAACACCTGTAAAATAAGGAAGTGAAAATGTCCGAATATACCGGAAACACCGAATTGATGGACAAACTGGTCAGTCTGTGCAAACGCCGCGGTTTCGTCTTCCCCAGCTCGGAGATATACGGCGGCTTCAACGGCTTCTGGGACTACGGCCCCTACGGATCGCGCATGAAGCGCGCGATCGAGAATCTGTGGTGGCACGAAATGGTCGAGACGCGCGACAACGTCGAGGGACTGGACTCCACCATCATCGCCAACCCGACGATCTGGAAGGCCTCCGGGCACCTCGACCAGTTCAGCGACCTCATGACTGACTGCAAGAAGTGCAAGTCGCGCTACCGCGTCGACCAGATGGAGGATCCGACCACGTGCCCCAACTGCGGTTCCAAGGAACTGACCGAGCCGCGTGAGTTCAACCTGATGATGAAGACCTTCGTCGGTCCGGTCTTCGACGACGAGCACGTCGCGTACCTGCGCGCCGAGACCTGCCAGCCGATCTTCGTCGACTTCCAGAGCGTCCGCGTGGCCACCCGCCAGAAACTGCCCTTCGGCATCGCGCAGATCGGCAAGGCGTTCCGCAACGAGATCAACCCGCGCAACTTCACCTTCCGCAGCCGCGAGTTCACCCAGATGGAAATGGAATTCTTCTGCGACGGCGAGGAGGGCATGGAGTGGTTCGAGTACTGGAAGGAGCAGCGGATAAAGTACTACCGCGAAAAGCTCGGCTTCACCGACGACTTCATGCGCATCTACGTCCACGAAAAGCTCGCCCACTACGCCAAGGCGGCGATCGACATCGAAGTCAAGTTCCCCTTCGGCTGGGGAGAGCTGGAAGGCGTCCACCACCGCGGCACCTGGGACCTGAGCCGCCACAGCGAATTTTCGGGCGTCGACCTGCAGTACGTCGACCACGACAATCAGCGCAAGCTGATGCCGACCTGCATCGAGACCAGCGTCGGGCTCGACCGCACCATGCTGGCGCTGCTCGGCCGCGCGTACGACGAGGAAAAGGCGGCGACCAAGAAGGAGGGCATGGACGAGGATATCCGCGTGGTGCTTCATCTGCCCCCGCTGGTGGCGCCGATCCAGGTGGCCGTGCTGCCGCAGTCGAAGAAGCTCAAGGAGCAGGCGTACGGACTTTACAAGGATATCGACCGCTTCTTCCGCTCCGAGTACGACGAGACGGGGAGCATCGGCAAGCGCTATCGCCGTCAGGACGAGATCGGCACGCCGTACTGCGTGACCTTCGACTTTGATTCTTGCAACGACAACGCGGTTACGGTCCGCAACCGCGACACCATGCAGCAGGAACGCGT
>Ga0310696_10000890_pt1 | contig 44067 bp, 76 predicted proteins | sample AusTroGonzalo_MG_4_FD_203885 | JGI IMG/M metagenome (GOLD analysis project Ga0310696, IMG submission 203885) | Bovine rumen microbial communities from tropical cattle in Woodstock, Queensland, Australia - Gonzalo_02 (v2) (version 2) | ecosystem: Host-associated > Mammals > Digestive system >... | reverse complement strand
TGGGTGTTGGCGAACTTCTCGGTCACGTTAAGCAGCTTGTCAGTTCCCCTGTACTTGTCGATGATGGCCTGCGCCTCAGGCTCCACCTTGATGTTGTAGAGCCTCGATGTCTTGGAACGGCTGTATATGATTCGTCCGTCCACCACCTCGGTCAGGTTGAACAGGTCTTCGGCATTTATCCCTATGAGAAAGAGAATGAGCTTGAACATGTCCACATACTTGACCTCATGCGGAAGCACAGGGTATGAGAACAAATCCCTTATGGTGTCAACGGTATAGGCACGCTTAGCGGTGGCCACCATGTTGACCATGTACTTGCGGAACGGATAGTTGGTCGTTATCTCGTCATCGATGGCATCGTTGAACACGGCGCGTATGTTACGGAAATGGATGCTCCGTGTGTTCTGTGACGGCTCGGTGTTCTGCAGGAACTTGTCGAAGCGCATGAGCCAGTCCTTGGTGATCTGCTCGAACGAGAGAGTCTGGACCTTGCTGTCGAACCTCATCATCATGGAAAGTGTCTGGTTGTACAGGTCTCTGGTGCGCTGCTTCTCCCTTGACTCGGCATAGGTCTTGAACCGGGTTATGAACAGCGTTCCGTTCTGGTACTCCGGTGAAAGCCTCTCTGCAATGATATGCTTTATCTGTACGGCCGACTTGCGAACCAGTTCCCCTTCGGCTGTCAGCTTCATCAGCATGGAGTCTATGGTCTGCTTGCGAGACTGGATGTAGGAGTTGAGCGCGTTCTTGTTCGGATGGTCCTTGACCTTGCACTTGTCCTTGTCCCACTGGCAGGGCAGGATTCTGATGTCGAGTGAGAGATATGACGTCCGGCCGTTCTTTGTGATGCTCACTTTGAGAGGAGCTGGCTCGCCTCGTTTCACGGCTCTTGCGTCAAGATAGAAATTGGTGGTGGCCATCAGGTTAAAATCATTTGCAAGTTATTTGCAAGTTTTTCGGTGCAGAATGGTGCAAAAGAGTGCCAAAAGGTTCAAAAAGTCTGATTGGTGGTTTATCGTGAAATCCTTGTCTGGATATGTTGTAGAGCGGAAAGACGGGGATTCGAACCCCGGATACGCTTTTGGCGTATACACGCTTTCCAGGCGTGCATCCTGTTCTCATAAGCCCTTGAACTGCAGGCGTTTGAAACATCGACGATTTTCATTTGCAAGCTATTTTCAAGTTTTTCGGTTTTTCGGTAATCAGGAGCAAATGTTAAAATACCGATAGGGTTAGAAATTTCTTAGGATTTCCGTAGATTATTCTAATCATTTTTGGTATCTTTGCATTGAACAATTACCAAAACCGTGCAAATATACGATTCAAAAACGGTTTGGCAAAGAGTTTAAGGTAAAATAACAATCAAGATGGCAAGAGCAATGAAAGAAACAACAGGATGCCAGTTGCTTGATGATGTCAACTGGGAAAAGAAGTCACTGAAAAAGAAGTTAGTATGTATCTGGACAGGCGTATCGATTATGCTTGCAATTTGCGAGGGTACGCTGGTTTACGAGTTAATCATGCTGGTCAATATGGTAGCCAACGCTATAGCATGCGCCAAGACCAGAGCCTTTGAGGACTGAACGTCATGGTGAACGAAGAACCGAAGCTGTCCCCCACCTCCAGATACAGCATAGGGGAGGCAGCGAGCATACTCGGTATACACAGGAACACCCTGCGCCGTCTGACCAACGTGGAGGGCGGTATCAGATGCCAGTTCAGGAAAGGCAACAAGAGAAAGTTCTACACAGGCCTGGAGATAACGAGGTTCTGGAGATCGTACCTGTAATGACCTATTCTATAGACATCGTGTCAAGACTCGGACTCCCGGGCCTTGCGTCTGCGTTTCTTGGGAACTACGGTAGCAGTGTCGCTGCCGTAGGAGAAGATGAAGCCCTCGCCTGTAAGGAGCCAGAGCGCGGAGACTCCGTAGTCCTTGACCAGATGGTGAAGGAGTTCGGGCTTGAGTACGGTGTTATGAGGAGAGTCGGCCACATGGATGAGGTTACGTCGGTTGAGTCCGTACCTGCGCGTCACGGTCTGCAGTCCCCTGATCTGTCCGGCCTCTTTGAGAAGCTCGATGGCTTTGAAGAAGCGTCTGGTTATTTCCTGCCCCTCGGCAGATATGTTCATAGCCATTATTGCAGCAGTTTGTTTTCGAGAAGTGATATGAGGCGTTCAAGGTTCTTGGCGTTCATCTTGTTCGCCTCGGCATTGATGAGGTTGGCTTCGGAGTTCTTTTCGGAGAGCTGTATGAACTCGTGCATCATCTTTATCATGATGGTCATGTTACCTTCAAGGTTCTCGTTGTTAGGAAAGTCGAAGGGGTTTTCTATAGGAGATTCTAACAGCATTTCCCCGAAGCCTGTCTTCAGCCACTGGATGTTGAGTTCAGGGAAGGCTGTCTTGATGAGCATGAAGGAACTGCTCCTGACATTGTCGTTTGCCTTGCTGCAGAAGCCGTTACCCAGTTTGCACATCTTCTCAAACTCGGACGCCTTGAGGTTCTTGTACTCAAGGAACTCATAGAGACGCTCTTTTAAGGTACTCATAAAAATCTTTAGAATAGGGCGAATTTTTTTAGAACTTCGTTAGGATATTCTAAATATATTCGCTATTTTTGCATTACCATTTTATAACAACACTACAAAATTAAGAAAGATGGACGAGAAGAGAACACAAGAGGCCCAAGAAAATGGAGAAATGACCCTCAAGGGCTATTACCAGTCCCTGCCGGACGCCAGCTATCCCAAGACGGATTTCGTCAACGAGATTGCGAGCGAGGCCAAGGTGTCGGCAGCCACTGTCCGTAACTGGGTCGTGTACGGCATGAAGCCGAAGAACAAGAAGCACATCGAGATCCTGGTCAAGCGCACAGGAATCCCTGCAGAGAAGTTATGGAAAGACTGAGGATAGACGACATAGAGTTCTACACCATAGGTTCGGACGTCTGGTATCTGACATCGGACGGAGGCAACGAGAAGCTTGACGAGAGCAGGAAGGAGGTCATCGCCATTCTGATTGACAGAATCATGGAGTGCTACCCGGATGCTTACGAGGCCATGGAGAAATGGTACTCGCGTTCATCGGCTAACGTCACCTATTATAGATGGCTGATTGCCACACGTTTCGTCAAGTGTAACTTCGGACGTCTGGACACCACGGCCAAGGACGTGAAAGGATCCGCGTTCCGCTTCGAGAAGGTCGAGTGCCCGATGCGAGGCGAGTGCAGGTACGAGGGTATAGTATGCATGCCTGTGTTCAACAGCAGGCTGTCGGAAGCGGAGCTGAGGGTCATGCGTCTGGTACATGACGGACTCTCGAACGAAGACATAGCCGACAGGCTGTACCTCTCGCCCAACACGGTGAAGAACCATATCAAGTCGGTGTATGCCAAGCTGGACATACACGAGAAATCAGAGTTCATAAGATACGCTGACAAGAACAACCTATTCGGTTAAAATATGTTTTACTTAATCTATTTAGAGCAATGAGCAGTTTTAAGAACCCAAGTGAACTGGAGTTCACTACGACTATCAAGATGCTGGTTTACGGCCAGCCTGGTATCGGAAAATCGACAATGGCCCTGAGCGCACCCCAGCCAGTGTTGTTTGACTTTGACGGTGGCGTGCAGCGTGTTAACGTAGCCTTCCAGTGCCCCACCCTGCAGGTCAAGAGATGGGAGGATGCAGTGGCAGCTCTCGCTGAACTGAAGAACGGCGAGGTGGAGTGCAAGACAATCATCATCGACACGGCAGGCAAGATGCTGGACTACATGGCCGACTACATCATGCGCGAGGATTCCAAGATGCAGATGAAGGACGGCTCCCTGAGCCTGAAAGGTTACGGAGCGAGAAAGGTCATGTTCAGCAACTTCCTGCGTGAAGTGGCCCTGATGGGTAAGAACATAGTGTTCGTGGCACATGAGCGTGAGGACAAGGACGGTGACGTACGTTTCATACGTCCTGAGATTGGCGGCTCGTCTGCATCGGACCTGATGAAGGAACTGGACCTCGTGGGCTATGTGCAGGCCATCGGCAATGACCGTACCGTGTCATGGAACCCACAGGAGAAGTTCTACGCCAAGAACACCTGCAACCTCCCGGCCTACCAGAAGATTCCGGTCATCGTGGACACGAACGGAAACGTCACCCAGCAGAATGACACGCTGGCCAAGGTCTTCAAGTACTACGATGACAACGTACAGAAGATAAAGGAGACGCGCACACGTTACAAGGAGCTGTGCGACCAACTGGAGGAGGCAATCAACCTCATCACTGACGCCAAGTCCGCGAACGACTTCGTTAAGTCTCTCTCGCAGTACGAGGTGATCTGGGACAGCAAGGTAAGGGCAAGGGAGATGTTCCGTACACACGTGGAGTCCCTGAAGCTGAACTACAACTCCAAGACACGTCTGTATGAGGACCCTGCTGCCTGATGTGAACTATGCCTTCTCTCCGTCCCTGCTGGATGCCTTCGAGACGCTGAACAGCACGAAACTCGAAGATTACTTCTATCAGGACGAGAGCGGGGCGTGGCACAAGAACTACAACGAGGAGGACGGCACGTTCCACCTGTCCGATGCAGAAATGCACGAACGCCTGAAGAAGGAGTTCCTGGACAAGGTGAACAAGGTGCCACAGCCTCCTTCGGAAGCGGCGAGCAAAGGCACGGCGTTCAACGAGATCGTCGATTGCCTTGTGCTTAACCGCAAGCCGGAGAACCCCAAGGTGGTCATCAAGACCATACGCTCAGGCGATGACCTGTTCAGCGTGAAACCCAAGCCGTTACCAATCATAATGCCTGACCACACGGCCAAGACGGATGAGGCTGCGATGAACCAGTTGTATGCCGAGTGTATGGAGCAGTATTCCAAGATTGGCATGCCGTTCATCTACGCTGCCATCGACGGTTTCGAGTTCCTGTTTGACAAGAACCTGTGCATGGACGCAGCAGAGTATCACAAGAACTCGCTGTGCCAGTACTACACGGCAGCGACTCTCCAGACATCGAAAGGTCTGGTGGAGCTTCACGGTTACATTGACTATCTGAGGGAGAACAAGATATTCGATGCCAAGACATCGAAGAAGTACGATTTCGGCAACTACATGCACCGCTGGCAGAGGTACACCTATCCCTATACGATGATAGAGTCCGGCCTGATGGAGTCAGTCAGTTCGTTCGAGTTCACCATTTACAAGCTCACAGGTGGCGGTCCGCGTTCACCCCTCATCACTGGAGAGAGGTACATGGAAGAGTACACCTATGACCATGAGCAGGCAAAGGAGATGCTTGTGGCGCATTGTGAGCAGCTTATCGATTTCCTTGAAGCGAACAGGGAAAGTATAACCAACCTAAAAGTATTCGGAATAGAAGATGCAGATAACAGGCAAGATTGAAGTCATCGGCGAGACCGTAACCATTCCGTCCAAGAACGGAGGTCAGCCGTTTTATCGTAGAGAGTTGGTGCTGGATTGCACCAGATACAACCCTGACACAGGCGAGCCGTGGGAGAACCACCCCAAGTTGGAGTTCTCTGGAGGCAAGTGTTCACTGCTTGACACCTATCAGGTAGGCCAGCGCGTGACAGTGGACTTCTCGCTCAGAGGAGCCAAGTATCAGGACACGCAGACAGGTGAGACGAAGTACTTCACCTCGGTCAGCGGATATGGCATAGCACTTGCAGAGACAGCCCAGACACAGACGCAGGAGGCTCCGCAAGATTCGGCACCACAGGGTCAGGCATCCCAAGGCTATGCATCGCAGGAAGACAAGGACGACCTGCCATTCTGATTGTGAGAGGTCATGGCAATCTTCAACCTGCATAACAGCTACGAGCGCGAGCAGTTCAAGGAGTTCTGCAACAGGCTCTACTCGGAGTGCGTGAACTCCGCTGTAGGTATCGTTGAGGTGAAGAAGAAGCACCTGCAACGGTCCAGCTCGCAGAACGCCTACCTCCATGTATGTCTCGGTTACTTCGCGTCAGAGTTCGGCTATACCATAGATCAGGTCAAGCAGGACATCTTCAAGCGCGAGGTCAACCGGGACATCTTCGAGGTCGAGAGGACGAACAAGCGCGGAGAGAAGGTTGTGTATCTGAGGAGCAGCCGTGACCTCGACACAGCGGAAATGACGAAAGCCATTGACAGGTTCCGCAACTACAGCTCGGCGGTGGCCGGGCTTTACATCCCTGCAGCAAACGAGACAGAAGCTCTGTTCGCGGCACAGCAACAGATGGCGCGGTACGAGCAGTATTTATAACCAAAACTAATTATGGAAGAGGAAGTAAGAATTTCAAAGGCCACGTATGATTCCATGCAGCATACGATTAAGGCCAAAGACGAGAAGATTAAGCAGTTGGAGGAAGACTTGTCCAAGACAAGGCACGACCACGAGGAAGAGATTGAGAAGATGGCCAAGGAGGGCAAGGTACGTATCATGACGTACAGACTTCCTATCTTCTTCTCGCTGTTCTGCAAGGAAGAGATTCCGAAAAAGACCTTCAAGGGCTTTGACGATGTCAAGGAAGAGGTCGAGCAGCACTTCAAGGACGGTCTGTTCAAGGAGGAGCTTGACAAGAAGCGCAAGGAGTTAGAGGATAGCTATAAGAAAAAGGTGGAGGAGAAGGACAAGGAGATTGAAGCCCTCATGAGCCGTTCCCTCTGGAAAAGGATTATCAACAAAAAGCAATAGTATATGTATGCAGATTTGAAAGGCTACGAGCCTAAAGACATGGAGTTCATCATCGATGACCATATAAAGGAGATTTTCCCGGCACAGCTTGACTTCGCGTCACTGAAAGATGCCAAGATAAAGACCGCCAATGACGCCATCAAGTTCATCGGCAAGGAGTTTGTCGCAACGTTCCCCTCCGGCGAGATCGCCATGCGAAAGCTGGATGACTTCGAGATAAGGAACATCCGCGAGGAGTATTGCGTGATGCAGGAGAACGAGGTTCCCAAGCGCAAACTCAACCTCGAAGAGACCCTTGAGGAGATTAAGCTGATGAAGAAACGTGCAGAGGAGGCATACAACTCCATACTTGCTGAGGTGGCCAAGTACGCAGCCGAGGTCAAGGAAGGTACCAAGGAGGTGCTGCTGTCATCCAAGGACACGTTCTGCATAGCACTGGCTGGCTATTACGCCATTTACACCTATGACAAGACGAAGAAGGTGTTCGTGCTGGCCAAGGCCTTCGAGGTGAGAGACCACCAGGAACTCTGGGCCAACGAGGAGAAGAACCGCAAGAGCATGCATGACCTGTTCGGTCTGGACTTCCCTGAGACCCCGAAGCCGGAGGAAAAGGAGAACAAGGAGCAGGAGGCTGCTGACGGTGACCTGCCGTTCGCAGGTGAGAACGAGGTTGAGACCAAGGAACAGCAGGAAGAGGAGTGATGCAGTACCAGCTTCGTCCATACCAGAAGCAAGCGAGTGACGCTGCCGTTGCTGCCTTTACGTCAAGTAAGGACAGTAACGGTCTGCTCATCCTGCCGACAGGAGCCGGGAAGAGTCTTGTGATAGCTGACATAGCGCACAGGCTCCAAGGGCCCCTGCTGGTGTTCCAGCCCTCGAAGGAGATACTGGAGCAGAACTACGCCAAGCTCCAGTCGTACGGCTGTTGGGATTGTGACATCTACTCTGCATCGGTAGGAAGGAAAGCCCTGAACAGGATTACGTTCGCAACCATAGGAAGCGTGATGAACCACATGGAGGATTTCGCGCATTTCACGAACGTGCTTATCGATGAGTGTCACTGCGTGAACAGCCAGCAAGGTATGTACGAGACGTTCCTGAACTCGGTCAAGAGGAAGGTCGTGGGCCTGACTGCCACACCTTACAGGTTAGGGAAGGGTCTGGAGGGCAAGGCCATACTGAAGTTCCTGACGAGGACCAAGCCGAGGATATTCGACAGGGTTCTATACTACTGCCAGATATCGGAGCTGCTGGCCAGAGGCTATCTTGCCGATCTGAGTTACTATGACCTGACGGCCATAAACCTTGACATGGTGAAGAGCAACTCCACTGGAGCCGATTATGATGACGAGTCCCTGAAGAAGGAGTATGAGCGTAGCGGATTCTATGACAAGCTGATGATAACGGTCATGCGTGTCATGCGTCCCAAGAGCGGCATCCCCAGAAAGGGAATACTGGTGTTCACGAAGTTCGTTGACGAGGCGGACCAGCTGGCCACTAAGTTGAGGATGGTCGGCGTTGAAGCAGCTATCGTCACCGGGACCACACCCAAGAAGGAGAGGGAGAACATCCTTGCTCGTTTCAAGAAAGGTGAGATACAGGTGGTGGCCAACGTAGGTACGCTGACCACAGGTTTCGACTATCCGGAACTGGACACTGTGATACTGGCCAGGCCTACGAAGTCGCTGGCCCTTTACTACCAGATGGTCGGCAGAGCCATAAGGCCCTATTCAGGCAAGGAGGGCTGGGTGGTTGACATGTGCGGTTCGTACCGCAAGTTCGGACGTGTCGCCGATCTGAGGATTGAATGTCCGTTAGGAACGTCCAAGTGGGCCATCTACTCCAGAGGCCGGCAGCTGACGAACGTATATTTCTGAGTCATGTTACCTTGGTATAAGAAACGCAAGAAGAAAAAGACCGATGACCTGTTCGCCAAGGCATCGGTGAAGAAGCCAGTTGACCTGACCAAGAAGCTGGACAGGGTCTTCTCGGCATATATACGAGTGCGCGACACCATGCCTAACGGCTGTTTCAGGTGCATCAGCTGCGGACAGATAAAGCCGTTCTCGCAAGGTGACTGCGGTCATTACTACTCGCGTGTCCACATGGCAACCAGATGGGAGCCGGACAACTGCCATATGGAGTGTAAGGGATGCAACAGGGTATCGGCAGACCACCTCATAGGCTACAGGAAGAACCTCGTGTCCAAGATAGGCATTGACGGACTGACCAGACTGGAGTATATGGCACACTCATCCAAGCACTGGCTTGACTTCGAGCTCCAGGAGAAGATCGACTACTACACCAAGGAAGTGAAGAGGATATGCCATGACAAGGGCCTCCAGGTGCCGAAATTTTAGTCCTGATGCGAAATAAAAGTGCAATATGTGTTTTATTTTCAAACATATTTGGTATCTTTACATGCAGATAACCAGTTTAGTGACATTTGCTGGAACGATTTATACTGATTCAGATGGATTGGCTTCTAATGTCACCTTCGCAAGAAGAGAAGCCGTCCACGCTGAATCAGTTTGTTTTATACGTCTATGAGTTCAGGTTACATCAAGCTTTACAGGTCATCCCTTGACGACCCTCTGTACTTCAAGGAGCCATTCACCAAATGGCAGGCATGGTGTGACCTCATCCTGATGGCCTACTACGCACCGACTGACTTCTTCGTCAGAGGTATCAAGGTGAAGGGAAAGAGAGGATGCGTATATAAAGGTGTGATGGAACTGACGGAACGCTGGAAGTGGAGTCGCGGAAAGGTCGAGAGGTTCATCAAGTACCTCGTGGAGGACAAGAAGATAACGGTTCACGCGAACAACGTGGTCAACTGCATGACTATCGTGAACTACGACAAGTACCAGCAGACAGAACAAGGAGAAGGGGAGCTGTTCCCGGTTAGCGAGGACGTTACGTTGCTCAAGAAGGAACTGGATGAGATAAAGAAGCGGTTTGAAGAACAGGAGAAGAAGAAGCCATCGAAGAAAAGTCCCAACCCTCTGATAACGGAAGGAAGGAAGATATTCGAAGAGAGGTATGAGCAGCTATTCGGAAACGCCTACTACTGGCAGGCCAAGGATGCGGTGGCCATGGAGTCGCTGACGAAGAAGATTATGCACTCCAGGAGCGCGAAAGGTCTGGCCAACGGAAATGAGGATGTGATGTCTGCATTGGGTTTCCTGCTCGCTTCGATATCGGATGCCTGGCTGCTGAAGAACTACAGCGTGACGAACATCAACTCGAAGTATAACGAGATAGTTGCACAAGCTAAAGCGAAGCACAATGGAACAACAGGTGAAGGAATGTCTCGGGCAGAAGACGCAGCAAGCGTTATTGCCAGCCTTGCAGCAAAAGAAGACGATGACGATTGAGAAGTACGGTGACAGGCAGGACTTCATGGTGAAGTTCAACCCGGCCAAGCAGGTGACGCAGTGCGCAGACGTTAAGGACTGCTTCTTCGGTGAAGCCCCCACCCTCTCGACGATTAACCTCACTTACGGAAAGATGACAGCGGCCATGTGGCTCGTCCCCCAGTTATATGACCTGTCGGAGTTCTGCGGATGCAAGGACAAGCTGCAAGGCAAGCAGCTGGAGGAATGTGCCAAGGTGATCGCCATGGAGTTCTCCTACCTCAAGGTGACTGAGGTGATGCTGTTCTTCCACAGGTTTAAGTCCGGCAGGTACGGACGGTTCTACGGCTCGGTGGATCCGCTTGTGATAACCACGTCATTGAGAACGTTCCTCGAAGAGCGCATGTATGAGTATGACATGATGGAGCAGCAGAAGAGCAAGGAGAGGATGATGAAGGAGAGGGATGAGGCTGTCCCTTATGAGGATTACCTGAAGATGAAAGAGGAGCAAAAAAAATCGGAGGAAGGCTGATTTTTAGGACGTTACGTTTTGTCAAAAGTCATATAATGATTAGTTTTATAATGTGTTAAAATCAAACATTTAGAGCAATGGGTAAGAAACAAGTGATTGAAGTGCCGGACGGCTTCGAGGTCGAATGGCAGAAAGCAGAGGACGGTTCAATGTCCCTGAAGTTAGTTAAAGAGAAGAGTCAGCTTCCGGTGATGGAGCGCATCAAGACGTTCCAGGATGCCCTGAAGGAACTCGGTGAAGAGCATGAGCTTGTCAAGGAATGGGACGACATCGAGGGAGTATTGACCAATGACCTTGCGGCGTATCTGAAACTGCGTATCATCGTAGCAGCCCTGAACGAGGGCTGGGAACCCCAGTTCACTACGAGCGAGTACCGCTACTATCCCTACTTCGTCCTCTATACAAAGAAGGAGGTTGACGAAATGACAGAAGATCAGAAGAAAGAGCTGTGGCTGTTCGGCGGCAGCTCGAACAACGAGTCGAGTTGCGGCTTGGCGAGCGCGCACTCGAGCGACGCTTGGACGTACTCGGACGCGTACCGCTCGGCTCGCCTTGCTTTGAAATCCAGAGAGCTGGCCATCTACTGCGGAAAGCAGTTCATTGACATCTGGGCTGAATACGTTTACCTGAACAAGTGATATGGAACTGAACGATTATCAGAAGATGGCTCTGGAGACCGCAGCCTACCCTGAGAACTTCAAGTTGGTCTATCCAGCTCTTGGTCTCAACGGTGAGGCCGGAGAGGTGGCCGACAAAGTGAAGAAGATTATCCGTGACGAGTACGCGACAGACAACAAAGGTGCAGTCGTGGTTCCTGAAGACAAACGTCAGGCCCTGGCCCTTGAGATTGGCGATGTCCTCTGGTATGTGGCCATGTGCGCGTATGACCTCGGATTCCCCCTGAACGAAATTGCGGAAATGAACTACCGCAAGCTGCAGAGCCGTAAGGAGCGGAATATGTTGAACGGAAGCGGTGATAACAGATGAAAGCGGTGTTCATAGCAGTGGCTGTACTGGTGCTGGTAGCGTCCCTTGTCGTCTTTGACGTGTCGATGATCCGCAAGCAGAAGTCACGCATCGGAACGGATGTTGACTCGGTGGTCGGTTACTTTGACAAGAAAGACAGCAAGGAACGGTTCAGCAGCTACCTGCGTAGGATTCAGCAGTACCAGCAGATGGCACAGGGATGTGACGGTCTGTCCTTCATCCTCAGTCTCATCAAGGAGAATGGTAAGATGGTCATGTGCGTTCAACTGACGCTTTCGATGAAAGACAAGTCGGTGGTTCATGAGAACTGCATATACGAAGGTGATGACTCGCATAACAGCGAGAAGATGGATAGCATAGGCAAGTTCCTCAAGAAATGGAAAGTTATCTGACTGAAATGGTGGAAGTGGTCGTGGATGCCATGTGTGAGAGCGGAGGCTACGAGAAGGAGGTCCTGATGTCAAACAGCCAGAAGGAATCCCTGTGTTTCGCAAGGTTCTGCATCTTTCACACACTGAGAGGGAGCGGATTGAGTACGAGCAAGATCGGTGAGATTGTCAACCGCGACCACGCCACCGTCCTCAACGGATGCAAGAGGTTCAAGCAGATTATCGGTAACAGGACATTCCCTATCGAGAACCTGCTGTATTACGATTTTATGAAAACCCTAAAGCGCAAGTGTGATGAGAGTGATAATCGGAGTGTTCTTTGTGCTGTTCTATTTGGTGATAATGGGAGTGGCCTCACAGGTAATGGTATCTATCATAACTGATGAATCCAAGAAGGGAACTGAAGATAAGGAAGCTGATGAAGGAGATTCACCAGATTGCGCAGGACCTGCCACCGGGCAAGGCCAGGAGGGTGAGCAACAAGCTGGACAGGATATCGCTTGAACTCAAGAAAGACAGGAAGCAATGAACCACCACTGGACTGACGAAGATACGGAGACGCTGAGACGCATGTATAAGGACTGCTACAATATAGAGATAGCACGTATGATAGGATGCGGAAAGGCAACGGTGGACCGCAAGATCCGCGAGCTGGGTCTTGAAGGCAAGTCGGAAGCCCATTCCAAACGCAAGGCCGAGAAGATATCGGAGAAGCTCAAAGGCAGGAAGATAACTTGGAAAGCCGGACGTGAGAAAGGGTTTGTCCAGACAGAAGAGCATAAGAGGAAAAGCGGAGAGGCTATAAGAGCCCTGTATGCCTCGGAGAGGCGCAGGGTGATATTCGGACTACCCCAGAGGACGAGATACAAGGTCAACCCCTGGAGGAAGAGACGTAAAAAGGTAGAGCGATGAGCAGGAAGGTTATGATAGATGTCATGGTGAATGACAGGTTTTACAAGCGAATACCCCTCATTTTACCCCCCCCAATGAGGTTTTAGAGGAGTCGATGCTTAGGTTCAAAATCATACAGGCCCTGCCTTCATTAAGGAACAAGAAGTTTACAGTCGGATTATGATAGATTCACCCTACGACAGCTCAGCACCATACAACCAGAGAGACCCGGAGCCAGTGGACTTCGACAAGACGGTCATGGTGACGATGAGCAAGGAAATGTCGCTCAGCACATGTTACTATGAGGACCATGTGGATTGTGACGGAAACGGATATTTCACGGAGATACCGGGCGAGACGGATTGGGAGAGAGAGTTCCAGGATGAGCATAAGACCATACCTGAACTTCTTGAGATAGTCGGTAAGTACGCCAAAAGGAATATAGCAAGGATTGACAAGGTGATGAAGAAATGCGGCAGCGATACATCGAGGCTGCAGAGGAAAAGGAGGTACTGGTCAAGCATCCTTGAAGACAGCCAAAAGTGGAAAGTTGAAGAATTAGTAGTAGAATAATGGACACGAAGATTGAATGGACCAACAAGGTCTGGAATCCGGTTACAGGATGTTCCAAGGTCAGCGAGGCTTGTGAGAACTGCTATGCGGAAGTGATGGCCAGACGCCTAAGCGGTATGCCGGGCAGCAAGGAGAAGTACAAGAACGGCTTCAAGGTGACCCTGCATCCAGAGGCATTGGAGGAGCCGTTGAAGTGGACAAAGCCCAAGATGGTGTTTGTATGCTCTATGGGTGACCTGTTCCACAGGAACGTGCCGATAGAGTTCATAAACAAGGTCATGGATGTAATCAGACGCACACCCCAGCACACATATCAGATACTTACGAAACGTGCAGCGAGGATGTGCCAGTATTTCCTTGAATACGGTTATGACATCCCCAAGAATGTATGGCTGGGCGTTACATGCGAGAACAGCAGTGACAAGTGCCTCAACAGAGTGTTCTATCTGGCTTCGCTGGAAGATGCTACGGTTAGGTTCCTGTCCTGTGAGCCGTTGCTTGGCGACCTGAAGGATATAAACCTTGACGGTATCGATTGGGTGATTACAGGAGGCGAGAGCGGAAGCAAGGCAAGGAAGACTCCGGTGGAGTGGTTCCGTAACCTGCGTGACAAGTGCATAGAGACAGGTACGCCGTTCTTCTTCAAGCAGTGGGGTGCTTGGGGTGAAGACGGTGTGAAGAGAAGCAAGTATGCCAACGGTTCGCTGCTGGATGGTGTTGAATGGAAACAGATGCCTGTATGAAAGTGTTGTTCGTGTTAGCCATAATACTCGGTGCGCTGGCTGTGTTCGCGCATCATGAACGTAAGTGAATATGAAGAAGATAATGTTCAATGACAAGTACGGCCTCACAGAGGCAGTGCTGAAAGGTCGCAAGACCATGACGAGGCGTTTCATCCCTGGTTATGACAAGATTCCCCTGAGTGAGTTCGAGAAGATTGCTCATACTGATTATGTCCTCAGCAAGTCTCGCTATCAGGTAGGTGATATAATCGCTGTCGCCCAGTCATACCACGAGCTCAACAAGCAGGGTTATCTTGCCCCTGAATGGCTTGACCATACCTGTGAGGACTCGGCCGGATATGATAACAAGATGTTTGTGAGGGCAGACCTCATGCCTCATGGAATCAAGATAACTGGTATCAAGGTTGAGAGGTTGTGTCACATATCCGATGGGGATTGCATCAAGGAGGGTGTGTTCAATGACGACAAGCAGTACCCGACAAGCTACACCTTCACTGGAGCCAAGCGTTACTTCCAAGGTCCTCGTAAGGCTTTCGCATCCCTGATAGACAAGGTATCAGGCAAAGGCACATGGGAAAGCAACCCTTATGTCTTCGCGTATAGTTTTGAAGTCATAGAATTGGAATAACGATAAAAGGAGAGATTATGAAAGCATTAGGAAAAGCGTTAGTGTTCGTGTTATTGCTCGCAGCATTGGTTGTGATAGGTGTTTGTATCTTCAAGAGGATAGAGTTCAAGCAGAACTGCTCTGGCTATCTGCATCAGGCTGCTGACGCAAGCACGGTCGAGATCTGCCTTGACAGGCTGACCAAGGCGATTGATTACGTAGAGTCGAGAGGATGGACTGAAGGTTATACCTCTGTCCTGTATAAGACGGAAGACGAGAACGTGGGCTTCTGGTACCAGAACCTCAAGTTATGTCAGGATGTGCTGACAGCCAGCGTGGGCCAGGAGTCTCTGGTCCAGTCCAACGTCCTTATGAGAGTGAGAGAGGTACTGACGGACAACGGAGAGAAAGGAACGAAGCTGACCATACCGGACGGACTGGTGTACTATCCCAACAATCTGCCTTGGGCTATGGCAAGGTTGTTCGTATGGATAATGTTGTTCGGCTGCTACGTAGCAATAAAGGAGGATTAAGCGATGGATGACGCAGAGGAGCTTGTAGGCAAGAAGTTCAGACCTACGTTTGAGTCGGAGATTGACCACTTCGAGATCAGATGTGTTGACAAGAAGAGAGCGATGGTTCTGACCACTGCTCACATGAAATCAGGAGGTACGTTCGAGGATGAGATTAGTCTTGATGACTTGGCCAACGGATTCAGGTACGGTGATTACGAGTCCCTGTCAAAAAGAGTCCCAGGAAAGACGTTTTATCTGACGAACCCTCATGCTTATTTGGATGTCCCCGGAAAAAAGACGAGAAGTGTGAAGTTTACAGGTCCTTCGTGCGCAAGATGTGAAAATAGATTCGGTGGCTCCAACAGTAAATGGTGCGCCGGACACTGCAATGATGCAAACTGTTATAGATTCAAACTGGAAAGATGATTAAGAAGACACAGACAAGAACTGGAGCCATCTTCTGCGACACAGACAAGCAGCTTGAATGGCTTTATGTAGGAGACTACGGCAAGGAGAATAACATCAAGGCTGATTTCCTCGGATTCACTAAGGAGATTAACCAGGTGCAGCACCATGAGGTCGATCTGGCTGATAAGATGGTCGTGACCATATCCACCCAGAAAGGCTGTCCGATGAGGTGTATGTTCTGTGATTGCCCCAAGGTGAAGTTCGGAGGTAACGCCTCAAGGGATGAACTGGCATATCAGGTCATCCAGGCTATAGACTCCAGCCGTTGCGGTTATACAAGGAGATTCAACCTGCACCTTGCGAGAATGGGCGAACCCTCTCTAAATGCAGGTAACGTGCTGGATTTCCTGAAGTATGACCTGCGTGATTTGGTGAATGTGAAGATGGTGGCCGATGTCATTCATCCTGTGTTCACTACCATGATGCCAAAGAGTCTCGGATGTGAAGGTATGTCCCAGATACTGGAGACGTTCTGCAGCATCAAGAATGATGACTATGACGGAGAGGCCGGCCTGCAACTCAGCATCAACAGCACGAACGCCAAGCAGCGTGACGAGCTGTTCAGAGGCATGTCGATGAGTCTGGAGTCCATATCCAGAGTATGTAGCGCCTTGCCTATGCCTAAAGGTCGTAAGTACACACTGAATTTCCCTGTCACGGATAAGACGATACTGGATCCGAAGGAGTTGAGTCGTCTGTTTGACAAGGATAAGTTCATAGTGAAGATTACTCCTATCCATGAGACCAACGAGGCCAACATGAACGGCATCAATACGCCTGAAGGGTATTACAAGTATGACGTGTACCGCCAGTTCGAGGAGCCTCTTAAGAGAGAGGGATGGGAGGTCATAGTATTCATCCCCTCCAAAGAAGAGGATGAGGACAGGATAACGTGCGGAAACGCCTTGTTGTCGGTGAAATGAAGATAGTGACGTTGATAAGGAACTTTCCGGCCTGCGACAAGATAAAGGGCAAGGATCTGGAAGAGATACTGACTGAATGTTTTAAGTCCTGTCAGTTCTATCAGGAAGTGAAGCAGAAGATATGGGACAAGATTGACAAGCTTTGGCCATATCCGAACGGTTCTTTCGATTCTCCGGAGTACAAGGAATACAAAGAGTATTTCTACGGAAACAATTATTCGAGTGAGTTCAGCATATGGCTGGATATAGTGCTGGATGATTTTATTAGAAAGAGGAACTGGAACAGGACCTATGAGGAAGCATCCCAGAAAGCAGCAGACAAGTGGTGTTCGATGATATTCGGCCACCATGTTCAGAACAATGGTGACAAGTCTTCAACTGGAGGAATGACATCGGTTCTCGGCACCATTGGTAAAGAGAAAGCCAAGCAAGGTATTCCTGCAGAAGTGGTGAAGAAGGTCAACCAGTCCTTGAAAGAGTATTACTTGGGCGGTTGCAAGATGGATTGGGAAGGCAGGAAGATTGAAGTCTGTCCGGCTTGCGACTACAACCCCAATACGCCTCTGTATAACGTGCTGAGTGAAGCAGGTATCGGTGATAACGATATTGCGTTGATCTGCCCTTGGAAGACCTCTATCTATATTGATAGAAGGGACAACTCGGTAGTAGTGAGAGGTTATAGGTGTGAGTCTTACATTTAGATTGAATTGATATGGTAGTACTGATTATTGTTCTTGCCGTTGTGTTCACATTGCTTCTCAGCAATATGGATGACAGGTTACTGTATATAGAGACCTATCTAAGGCAGATAAACGAGTTGTTGCACGAGATAAAGCAGAAGCTATGACGGACATCGAGGAGAAATCGCTTAAGGCTTATCCGGAACAGATGATGAACTACGGCCCTCGTGTCACCTATGACAGGAACCACGAGAGACGTGAAGCTTATGCGAGAGGCAGAAAGGACGAGAGGTTTGAGACAGAGTCCCTGCCATCGGAGAAGTATTGGGTGGCCAGAGAGAAGCAAGGCTCGCTGTTCCTGTTCAAGCTGAAGCCGAGGAGACACACCAACGGCCCTTATGGATTCTGGCTCGGTGAGCCGAGATTCCTGATGCCTGAAGACATGTTCCCAGATATCACATGGGAGTCGGAACCGAAAGAGTATAAATGTTTATTTAGAGAGATTAGCGATGAAAGCAAAGGTGACGATAACGGTTGAGGCCAAGACGCAAGAGGATATCGATGAGATTATGGAACTGAAGAAAGAAATCGAGTCTGGTAAGTTCCAGCGTGATGCCAAGGAGAACGGAGTGATATGTAAGGCTACATTTGAATTTATAGAGAGGTAGATATGAAAAGTTGGTTGAAGGCATTGTTGTTGTCACTGATAACATTTGTACTTGCAGGAGCATTCATAGGTGTCTGCATCCTGATTCACGCATATGATGCGCCGATATGGATATGGGGCATCTTTGCTTTTGTATGTATGACGCTTGTGTATTATGAGCCAGGTGGTGATAAGGACAAAGACGATAAGCAAGAATAAGATGAAAGAGATAGAGATTTATTCACTTGGCGAATGGGATGTGTTCTGGGCTGTCATCCATAACTTCCTTGGATTTGCTCACAAATGTACCTATAGTTTGGACTTGAAGCCTTCGCCTTTGCGTCCAGATGAAATGCGAAGAGAACTATTGAACATGGTGGTTGAGAAGGAAGGAAAGCTACACATCTATCATTTGTTTGAGCCTTTCGTTGAGGCGGATTTACCGCAATACGCAAGGAAGTTTTACGACAACGGCATGAAACTCATCAAAGAGATTATCCATTGTGATGGATTGGAGGTTGAATGGGATATACCTGCAGAAGAGAAGTTGACATTGCTTCGGTTCTCGCCTCCATTGTATGACAGGATATTTAGCAATAAATGAACCAAGGCTATGACAGAGGAATTTGAAGAATTAGGTATCAAACAAGGACGAGGTTTTCTCGAAGGTGTATGTGACTATCGGAAACCTGATACTGGAGAGGAGGGATATCTGTTCCGCTTGAACGGAATAAGTTATGCGATGTGGGAGAATGAGAGTGATGGCTATAGGTCCTATTGTGAAATGGAGAAGACAGATTCTCCCTGTGATAATACGTTCCCACCGCAAGAGGTGTTTGTTAAGCTGTTTGACGATAAGAGCAATAAGGGTATTGAGATATTCAATATCGATGATGCTTCACTTATCCTGAAGATTGCTACAGACTACTATGATGACTATTATCCTTGTGCTGTCATGGAATGGCACCCGGAGAATATGCCTATAAACAAGCAATGAGTTTACTAAATAGAGCAGTATGATATTCGCATTTATGAAAAGGCCTCCAGTTGGCATATTGTATTGTGGAGAGTACAATGGCTATGTAGGCTTCACAGAAGATGAAGGTACATTGATAGATAGTTCAATGTCGTGTCATTATGAGAAGGATGACGTATTGGATAATCTGATAGAAGTTCATGGAGGCATAACCTTTGATGAGAGAAATATCCCTTATGAGAAGTTTGTTCCAGAGGTTGAGCTTACGGAATGTCCTAAATCGTTTGAAGGATGCAGAATTATCGGTTTCGATGTCTGTCACTTTGATGATGGTCCGCATCATGATAAAGAGTGGTGCAAGAATGAAACGATGAATCTTAGACGTCAGATAGTTGACCTATTAAAGAACGGATGTAATGTCTAAAACGTATTGAGTTATGGAATTTGTAGAGTTCTTCTTCACGAACTTTTGGCACTGGTTAGGTGGCCTGTTTTACCTCTGCATAATATGTGGTGTAGCGATACCTGGTATTATCTGGAGGCTTGGAGATAAGGATGACGATAAAGATGAAGATAAATAGTAATGTCTTTGATTTGAGTTATGCCCTACGGAATTTGTAAGAAATGCGGATGCACGGACAATGATCCGTGCTATAATCCTATACATGGTATGTGTTGGTGGGTGGATGACACTCATGAGCTTTGCAGTCATTGCGCTGAAAAGGAGATAGCGGAAGATCCGGCCACTCAGCATTGCATAGTTACCAAAGGAGTTGACCCCTTTCCCGGAGTCGAGCGTAAAGACTTGGCTTCTCTCGGTTGCCCCTTTCCAGACGATGACGGTGCCATGTGTGCAGAATGTTCTCATACGAGTATCGCCAGCACCTTCACAGGAGAATGTGATTTAGGAATAAGAATCCCAATTAGAGAGATATGAAATACAGAATCATTGAGAAGCCCAAGCAACGTGGCTACATAATCAAGAACAAAGGTGTAGGCATCCAAAAGCAAAACATCACCTTTCATCGTGGCTTCATTGAGAAATATGGAATCAAGAAGTGGTGTGACTTTGCAGAGAACGATAATGGCTATCTGTGCTTCCGGTTATCTGATACGGAGAGCCTGAATAGCTATAAGATTTATAAAACGCCGACAGGTGCCTATGTTATACACCTGCCTCGTGTTGTCAGAGAGAAGGTTGTCCAGTTCGCCAAGTACGATGTTGAAAAAGACGGTGACTGGTTTGTTACAAATTGCAAGTTGAAGTGATATGAAATTAGTAAAAGCTTATCCAGATAAGCCGGAGTATTCCGACATGTTGCAGTTTTACTGCCCTGGTTGTAAGACCACGCACACTATAAGCGTTGGACCGAAATCACATTGGAAAATCATATGGGGATTTAATGGTGATTATGACAAACCCACCTTTACGCCAAGTCTGTTGGTTACAATGGATTTTCCAGATGGCCAGAGGCGGTGTCACTCTTTTATCCGTGATGGCAAGATTCAGTTCTTGAGTGATTGTACTCACAGCATGGCTGGTCAGACGGTGGACATCCCGGATATCGAAAGTGTTCGCAAGGATTAGTTATGCAGTAGTATAATTCATTTAAGAATGAAGTGATATGAAAAGAGTTTACAAGTACGAGATCCGCATTGGCGAACAGATGTTATCGCTACCGGGAGTGGGTAAAATCCTAAGTGTAGGAACGCAGAACGACAAGCCCTATATGTGGGTAGAGATTGAAATGGATTCTATCAGAAGAGAGCAAAAGCATTTGATAGTCATGACCACTGGAGCTACGTTTCCAGAAGACTTGGAGCCATACATGGTATATGTAGGTTCGTTCATGCTGCTTAACGGCAGCTTTGTAGGTCACCTGTACGAGATTGTTGGCAAATGACGAGGTACAAGTATAAGAGAGAGCATTTCGCCACGCAGGAGGAATATGACAGGTTCCTGGAGAAGCATGCGGCAGCGGTTAAGAGGTGGTATCATAAGGAGTCACCTGAGAGGAAAGAACGCAGGCTTCTCCGGCAACGACTGTACTCCAGATGGTATAACAGCACTGACTTCAAGGAGTCGTTCAGGGACTATCTGAAATCGGTTGGCATAGAGGATATCAATACGGAGCCGATCAGCAGGTTGCGACATTTCGCCAAAAAGTTAAATAAAGGTAAAGCAAAGTTAGATGGCTGATTTTAAGGTATTTATGTATGGTCAACCCAATCTAATTGACTATCTTTACTTGTGAGAAACAACCACTTAAATGTTGAGAGCAATGGATAAGAAACAGGAAATTTCAGTTCTTCAGTCACTCAAAGGTGACACGTATTTCGCACAATTCTTTGGAGGTCTTGATATCGACCTCATGTGTCAGAACATTCAGAATGACTACCCCATCGAGTTGGGATGCCAGTTCAACAAGAAAGCAGAGCTCAAGGAGCAAGAGATGCACGAACAGCAGCTCAAGAACATCGAGCGCATCGACAACCTTGTGAGAGCCATGATAGACAGCTGCCAAGGCGATATGAACGACCAGATGTACGAAGCCCTGGTCAATGAGGTAGGCAAGCTGTTCATCATTAAGTACAAGAGGCATCAGGGATATCCCTTGACAGACAAGGAGATTGATTACATGATTGCGTTCATGGACAATAAAATCGGAGATTAAGAGATAGGAGGGTGATGTTGAAAGATAGTGTTTGTCGGCTATCGCAAATGCCGGATAAGGCAGACGTTAAAGCAAACCCCGGCCCCCTCTTTTAGTAAAAGAGCAATGATAGTTATTAACCGCAAAAGAAACTGAAATGAAGGATTTAGAGAGAATGAAGAGTGAATTTGAGAAGGAATTAAAGTTCGCTCAGATTGGCAATCAAATGGAAGAACGGTTTGGTTGCGAGTTTGCTGTTCTTGAGCGCTTCAAGAAGGAAGGCGCAAGAATCATAGCAAGGAAAGAAGATATTCATGTTGCATCGGAGCTGCTGAAAGCATATCCGGCAGATGAGGAACAGTCACTGGATGCGTCTGCAAGAAATCCGCAAGGTACTATTAAAGGTCTGTATCATGTGAGAGCAGAACGCGGTTTCAGAGATATGCATACCACGTTGGAAGTTTGTTGGCTGCACCAAGGAAACGAGTATGAGTTTAAGTTGCCGATAGATGGCAATGAGGTTCTGGAGAAGTTCTTCGTCAACGAGCAAAGGAAGATGACGAGAATAGAGTGTGATACGTACAAGCCGTTGAGAAGAGGTCATATCGTAAGAGACATGGATTTGCCAGTCAAGCGTTTCCTGTGTGATCAGATAAGATACGAGGGTGGTATCAGTTCGGCCACTGAACCAGATAGAATCAAGGAAATCATCGATGCAATTAAGGAGGCTTAGTCATGGCAAACAAAGTTAGAGAGGTCCAAGTAAAGAATGTAGGCAGTGTATTCACTGCATACGTTTATAGAGGTTTCTATTGCATCAAAGGCGGAGAGAGGGCTTTCCATACCTCCAACATAGTGAGAAACGGCACTAATGTTGACAACGTCAAGGATGACGATGAGTTCAATATGGCTCATGGCCGTTTTGATACTCCTGAGTTCTTCAAGGAGACGGTTGACGAGCATATAGAATACATCCAGACAGCGTTTGGGTCGTTAAGACGTTATTTCAGATTGAACAGCGGTGAAAATGATTATTAGTATTAACCAATAAAGGATAAGAAACATGGAGTTTTTCAAGACAATCGCAGAGGTTCTGCAGGACGGCCAGCAGCTACAGATGGCCATCAGGAAAAGCGGTGACATCATCGCAGTAAGTATCATGCCTGACAACAGAGGTGTCAAGGACAAGGCAGTAGAGAACATCACTCCGCTCATCATGAGCGGTAGTCCGGCTGACTTCGAGGAAGGGTTTGCCGATTCGCTGAAGCCCTTACGTGAGGCACAGGGATTGGTGACCAACATGAAGGAGTTCGAGGAGAACACGGAGAAAGCCAAGAAGGAGTCTGAAATGGCCAAGAAGCTCAAGGATGAAGCGGCCAAGCAGAAGAAGGAGTTCAACGACCTCATCGCGCTGGCCAGGAAGAACAAGGACGAACACAAGTTCAAGGACGCACGCACGGTACTGGCCAAAGCCCAGGCATTGCCGGCAGCAGAGAAAGCCATCATTGACAAGGTGCGTAAGGAGATTGACGATGCCAGTGGTGTCGGTAACATGTTCGGAGGCGAGGAGGATATGAGCGATGGCAAGAACCTGTCTGTTTCATCTTCTCAGGCCCCAGCTGCCAAGGTAGAGCAGAAGACAGAGGAACAGCCTTCTGACGAGAATGACGATGATGATTCAAGTGATAACGATAACGACGAGTAACCAACCTATAAAGCAAAGATTATGGCACTGAATGTACAAGGAATGAAAAGAGTGTTCAAGTACGGTAACAGGACACTTGAAGATCCGGGCAAAAATATGTCACCTGAAGAGGTGATGCAGTTCTACTCTGGCACTTATCCAGAGCTGACCACCAGTAACGTACATGGTCCAAAGGTCGAGGATGACAAGGCAGTGTATGAGTTCAAGACTACGGTAGGAACTAAAGGATGAGTAAGTCATGCGATGCCAAAGAGCGACAGTCCCAGTTTCACAACGCTCTGTACGACATCCTGGAGTCAGAGAGAAGGCAGGAGTTTCGCGTAAGGGAAGAGGAGCAAAGGCTGCTCCCTCCCTTTGCGCCCCTTCTTTTCTGACTTCTGTGATCGAGCCGATAAGAACAGAGGATAGTTATGTAGAAGGTAGGTTCGGCATCAACCTTGACAAAAGCTATGCCAGAATACTTGGATGTTGTAAGCGTTTCCTTAAGATTGCTGGAATAGAGTTCGATTATGTGGCCAAAGAAAATGTCTCGAAAAGTCAGAAGATTGGTGAGCTGATCGACTATTTCGAGAAGAAGATAAAGCCACTTGGATTGTCGCTCATGATAAGTAAGAAGGACAGTCATAACGTAGAACTCAAAGTGTTGGAGAGCATAGTATATCGTTTAGGTAGCGAGCTTGAAGACACTATTTTAGTGTTCTACTGTTCCCCTGCATGGTACCTGTCTCCAGAAGGTTCCAAGATGTATAAGCGTTTCATGAAGTTCGTTTCTGACAACACCAACATCCCTCTCGGAATACCGGAGCATACGGATAATTTCTATCTGGATATGATAGTCAACAACTACGAGGATGAGGATTTCGAGAATTACTTTGATGAAGACGAGAAAGAGGAACGTAGTGAGCAGCAGCATATCGTTGAGAGGTACAAGCAAGATGGTGAGTTCTGGAATCTGTTCGATGAAATAAACTGCTTGCCAGTAGAGAGTGCAGAGGAACTGACAAACGCACTGGAGGAATACAGGAAGGTATGTCCAGACAATGAGATGGAACTTATAGAATCCATGATAGAAGGTGTGCCTATCATGAAGGACGCCAACTGCTATTGGTTCGAGTTCAATCCAGATGATGACGGTGCGGAGGATGATTATGGTAATGACGGAGTTGACGGTTATTCCAGCAGCGTGTTTGCTTCTGCCATCCTGTTTTCTGAGTATGACGGAGTGGCGGATGCACTTATAGAGAATGTGAATTGTGAAGTCCAGTCCGGTATTATGATGACCGGATGGAACATACATCAATGGCTTAGTCCAGGCATGAAGAAAGCTGATATACTTGATTTCTTGAGGTGCAAGGATCTGGTTGCATCCATAGACAAGTGGATAAGGATATTCTGTCAGGAGGCCAGAAAATTTGATTTATATGGCAAATCTAATAGAAATGCTAAATGAGAGAATGGAGGCTACGGATGCCTTGATTTTCTATAAGAGCAATTTGAATAAAGGCGCATATGTGGAATACAGAGCCATCGAGGACGGTGCTATGTGCGCAGGAAAACCCCTTGAGGTCGGAGTTATCGCCAAGCTGATGAAGATTGTGGATAAGTTCGCCAATGATTCCACTACGATGGTTTCGCTTCATGGAGAGATACCAGACAACCTGCTTTACGCCAGCACAAGCATAGACACATACAGACTGGTATGGTACAGGAAGCCTGAAAAGAGGATGTTCTACTTCAGTGACAGTCTTGGAATCCCCAATGGAGAAGTGGTGGTTCCGGGTCTCGTTTATGTCACAGACGGTCAGTCCTTACAGGTTTATGCTTTCAAAGGTGCTAAGCCGAAGGTGTTGTACCGGGCGCCGTTCATGAACACAAGTGACAGGGTATGCCTCGGTAACGGCAAGCTGCCGAAACCGAAAAAGCAGACCTATGCCAACTGGATGGCTTATTGGGAGGAGTTGTTCTGGAAGACGGAGTTCTCACATATCATGGGTAGTAACCCTGTAAAGGGTAATCTTGCCCTTATAATGAAGGATTGCATCAAGAACCACAAGCCTTTTCCGCAAGAGGTATTGATAAGAACTAAGCAGAAAATTCAAAGTTTATACAAATGATGTACAGGCATTTTGTTCATAGCTATATGCTGGATCCGGCGCATCAGTTGACGGTTGCGTTGGTGGGCGTTGGAGGAACAGGCTCACAAGTCCTGACCTCACTCGGCCGAATGAATTATGCGCTCAAGGAGTTAGGACATCCTGGACTCCATGTCAAGGTCTATGATCCGGACATTGTGACACAGGCCAACTGCGGACGTCAGCTGTTTTCTCCAATAGAGGTAGGAAGGAACAAGGCTGAGGTTTTGGTTACCAAAGTGAACATGTTTTTTGGAACGGCATGGGAGAACGTCCCGGATGTGTTCGGTGAGAATACAGAGCTTTCCAATATCATCATTTCGTGCGTTGACACGGTAAAGTCAAGGATTGCCATTAGGAAAGCTATCGATAATGCAGGAAGTGCATGGGGTAATGATACTCGCAAGAACTTCTACTGGCTTGATTTCGGAAACGCCCTTAACACAGGTCAGGTTGTACTTGGTACGTCACATGACCTTAATGTAGGAAAGAAGAAGAAGAAAGGTAATGTTGGTAAGTTGAAGTGTGTGACAGACATCTTCGACCTCAGCAAGGTCAGTGATAAGGCCAGTGGCCCCAGCTGCTCCCTTGCTGAAGCGTTGAGCAAGCAGGACCTGTTCATCAACTCCACGCTGGCCAACATCGGGATGGCCCTTCTGTGGAAGATGTTCACCAAAGGAGTGCTTGACATGCAGGGTGCGTTCCTGAATCTGGAGACTATGAAAGTGAACCCTATTAAGATTGAGCCAAGTACCAGTCATGGCAGGAAAGCAAGAGTCACTAAGTGACTACTACGAAGAGGCTAAAGAGATAGCCAGAATAGAGAAGGAACTTGGCATTGAGCTATGGGACCGGATCGCCATTGAAAGGGATGGAGACAAGGAATATGAACGCATACAACTTTATTCGTATGACCTGCCAAGGAGTATTGCAGAGAAATATGAATGGGTCTTTCGCTGGAGAGCAGCCAAGCTCCAATGCCAATATCCCAGATATTGCGTTAGGATTTATCATAGTCCTTACAGGAAGATAGCAGGAGACAACATCGGAATGCAGTCTGACTTGGATAAGTTCATAGCGTCAAAGGCTCAGCTTTCCAAACAGCAGCGTAGGCTGGATGAGTATATAGCGCATGAGAAAGAAAACAACATCTTCTTTGACGAGTCGGCAGATGAAATGGTTGTAAAGGTCAAAGCGAAGATCGAGCGTAACAGGCAGATGGTTGCTGAAGCCGAGGCGAGACTGATAGAGAAGGTTAGACAATATAAAGAGAAGCATCATGGGTAGGCCAAGTGGAAACGGATTGGTAGAGTTGGTTGACGATAAGTCTCAGGACAGAGGTTTCTTCTGCATGAAGCTCACAGGATATATCCTTAAAGAGCGTGAAGAACATCCGGAACTGGATATCCAGGATCTGTGGGAACAACGTTTCAGCGAGGCAAAATCCGGTAATTGCGCCTATATAGGAATCTGTCCAATCTATGCGAGAACGAAGAAGGAAAAAGGATTTCAACTGTCGTTAGAGTTTATGTAGAATTTGCGAAAATGCCCTATTTTCGTCTTTTTATGGCGAAAAGTGCGTTATTTTCAAACATTTTGTGTACTTTTACCTATCAAAACAATGTAAATGAGGATTTATACAAGCTATTTCGGTAATCTCAGGGCTCTCGGTAAGGAAGGGCTGTTCAGCATAAGCATAGCCAGATATACTCCGAAGTGGTTCACTGGAGCAAGGTATCTTGATGTCGCGCCGACACCATTCATGCTGAGTTCCGCATGCACGCAGAGCATGTATGTGACAAGGTATGAGGATATACTGAAAAGCCTGAAGCCGGACAATGTGATAAGGCAGATTGAGCAGATGAGCGGAGGCCGTGACGTGGCACTCCTGTGTTTCGAGAAACCAGGCGAGTTCTGTCATCGTCACATGCTGGCTGACTGGCTGAATAAGAATACATCATATAACGTTGAGGAATGGCAACCTGAAGCACGTAATGAGGCTCAGCAGCTGTCATTGTTCGATTAGTTAGGTTTCGTAATAATGGTTAGTAATTAGTTTCAGAGTCCTGTTGTCTGTGAAGATGACAGGATTTTTCAGACGAAGTGTTTTGAATGATATGGAAAACGGACTGAAAGGTTACATAGCACGATTATACGGCACTCACATGAGACAGGTGTGTGCTATGGAAATGTATCATCTGGATAACCCGGAATTGTGTATGCGCTCCAGTTACCTCGATATAGTCAAGAGTATCAGCAACGGTTGCAGTTTCGGTTATTTCGAGGATGGCAAGCTGCTGGCCTACTCCCTTGCCTATCCCACTGAATACGGAACGGCTTACATAGACAAGTGTTTCGTCAGCCCGGAGAGACGTGGTTACGGACTCCAGCTGCTGATGCTCAAGAAGAACATAGAGGCCCTGACGAGCAAGGGCATTAAGGAGGTGTTCACCATGGTGGCGCCTGCCAACACATACAGCATCCATAACTTCATGGAGTGCGGATTCAAGTTCAGAAGACATGCGAGCATAGAATACGAAAGAGATATCTACAGGTATGAGGTTGAAGATATACCAACAGAAGCTGAATGACAACATAGAACGAGCCAAGTCTATGGTCAGTACGGAAGTGTCCTTGATGTTCAAGGACTTTTATAGTTATATGCACCCCCTCGTCAATGAGACGTTCAAGGGTGACATCTTCGGAATGGACATACCGGGCTCGGTATGCTATTCGGTAGGCAAGTGCGGAAAGCATAACTCAGGTGCGATAGTGACCACTGCAGCAGATGCGTTCAGGTGCATGGCCATAGGAGTAAGCAGGTTCTACATCCCCATCGATGCGGAGGATAACCGCGAGGGACTGTGCATTTCATCGGCCTATGAGCTTGCATCGCTATTGAGGGAGTTCGAAAAGGTAGAGGTGTATGGTCTGATAACGTCAGGATGCCTCAACGAGAAGCATCCGAGTGATGAGAGGCTTGACTTCATCTGGAGGAGTCTCAAGGACGTCATAACCTCTATCAGTCTCGGAGGAAGCTACTGGCTTGATAGAGGATTTTCCCTGCCTGGTTTCGTCCGTGACGTTAGGATTGGCGAGTACATGATATTCGGCACAATCCCCTTTGTCGAGGACAAGGGACGTTTCGGAGAATGTTCGGTGGAGATAGAGTCGGAGATTGTCGGAGTCTATCCTGAGAGAAGCCAGTTCATCATTGACTGCGGTTATTCACTCGCTGAACCTGACAAGTGCGTCATGAATGGAATGGGTGCCTATTTCTGTGACTGCTCAAGTGAGTACTCCATGTTCCTGAAAGACGATGGTGTGAAGGATCTGCACGTAGGAATGAAGGTCTCGATGAGGCCCAATTACAAATCACTGGTTAAGTTAAGATATGCAGAACGAGTCATTGTATAGCACCCCGATATCGAAGAGGACATTCGGTCTGGAGATAGAGTTTGCCGATGTCGTGAAGTCTGATGTCACGCTGCCGGAGGGATTCGAGTGGAGTAAGTCGGAGGACGGTATCGTGAACAACGATGGTACCAGAAGTTCCAGAACCTCCAATTTTGGAGGTGAAGTGAACACACCGCCCCTGACCTTATCGCACTACGCCAAGGATGCCTTGCGTTTCGTCTATGAGGATATCATCAGGGCCGGTGGCCGTGTCACATGGGTTTGCAGTATTCATGTCCATATAGGGATAGATGACCTTGACCTTGACGGACTGAAACGCCTGTTCGCCCTCTCCTACTATACTGGACGTTTCATCAAGGAGTATTCTGATCTGGAGGAGTGGAACGAGGAGAGCTGGTACCTGCCAACCCCTAACCTCCAGTTCTATGAGGCAGCTATGAACGCCGGAAGCATGGATGCGTTCTGGAACGTCTTTGTCAACTCGAACAAGAAAGGCTACATGAGGCATATCGTGAATGTAGCCTCATACTTCAAGAGAAAGACGATAGAGTTCAGGAACTTCAACGCCACCTATGACGTGGAGACGCTGTATAACTGCATCCTGTTCGCATACAGGTTTGTGGACTACGCCCTGACGCATGACATAGAGGAATACAGACGGATAGACAGCATGGAGGCTTTCCTGTCGGAGTTGAAGATTCACGGCAAGGCCCCGGTACACGTACCCTGTCTTGTGTTCGTGGGTGACATGAAGGTCTATGCGGATTGCATGATAGGCAAGGAAGTTCCTCTGACGTCCAAGATGCTAAAAGTCCTGACGGACAACGTCCATACGGACAAGCTGGCAACGGTCAACCCAGCCCTTTTCAGCGCGGAACTGAACCTGTATAAGAAATACGAGGTGACGGTCTATAACAATGATGAGTTGAATGACATAATCTACAGGATATGCAGGGAGAACCTGGTCATCCACTATAACGACAACTACGAGTGGATAGAGAAGTACAATGACGGTACTCCGGCCATGCAGCTGATATGCCTGTTCCTGTTCCACAGGTTGAGACGCTACACCTCGGACAGCGAATATGCCAAGAAAGAACTGGAGGCGTACATGTCGAAACTGGATGACTCCATTGACAGGATGACCAAGACAGCCGAGGGGCTGGTGGATCTGTTCATGCACTGCAAGTACGTGCGCGGAACGGTCAATGATGCTATAAGGGATAATGTGACAATCTTCTACCAGATTGGTAACAACCCCAAGGCGAGAAGCACGGTACATGAGCTTAAGCGCAAAAGCGACTACAGGAGTGACTTCGAGATACTGAAAGCGGATTACTACAACCTCGTTCAGGATATCCCGGAGGACAAGACGTTCATGATGCTGAGCAGGAATGACTACCTGCCGATGCACAAGATAGCCAGGAACGGACAGGTGATATTCTACTCCACAGACTCCCCTTTGGCATCCCCACCGATAACGAACAAGTTGAAGGCGTTCCAGAGTTTCGCTGTCAAGGTTCCTGCAGATAACCTGGTGATAGATGACAGCAGCAAGTTGAAGATCTGTTCTGTCAGTCCCTCGGACTTCTACCAGTTGCAGGAGATATTCATCAAGAAAGTCCATAAGGTCACGCCCCCTCGGTTCGCTTTCGTGGTGTTCTATGAAGAGTTCTGCCTTGGCGGTTTCGGATTCATGTACTCCAAGGAGGATGAGTTTGACATGTGGCTGTTGAGTGACTTCAACACCAATAACAACGTGTTCCGTCTGAGCAAGCTGATTCTGCTGTGCATCCAGTCGAAGCTGGTCAAGAAGATTCTACAGCGTAGGATAAGAAGCGAGGTGCAGACCTTGTACACGAAGGTATATACCCAGAACCCTGTGTCGATGAAATACAGGGGAGTGTTCAATAAGGACAAACAGCGCAGCAAGCCCGGTAGCCTCATCTACACCTCGGAGTTCGGCGTTGTGGGCGACTATGACGATATTATCAACACCTATAGAAAGATGAAGAAATGAGAGAGTGGAAATATGCAAAAATAGACATATCGAAGATACTCGATGCAAAGGAGAACGCCAACAAGATGTCGGATGAGGAGTTCGACCAGTTAGTTGACAACATACGTGTAGGTGGGCTTTCCAGCGCCCCTGCATTATGGCATAGGAGAGAGGATGACAAGTACATCATCATATCCGGCCACCACAGGATTAAGGCCTGTAAGAAGTTGTGCATCCCGGAGGTGGGATGCCTCTATGTAGAGGATGAGGAACTGACGGATGACGAAAAGATAGCCACACAGCTGTCACATAACTCGTTGCACGGACAGGATAACTTGGGTATCCTGAAGCGCATGTTGAATGAGATTCATTCGATTGACTTCAAGAAGTTTGCTCATATCGACATCGACCAGATACAGAGCGTGCCTGTCTTTTCGAGCAGCATAGTTCCTGAGTCGGAGCATTACAACGTGTCGTTCATCCTGTACAAGAAGGATATCGATACTCTGCAGGAACTGATGGGTATAGTCAAGGAGGACTTCACTAATAGTGAACTCGTGGTCATTGCCGATCAGGAGAATACGGAGGACTTCATGCTCAACCTGATAAAGGAGGTGCAGAAGAAATATGGCGTCAAGAGTTCCAATATCGCTTTCAGCAAGATACTGGAACTGGCGAAGAAACAATTAGAAAGCGAATAATATGGCAAAGAAGATTGCAGACAAACTGATTGCTGAGACGTACGGCAAGAAGGGATGTAATGTCTCCCAGACCTGTACGGCGTTGAACATTTCACGCAAGACGTTCTACGAATGGAAAGAGAAGCGTCCCAAGTTGGCGGAACTGCTGGATGAGAAGGACGAGCAGCTGCTTGACTTCGCGGAGAGCAAGCTGATATCCCATATCAATGACGGAGACACCAACTGCCTGATATTCTATCTTAAGACCAAGGGCAAGAAGCGCGGTTACATCGAGAAGACGGAGAGTGACATCAATCTCAACCAGTTCGAGGAACTGATGAAGTCAGTTGAGGATGACGACGAAGAATGAACCTCACCAAGCGACAGCAGCGAATGAAGGCATGGCGAGCCGATTGGTGTCTGTTTGCCAGACAGGTCCTTCATGCCAAGCTTGATGCGGAGCAGCAGGAGCTGCTGCGTGCCATCCAGAACAACAAACGTGTGTCATGCGCCTCCGGCACATCGAGAGGCAAGGATTTCGTAGCTGCTGTAGCTGCTGTCTGTTTCCTGTATCTGACTCCGAGGTGGAAGGACGGTAAGCTGGTGGCCAACACCAAGGTTATCATGACGGCCCCTACGGACAGACAGGTCGGAAATATCATGTCACCTGAAGTCAGGCGTCTGTTCAAGTCGGCTGGTGTCTTACCGGGAAGGCTGGTCAAGTACGACATAAGGACGGACCATGAGGAGTGGTTCCTTACTGGCTTCAAGTCGGGTGATGACAACACAGAGGCATGGTCAGGACTTCATGCTGTGAACATCATGTTCGTGGTCACTGAGGCCACTGGTGTGTCGGACACGGTATTCAACGCCATCGAGGGTAACCTGCAGGGTAACTCCAGATTGTTCCTTGCGTTCAACTTCAACAGGACCACTGGCTATGCGGCCAAGTCCATGACATCGGAGCGTTTCAAGCATTTCAGGCTCAACTCCCTGAATGCCGAGAACGTGGTCAAGAAGAAGATCGTCATACCGGGACAGGTCGATTACGAGTGGGTCAAGGATAAGGTCGAGACATGGTGCCTGAGAATAAAGCCGGAGGACTTCAACGAAGGTGAGGGTGACTTCTGGTTTGAGGACAGATGCTACAGGCCCAATGACCTCTTTAGGGTCAAGGTGCTGGGCTTGCCTCCGAGGGTATCGAAGGATATCCTGATTCCTTATGAGTGGGTGATGCTGGCCAACCAGAGATACATCGAACTCATGGAGGATGACTTCGAGCCGAGGAAGCCAGGACGTATAGGATGTGATGTCGCTGGCATGGGTCGAGACTGTTCTGTGGTGGCAAAGAGATACGGAAGTTTCGTCAAGCCGTTAGAGGTGCATGACTCAGGAGGAGTGGCCGACCATATGCACGTGGCTGGTATGGTCTCATCCTCGCTGGTCAAGAAGGAGGACAAGGCGTTCATCGATACCATTGGTGAAGGTGCTGGAGTATATTCAAGACTCCGGGAACTGGGTTACAGGAACGCCTTTTCATGTAAGTTCAGCGAGGGAGCAAGCGGCCTGTCGGATATGACTGAGGTGAGAACGTTCGCCAACATGAGGGCTTACCTGTTCTGGGCCGTGAGGGACTGGCTGGATCCGCAGAACGGAAGAGAGCCGGCCATACCTCCAGATGACCTGTTCATGCAAGAGTGTACGGAGATACACTGGAAGTTCCAGAGCAACGGAGACATCATCATAGAACCCAAGGAGGAAATAAAGAAACGTCTCGGACGTTCTCCGGACCGTTTCGATGCGCTGGCCAACACGTTCTATCCGCATGACTCTGTTGATATATCTGAGAATGAGACATTTGACGATTTGTTGTAACATGCGTTTTTTTGACATATCTTTGTAGCGTTTCTTATGCAGTTCTTTGACTGCATCATTGCTCTGCCATCGTTGACTGTGAAGTTAGCGATGGCACCTTTTCTGCGTCTGTTAAATAAAGGTAAAGCCAGTATAGAAGGTTGATTTTTAGGCACTTAAGTATTGTCAATCCAATCAAAAAGTTTATCTTTACTTGTGAGAAACAACAACCTAAAACGTTGAGAGCAATGAGAGTAATTGAATCCCCCACAATGGAAAAGAAAGAGCAGCTGCAAATGAGTATTCAGTCTGCAATGGAGTACATCAACGCCTATAAGAGAAATCCGGATGATGACAGGTTGAAAAAGTGTCTGTGTAAGGTTATCGACACGATGCCTGACATAGCTTATCTGGATGAGGATGTGCTTGAATGTCATGGTATAGACTCTGATTTCAGCCAATGGGTAGAACTGGATGAGCAGGAGGCTATGGAGAACAAAGAGCAGCTCAAGAGCCACATCAATGGCAAAAGTGTGTTTGACACACACGACCTGTCATTTGAAAGCTCTGGTTCACTTATGAGAGTTATGTTCGGTGAAAGTTTTGACTTAATCTAAAATGATACAGCGATGGTGACAATCAAGTGTAACAATTCAGACAACAAGTCGGTCAAGTTCATGCTGAACGGTGGACGCAAGGACCAGATTATGGTTTTCGCCCTTGAATATGGTGAATACTGGTTTTCAATAGGAAGCTTTTACAAGACTCCGGCAGGAGCCAAGAAAGCTGCCATAAGGGAGATGGGCGATATGGGTTATACGTTCGATGAGAACGAAATGAAGAACCTGGTAATCGAATGAGTATGTCAGTGACTACAGCGTTGGTATATGCTTCCACCCTCGGAATAAGGCAGAAGCGGATGCAGTTTGACGAGGTGGTCAAGTTGTGTAAGGATAACGGCCTCGGAGTGTGGGATATGGGACATGAGAAGGTGATTGACATTGACAACTACGAACTCAAGCCAGTGAGGATGAACCTGAACTCCTGCTTCTATGGAATGAGTTATATAGAGACTGCTCCAGAGGTTGATCTGGTACCCTTCGGTACCACGTTTAGATACGGAAAGTTTGTTTACCCCAAGAATTGAAAGATATGGCAAGAGAGTGTTTGACTGATATGGTTGCTCACGGATGCGGATGCAACGCAGACCAGGCAGATGTAATCATAGCTGATGAGGCTGATTACCTGAGAGACCTTGCAAGCAGAGGTGACCTTACAATGGAAGACATGGAGGTCGCCATGCTTGACATGGGAGTTGACTTTGACTTTATCGAGGAAATGCTGCTGAGGATATGAAACTGATAGGACGATACAGGATCCCGGTTTACGCTGTATGCGCCATAGAGTACGGTGACTATAGCGGATTGGATGATGAGGACGAGAAGGCGGTCAAGAAGTTCCTCGATGACGAGTTTCCACATGGATATGTGGTCCAGTGGCAGGACTCATCCTATTTCTCGTCTTCTCCGGCTTTCGGTCTTGCGACTGATGTGTGTGACGCTGATTTCTACGAGCCATGAGCAAGACGGACGAGGCGATAGGGTTGTTAAGGAACGGCAAGCTTCAGGAGGCACTGGCCATAATATCCAAGTTCAGGATTGGGTTCAGTGCTGACGAGAAGCGGACCATCGAGATCGCCCATGAGTGCATGTCGGGTAATGCCTCGTTCTATGAGAGCATCGGAATAGACACGGATGAGTATATCAGCAAGGCAAAGGATATTGTTTGCATGAAGTATTGTTTGTAGGATAATCGTGTGATTTCCCAGTTCACGCGATACTGTTGTTTCTCAACATTTGGATTGGCTGTCTGTGAAGATGGCCAATTTTTTTACAAGATGTGTGTTATTTTCAAACACTTTTGTATCTTTGTGCCTATCAAACATATAGGCCATGTTGGAATTTGCTACTCTATTCACGTCTGGGAATGATATCAACAGCGTTATCAGTTTCCTGAAAACCAAGTCAGTCGATGTCCCGGATTGGGGCAAACTCATCAAGCTTTATGACCCCATGAAGCATGAGATTTTGACGGATGTAATCAACATCAAAGACAGGGTTCGCTCTGACGGAGTGACGGAAAAAGCGTCACGAATCCCTCTCGGTCTGGAGCAGCTGCTGGCCAGACGTTATAACGAATATACGTTCTCCATTCCTGTCAAGCGTGTCTATCACAATGTCGATGACAACGACACGAGAAAGAGCATTGTTAGGGCTATGGAGGCTATCTATAAGCACGCTCGCATCGACTCTGTAAACCTCAAGAGAGGTCTGGCCTATTATGCGTCATGCGAGATATTCACGCTGTGGTACGCTGTCAAGAAGGAGAACACCCTATATGGCTTCAACAGCCAGTATAAGCTCAAGTGCAAGACGTTCTCACCGATGGACGGAGTGAAGCTCTATCCCTACATCGATGAGATGGATGATATGCTGGCCATGTCCTTTGAGTACACCAAGAAGGAAGGAAGTCTTAAGACGACCTACTTCGAGACCTACACGGCAGATAGGCATTACCTGTGGAAGCGCAATGCAGGCTCCAAGGGTGGCTGGGAAGAGGTCAAGTTCACCGTTTCCGAGGACGGCACCAAAGAGAGCGGTGAGGAGATTATCCTGCTGAAGATTCCGGGCTCATACCTCTGGAGGCCCCTGCCAGTCTATGACGGTCTAAGCATCCTGAGAAAGGAGATGGAATACACCCTGTCAAGAGCCAGCCGTGTGATTGCCTATAACGCCTCACCTGTACTGAAGATAGTCGGTGAGATCGTCGGCAAGAACGAGAACATGGGCGAGGCCAGACGTTACTACCAGTTGAAGAACGGTGGTGATATGTCGTATATCGCATGGCAGCAGTCCATCGATGCCATCAAGTACCACATGGAGATTATGAAGAGCATGTACTTCATGCAGGGTCAGATGCCGGATGTCTCGTTTGAGGCTATGAAGGGTTTGGGTAACATAGGTTATGACGCGAGACAGACCCTGTTCACTGACGCTCACCTGCGTATCGGTGAGGAGGTCGGCCCTATCGTTGAGTTCCTGGAGCGCGAGTGTAACGTCATCAAGGCATTCCTGAAGAAGATGAACGTCTCATGGGAGAAGGAGATAGACGAGATTGACGTTGAGCATATCATCACTCCGTTCATCCAGAATGATGAGAAGTATGAGATTGAGAAGTGGATGACAGCCAACGGTGACAAGCCTTTGATAACTCATGAGGAGTCCATACGTAAGGCAGGTGTAGCCGATAACGCTGAAACCACCTATGAGGAGTTGAAACGCGAGGAGGAAGTTACTCTGGAGAACAGAGTGAATAGCATGTTTGGTCCGGGCTCTGCAGAATGAAATACCCCAAGGTAGAAATAGAGACCCTGACGTTCGAGGCCAGCAGGTATGTAAGAGGCAAGAAGATATGGATGGCCACGACTCTCGCCCAGGCTGTGAAAGACCAGCAGTGCGTTTTGTTCGACTATCCGTTATGCACGTTCAACCTGACAAGCACGCCCTTTGACTTGAGTGACATGGGTGAGTTCATATACCAGATGAAGCGGTGCGAGAATACAGACCTCTCCTATCCTATCATACTGGATGACACAGGACAGGTGGCAGACGGTTATCACAGGATCTGCAAGGCCATCATGAACGGACTGACCTCGCTACCTGCTTATCGTTTGAAGTATATGCCGGAACCCGATTTAATCGAATAGATATGAGTAAGAGATTTGCGATTTTCTTTGCATCGCTGGCCAAGAGGCTCAACCCGGATGTAGATTACGGCTGCGTGACCAAGTACAAGCCGAACAAGATAGGTATGACCTACGTGATTAACAAGAATGACGTCAACGACTACAGGGTCAAGGACGGTAAGAAACAATCACTTACCAAGGCCAGGCAGGATGTCATAAACGAAGCCAAGGCACGGATAAGAGGCAACATCATTGCTTATCTTGACAAGCATGACATGTTCGACTTCAAGGTTGAGAAGGTAGGCAGAGGGTATGAGGTCTCAGGGCAGCTTAAGGTATATCTTATGGTAGAGGAGACTGATGGCCAAGCCCAAGGGGATAAACAACAAAGCTAAGTATATCGCCCATTTCAGCAGGTTGAATGCCTATGCCGTAAAGGTTCAGAAGGTATATGACACGCTGAATGACGAGATTGCGAGAATGGTGCTTCGTAGTGGTTACAACGGCGAAGCGCCTTTCCGTTTTTCTGACTTTCCGGAAACGAAGAAGGCTTTCGAGGAAGTCCAGTCCACCTTTGTCAGCAGCATCAGGTCCATTGTCTATACCGGGACATCTGAGGAATGGAGGGAGAGTAACCTTGTGCAGGATCTGCTCGTTGACAAGACCCTCAAGTTCTACGGCTCCAAGGCACACGGAGAGAAACATAAGGTCTATTACCAGACCAACAGCGATGCTCTAAAAGCCTTCCAGCGTAGGAAGGACAAGGGCATGAGCCTGTCACAGAAACTATGGAACCAGTCCAAGGACTACAAGACGGAAATGGAATACGCCATTTCGTCGGCCATAGAGAAAGGAACGAGCGCTGTCACACTCAGCAAGCGGTTGAGCAAATACCTGCTTGACTTCCCAAGGCTCCAGAAGGACTATAAAGAAAAGTATGGCAAGGCTGTCAACGCTGCCGACTGCGAGTATCGTTCCATACGCCTGGCACGTTCCGAGATAAACATGGCCTATAGGACAGCCGAACGCGAGAGGTGGCAGCATCTTGACTTCATCCTCGGATTCAAGGTAAAACTCACACAGAACGGCCGACACAAGCCGGATATCTGCGACCAGCTGGCTGGTGACTATCCCAAGGACTTCGAGTTCCTGGGCTGGCATCCCAACTGCATGTGCTATACGGTGCCGATACTCCAGTCTGAAGAAGAGTTCTGGGGTGAGGCTGAACCTAACCCTATCACAGATACTCCGCAGGGTTTCAAGGACTACATAATGGCCAATAAGGAGAGAATAGAGGCTGCTGAAGAAAGAGGCACACTACCCTACTGGTATAAGGATAACGAGAAATATGTGGAGGCTGTCAAGGAGCAGTTCGCCATGTCGGAAGATCTGATGCAGAAGCTCGCAGACAGAGGATTTGAACTGCAAGGCATCACCCCTGAAGCATATAATAAGAGCGCCATGAACGGCTTTGACATCTTAGGCTTTGATGAGTCCTTTAATGGCATTTGCGAAAGCGGCGGTATAGAGATAACCAGAAGGAGCCTTTTAACCTCTGGCGACACAGCTGTCCTGCATTACGAAGGTGTAGGAGGTAAAGGTCAAATGACGATGACGAGGACGTTCTACCATGAGAAGATAGGAGGCAGAAAATCCATAGAGGTTCATCATGACACCTTTATCCTACCAGAGGACCTGCAGGGAAAAGGTATTTCCAAGAAGGTCATCAGAAGCCTGTTCGAGGAATATGAGAGAATGGGAGTCAAGAGGGTTTCCGTTGATGCGGATTTGGATGCAGGAGGTTATGTATGGGCCAAGTTCGGATTCTGCTGTAACAGGAAGTCGTTCGTCAAATCGATTGCTGAGAGTGCGTTTGACGCGAAGAAAATCACTCAGGATGAGCTTGATGACATACTCCGCTATCTTTCAGAATGTAGGAAGGATTTTGTTCCTATGAACTATCTGGCATCGAAGAAATACGGCCACAGGTTGCTTGATGGCACGTCATGGCCTGGCTTCATCGACTTAGATGATCAGGCCAGAATGGATTATTTGCACCAGTATGTAGGGATGAAAAAGAAATAATATCTTTGCAGTATGGCAGAACAGATGACAGAGAAGATGGCTTCTGAGTTTACTATAAGCAAAGAAGCGGATGAAAGGTTGAGGGCCGGGTGCCTATGGCTTGTATGCAATAAGTCAACCCCCAGAAAGGATATAGAGAAAGAGGCCAGGAGTCTGTCTATAACGTATGATATTGCCATGAAGTGGAGGGATTACTGGCTCGACTTATACAGAAAGCATCCATTGAAATGAAGTAATCACTATCTTTGTGGCATTAAGTATAGGAGATTATGAAAAGGTTTATCTGTATAATGCTTTTGGCCCTGACGGTGGGTTTGCTCTGTTCGTCATGCTCGAAGGATGACGACAAGGACATGATGAAGGTTACTAACGTATCTGGAATCCCCTTTTATGATTGCTGGATTTTCTTTAAGGACACCAAAGACGGAGAGATAGTGGCCTCCGATGAGGTCGGTGATGTCCTGAACGACCAAAGTTTCAAGGTCAGGAAGCAAGGTAACTATTTTTCCATAATGGCCAAGAACTCCACTGGAAAGACGGTGCTAAGTGATTATTTGTGGAGTTCGGAACAGGTAAAGATTTTCAAGAGCAATCTTCTGGCATACTGACAGGTATTCATATTATAGGAAGTGGCCTTTAGCTTTCGGGTTAGAGGCCACTTTCGTTTTTCCCTATCAGTTCTTGAATCTTCTCCAGTCGGATTGCATATTTCTCCACTCCTTTGAAAACGGCTATAGCTCTTTTGCATACCCTCATTTCGTTTTTATAATCAAGGTTGCGTCTGTATAACACCAGGAGCCTATCGAATGAATGCATTGCTGGATAGCATCCGGGCTTTATGTTTTCTTCGTATATCTTGATTGCTTCTATGATCTGGCCGTTTTTCTCCAGTTCGTTTCCTTTGTTGTTTCGCTCAGCGCATTCCTTCAGTAGCTGCTCGTCCCTCATCTTCTTGATTAGTTCTTTTTCCATGGAGAGTATCTTTTTTGCAGGAAGGATGAAATTGCCGTTGGAGTCTGGTTCGGCAAAGAACAGTCTTTCCGGTATAACAGCATACTTGATGTATCGTTTTTCGAGACTTGCCTTAGATACTTTTATAAGGTCGTTTGGTCGTGATTCAGCCTCGTTCAGCCAGATAGGTTTGGTGTCCATATGAAATGATTTTTTGCAAATATAGCTCAAAGTTTGTACTGGAGTTGTAGATACAAAAACATTTCCTTTTACCTTGAAAGTGTGTTATTTTCAAACACATTGGCATATCTTTGTTGTGAAAGCGTATGCACATACGCAGTGAAAACCTGTCTCTGGATGGTTAAGGTGCGTTCGGGCAACGCTCATGTTTAACCAAATCTTCATCACAATGAACAAAAGACAGAGAAAGATTTTCCAGAAGCTGCAAACGAAAGTAAAGGCGTTCGGTTACAGCAGAAAAGAGTTGGAGAGTGCCGCCCTCAGCATTGACGGTAATCTGAAACTCGAAGATGATGCCTCGGAAGAGGATATAGACGCAGCCATTGATGAGGCGATCGAAGCGGCTATACCATTCCTTAAGTTGGGACAGTCCAGCGCCCAGCGAGCTATTCAGCAGTCACGCCAGAACAACCGCCGCCATCGTGAAGATGACGATGATGACGATGATGATGACGAAGACGATGACGATGATGACGACAACGACGATGATGACGATGCCGGCTCACGCAGGAACAACAAGAAGAATAGCGCCAAGACCAACAAGAAAAATCGGAAAGAGGATGCGTTCATGAAGCAAATCAGGGAAATGGGTAACACCATTACCGAACTGAAGAAGAGCATCGATGGACTGAACGGTGACCGTAAGAAGGAATCCCGCAAGGAGAGACTTCTTGAAGTCGTCAAGGACACTGGCACGTTCGGAAAGTCTGTGATGAAGCAGTTCAACCTTATGACCTTCGAGGACGATGACGCCTTTGAAGATTATCTGGACAGCGTGAAGGACGATCTCGAAGAGCTGAACCAGGAGCGAGCCAATGCCGGACTCGGAAAGCTCGGTCTGGCTTCTGTCAATGCTCATGAGAAGCCGTCCAACAAAGACAAAGTTGAAGCGCTTAGCGATGATGAAATAGTGGATCTCGCTGGCGGGAAAAAACAAAATGATTAACAACTATGGGTGCAAAAGCAAATCTGAACAGCGAGTTCACTCACATAGATTCAGCTAATGACTCTATCGTGATCCGCAAGTATGGCTCCGGCATCAAAGGAGGCCGTACCCTTGATATGTCCAATTTCCCTGCTGACCTGAAGTGCATCAAGGCTGGACATATTGTTATCCGTAGCACTACCGACGAGACAGACTACAAGCCTATGCCTGTAGCCGAAGGCGGTAAGGCATACGACTCTCTGCCTGCAAACCACGAGTATGTGGGCGTAGTGGTGGCTACCAAGCCTGTTGACTATCCTTTCGTAGGTATCATGTACGCTGGTGAGGTCAACGATGTGGCCAGTCCATATCCGATTGATTCGATAAAGTCGGCTCTGAAGTCAGCCCTCCCGGACCTGCATTTCATGCACGACTAATGTTCCACCATTAAAGACTGAAAGACTATGAAAGAGTCATTGTTTATCCAGTTTGTGATGGCCCTGTGGCCCAAACTGGCTTTGTTTATCACCACCAAGGTGAATAACGGCAAGCAGCTGACCTATCTTCACAAGACCATGCTGAACCCTGTGTTCAGTGTTGATCAGAAGTGGGAAGGCACAAGTGCCAATACAGTATATGTAGCTGCCGACATGGTAGCTATGGATTCACCCCTGCCTGTGAAGAAGCGTGATTCCGTTGCCACATCCAACGGCAAGCTGCCTAAGGTAGGTATGGAGAAGAAGAGAGGTGAGACTGACATCAACACCCTTAACCTCATGGAGGCCCAGTACCAGATGGCTGTCAACAGCGGTAACGAGACTGCTGCTGCCAACCAGAAGCGCCGTATCATGCAGCGTCTCGCTGATGATGCCGTTTACTGCTCTGTAGGTATCGACGAGAAGAACGAGGCCAACTTCCTAACTGCACTTTCAGACGGTGTGATTGCCGTTGAGGATGAGGATAACACTGGCACCGCTCTGCGTGTTGACTTCGGTTATGACAAGTTCCCCGGCAACCACTTCGGCGTTGAGGTCCTCGGTCATATCGGCCGTGATGACATCGAGCGCGTCATCGACAAGGCTAACGCACATGGTGACACAATCACCACTATCGCTATCGCCCTGTCAACATACCGCGCAATGCGTAAGGAACGCTGGGCTCGTGAGCTTGTTGCCTCCAGCAAGGGCCAGATGTTCGATGAGAACACCACCCTGTCAGTTCCCAATCCTGAAGCATTTGACGAGGCTTTCGCTGCTGAGTTCGGTGGCATAAGGTTCCTCAAGATTGACCGTACCGTTGTCTTCGAGAAGAACGGCAAGCGCAATCCTGTGAAGCCGTACAACGCCAACAAGCTGGTGTTCCTCACCACAGAGATGGTCGGTTCACTTGTTTGGGGTACACTGGCAGAGGCCAATCATCCTGTTGACGGTGTTGAGTATCAGGTTGTGGATGACTACAAGCTGATATCCAAGTACTCGACCACAGGTCCGCTGATCGAGCATACAGACGGCCAGGCTCTCGTGATTCCTGTCATCGAGAACGTTGACCAGATTTACACTATCGACATCCAGAACGCATACGTAGTGGATGAGGATGCCGAGGAAGCTGATACTTACGACAGCTATATCACCATTGACGGTAAGAAGTACACTAAGTCAGAGGTCATCGCTGCTTACAACGCATTGGGTAAGAACTTCAATGTGGAGAGCAACATATCAGATGCCAACCTGATGAAGGCTATCAACGCTCTTAGCGACAAGATGGAGGCCAAGTTGTTCAAGGGTCTGGTTTACTGGCCTATCGTCAACCCGGCTCTCCTTGAGTTCGCCAAGACCGAGGACGCCACTGGTAAGACCGTCGCTGTCACCACCAATGATAACGAAAACATTGCTTCTGCTACGGTAGATGCAGGTGATGCTGCTTGGATTACTCCTACCATTGACGGTAAGACCATTACCATCAAGGTGGCTGCTAACTCTGTGGACAGCGCTCCTGCACGTACAGGCACTGTTACTCTGACCATCGGTGAGAGAACAGCCGAGATTACTGTCAAGCAGGCTGCCAACGCCTAAAAACGATGAGTCATGAAGACGGTCAGAGAAGCATTGATAGATGACATCATCTACCCCCTGCCGGAGGGAAAGATTGATAACAAGCTCATCAAGAGAGGATTCGTTGATTCCCAAGGCGGTATCGGGACTCAGCAGTACACTACTGAGATCGCCAATAGTCAGGAATACCTCCTTTGCTTCGCTGACTGCCTCGTGGCACTCGTCCAGGCTGTCAACTTCTCAGAAGCTGACAAGTCGGTCGGTGTACCAAGCGATGAGATGAAGAAGAAGTTCATCAAGAGAGCCAACGAGATATACAAGTCTTTCGGTGAGGATGAAATCAAGGAGTCCGAGCCGACGGTTGAACTCTTACCCTGATATGGCAGTACTGAAGATGATGCCCCACCGTCTGGAAGTCCTCTCGATAGGCGAGTCCTACGAGGACGAGGACGGAAACTTCCATCAGGGACAGCCAGAATGGAGTGATTACAGCAAGTGTGACGCAGTCCCCAACGGACAGGCTAACACCATAACCACCCCGAACGGAGACGTCAAGCAGTACTCATACGTAATCTATCTGCCGAAGAACTCAAGGGAGTTCAAGACAGGAGAGAAGGTACGTATCAGTTTCTTCGGCCAAGGCGTGAAGC
>Ga0310696_10000888_pt1 | contig 44231 bp, 32 predicted proteins | sample AusTroGonzalo_MG_4_FD_203885 | JGI IMG/M metagenome (GOLD analysis project Ga0310696, IMG submission 203885) | Bovine rumen microbial communities from tropical cattle in Woodstock, Queensland, Australia - Gonzalo_02 (v2) (version 2) | ecosystem: Host-associated > Mammals > Digestive system >... | reverse complement strand
GCTATCTGCATGGGCGACGCTTTCCAGCCCGCTATGACTGCTGGTCACTCTCTGGGTGAGTTCTCTGCTCTGGTAGCTGCTGGTGCACTCTCTTTCGAGGATGGATTGAAGCTGGTTTACGCTCGTGCAATGGCTATGCAGAAGGCTTGCGAGGCAGCTCCCTCTACTATGGCTGCTATCATCGGTCTGCCCGACGAGAAGGTTGAGGAGGTTTGCGCTGGTATCAACCGCGAAGGCAACATTGTGGTTTGCGCTAACTACAACAACCCTGGTCAGCTGGTTATCTCTGGTAATGTTGATGCTATCAACGAGGCTTGCGAGCAGTTGAAGGCCGCTGGTGCTAAGCGTGCTCTGCCCCTGAAGGTGGGTGGCGCTTTCCACAGCCCCCTGATGCAGCCCGCTAAGGATGAGCTTCAGGCTGCTATCGAGAAGACAGAGTTCCAGACTCCTAAGTGCCCTGTTTATCAGAATGTGGACGGTAAGCCCCACACTGAGCCTGCAGAGATTAAGCAGAACCTCATTGCTCAGCTCACCTCTTCAGTTCGCTGGACACAGTGTGTGCAGAATATGATTGCCGATGGTGCCGACGACTTCACAGAGTGTGGTCCTGGTAAGGCTCTTCAGGGCATGATTGCAAAAATCAACAAGGAAGTTTCGGCTCACGGAATTGAAGCTTAAAAGCATATAGAAATATGACAACCGCAGTTAGTGCAGATATTGCAGAGGTAATAAAGTCCTGTAATATCTGTGCTATCTGTTTTTTTTGAAAACTATGAATCAGAAAATCGTCATTTATCAAATCTTTACCCGCCTCTACGGCAATAAAATTACTACAAGAAAACCTAATGGAACCTTAGCAGAAAACGGTTGTGGCAAGTTTGCCGATTTCACGCAGTCTGTCCTCAAGCAGATTCGCGAGATGGGTGTGTCGCATGTCTGGTACACGGGTGTTATCCGTCATGCCACGATGACCGACTACTCGCAGTATGGCATCCCCCGTCAGCATTCTGCTGTGGTGAAGGGTAGGGCAGGCTCGCCTTATGCCATCACCGACTATTATGATATCGACCCCGATTTGGCTGTCAATGTTGACAAACGAATGGAGGAATTTGAAAAACTGGTCAGTCGCACCCATCGTGCTGGCCTGAAGATGATTATCGACTTTGTGCCTAATCACGTGGCTCGTCAGTATAAGAGCATTTGCAAACCTGCTGGCGTGCGCGATCTCGGCGAGGACGATAATCCCAACAACGGTTTTGACCCTGTGCATAATAATTTCTATTACTGCCCCGGTCAGCCTTTCACCCCTTATTTCGACCTCTATCACGGTGAGAAGGAGCCCTATCAGGAGATGCCTGCCCGTGCCACCGGCAACGACTGCTTTAATAATGCACCAGGCATGAACGACTGGTACGAGACGGTGAAGCTCAACTACGGCGTGGATTATTATGCTGGTGGTGTGGGTCATTTCGACCCTATCCCCAATACTTGGAACAAGATGCTTGATATCCTGCTCTTCTGGGCTGGCAAGGGCGTCGATGCCTTCCGTTGCGATATGGCCGAGATGGTGCCAGCTGCTTTCTGGGAGTGGGCTACTCAGCGCGTGCGCGAGCAGTATCCAGACATCCGCTTCATTGGCGAGGTGTATAATCCCAATGAGTATCGTCATTACATCGCCTCTGGATTTGATTATCTCTACGACAAGGTGGGCATGTATGATGCGATGCGCGATGTGATTTGTCATCGTCGCAACACGGATGCCATCACGTGGGCTTGGCAGCAGACCGACGATATTCGCGACCACATGCTCTATTTCCTTGAGAATCATGACGAGCAGCGCGTGGCCAGTGATTTCTTTGCAGGCTCTGGCTTGAAAGCCGTGCCGGCCCTGGTGGTCAATGCCTTGTTGCAGCAGAACCCCTTCATGCTCTATTTCGGACAGGAGTGGGGTGAACGTGGTATGGATGCCGAGGGCTTCAGCGGATGCGACGGACGCACCACCATCTTTGATTACTGGTCTTTACAGCCTCGCTATAACGAACTGACGCAGATTTATAATAAGGTATTGAATATCGCCCGTTCAGAGAAGGCAGTATCTGATGGCTTGATGTTTGATGTGATGTATGCCAATCAGCAGTATCATCAGCAGTATGCCTTCCTGCGCAAGGCTGGCAAGGAGACGCTGTTGGTGGTGGCCAACTTTGCCGACCTTCCTGTCACGATGCAAATCACCATGCCCAGTCACGCCTTTGATTACCTGAACATTTTGGAGAAAGCCTACAAGACGGTGGATCTCCTCACGGGTCAGCAAGCCTCGCTTGTCCTGGTGCGCGACCAACAGGTAGCCGTATCGCTGCCTCCACGTGGCGCTGTGGTGTATAAGTTCTAAACAACTACTTATCTTCATATCAAATGGCATCCAATTCTTTTGGGTGCCTTTTTTCTTAATTACTAGCGTATAAAAGCTATCTGATGCTCGCAGAATAATATGTCAATACGCTAAGAATAATTATTTTCTCGTCGTGAAATACATATTCCACGTCGTGGAATATGTATTTCACGTCGTGGTTTGTTTATTCCACGTCGTGGAATAAAGATTTTAAGCAAATAAACAACAAAAAGAAAAGAGAGAATTTACAAACCAAATTGAGTTGTGATTTGCTAAAAAATTAGTATCTTTGCAGAGGCATAAACAACAAGTTTCATACAAATGAAGTACTTGGAAAGGTTGTGATTTGCTAAAAAATTAGTATCTTTGCAGAGGCATAAACAACGCTAGCAAACGACGAAAACCCTCGTTCAACGTTGTGATTTGCTAAAAAATTAGTATCTTTGCAGAGGCATAAACAACAAGTACGTCAATGAACCAGTTCCCGATTCGTTGTGATTTGCTAAAAAATTAGTATCTTTGCAGAGGCATAAACAACTCAGTATCGGTAGTTGAAGCAACAACATTCGTTGTGATTTGCTAAAAAATTAGTATCTTTGCAGAGGCATAAACAACAACTAAAAATTACTACTAACCTAATTTTAGTTGTGATTTGCTAAAAAATTAGTATCTTTGCAGAGGCATAAACAACAAAATGAACAGTATTACCACCAATAGCACGTTGTGATTTGCTAAAAAATTAGTATCTTTGCAGAGGCATAAACAACAGGTGGTACTCGACGGCACCACGGCCTATCGTTGTGATTTGCTAAAAAATTAGTATCTTTGCAGAGGCATAAACAACACCGTAACTATCGTAGATAGCATCCTTTGGTTGTGATTTGCTAAAAAATTAGTATCTTTGCAGAGGCATAAACAACACGATTGGTGTAAGGTTTTGATGCTCAGATAAATGCAAAGAAAATTAGAAAAAGAAAAATGCCTCAAAAGAAAGGGTGAAATTCACGAACAAAGTGAATTCCACCCTTTCTAATATTCGCCCCCCCCCCTTCGCAATGATGGCATAAAAAGTACTCAAAAAGTTTTAAACAACGCAAAATAATGCCAAACATTCTAAAAAAGCTCAAGTTGCTGACCCGGAGCATTTGGCTGTTGAGGCTTAGTGCCAAAAAAGAGTTCAATGTTCCCAAATTGCTTATCTGTGATGCACATGATGCCCACTTTTCCAAACTCTGGCAGCATATTTTTTACTCGCTTCCGATGTACCTCTGCATTCTCCATACTGGCACAATGGCGTACGTAAATGGAGAATTGGAACATGGTAAAACCATCTTCCATGAGACGCTTGCGAAACTTTATATATTCTTTCTTGTCCTTTTTCGTCTCTGTTGGCAAATCGAAAAGTACCAAAAGCCACATAACCCTGTATTCGCTAAATCGTTCTGCAATCATAACCGTCAGTTGCTATGTCATTTCCGGATACGCAATTTTACGTAGTTCACCACTAAAACATTTGTAGAGAGAAGCTGTTGTTTGAGTAGCAGCTATCATAAGCGGACTTCGCTTTCCACCTATTACCACGTCAAGAGTAGGAATTGACAATAGCTCTGCCTTGATATCCTTAGACAGTTCTATATCTACGCCATACTGCTCCGTTATATCAAAGACCAACCTGTCGACGTAAGGTCGATATGGCTCCATGATGTCATCAGCCAAACAATAGGCATTGTAGCGATTTTGATGATGAATTCCAAGGGTAGGGAGGAGTCCACTTGCTACCAATGAACGAGCTATGACAGCGCGAAGAATGGCATAACCATAGTTAAGAAGATTGTTAGGCGCTACACCTTCACGATCTCTGATAAAACCAGGAATATGTCCAAACAGACTCTTCCAATAATATACAGCTGCACGAGCTTCCAGATTCTCAGGATCTCCACTTCGTACATTGTTTGCCCATGCCAGCATACATTTCGTTTCTGCACTTGAACATTTCTTGAGGACTGCAGCCTGATTACTAATCTTATACTGCATGGTTTGTTGCCATAGCTGTTTGCGAAGTGGTTGCGAGGCATCTAACTGGTCACGGAATCGCTCGTTTTGGGTCGTATTACCTACCAAAGGCAGAAGTAAGCCTACTGGCAGATGATTCGAATCACAGGTAATGACAGCGCAGTTGTTTTCAAGCAGAGCCTCTAACGCCCCTTGTGTGATGGTAATCTGTTTATTGTCGAGTACCACCACACCAATATCTTCTATAGGCCTTGTCACCTCAGTTGTCTTCTTATAGTCCTCTGTGAGGATGTCAGCCTTCTCTACCTCAGGCAGTTTAATTACTAACTGAGCATTCCTCATTGAGAGGTAGGCAGGATTGCTAAAACATAGGGTCTTCTTAATCATAGGCTATAGGGAATTTATCCAATCTTAATAATGTTTCCTAGTCTATCAACTTCAATGGGAACACAAGTTTCCTTAATCATTTCACCAGTAATTGCGCGTGGACTTTTTGAGCCTTGGCTACCCACTCCATATTCATCTTGAATTGGATATGATAATCCCATCTTTTTTTGATTAGAATATTTAATGGAAAATAACACGTTTGCTGTTGAATATGGAACAAAGTTTCCTGTATTCATTCCTGGATCAATATATTTGTAGATTCTATTTCTGTCTATGTTTGTAGTCATTGCTTGGCAGTTTTCGTTAGCTGGCAAGTAGACTAAATCATTGGGGGAAAGAATAAATAGAAGATTTGTTTCTAGTGAAATCAGGTCTCTTTCTTTTAAATAAGCTTCTATTTCATTTTTCCACTTCGCTCCATATTTTTTTTGGCAATCCATTATTATTGTTAGAGGAATCGAATAATAGGACCGGACTATCTTCGTATCTCTACTTTCTTCATTTTTTCTAGGAGCTCCGAGAAAGGCCCAGAATAAATGTGTCCCATCTGCAGATTCTACAAATTTTTTCGTTTTGTTTCCTATTTGTCCGACTGCAAATTTGTTTGCTTTTTCATAAACACGCACTTTTAGAATTGGTTGATGGAACTTTCCATTATTCAAGGCTACTATATTGCGGTTCATTTCATCAATACCATCAGGTGAGAATGCCAATTCAGGATTGTTGTCTTTCGTCTCCAAATGGGCTAATAGAATCTTTTGAATACCAGTATCGGTAACGCTTTCTTGAATTTTCTTTTGGTCAAAAGAAACGTCAAGTGGCTTGCGTGTAGCAAAATAGCGCTCTTTTGGCTCCCCATTTCTCTTTTTCTCGTCTTTTGTAAAATAGTAAACTTCTATCTTGGCCGTGTTAATGTCAGACCAAATGTCCTTATTTTCTTCAATATATTTCTTGATGTATTTGGAATCCCTGCCTTCATACAAAAGTTCTTTTACCTTTCGCTTAAAGTCTTTGTTGACAATGCATTCAGGTTTCTTGAGGGCTTCGTTTAGAGGAACAGCTTTCTTTCTACGCAGGTTTACTTCACCAAATACTGTATCCTTGTGCATAGACTTGCGTATTGCCCAACTATCACCGTTGGTCTGCTTCTGATATTTTTTCTTCCCATTTTCATCATAATGCAGATAGTTGTTTGTCGTTCGGTTAATAACGCGAAGGTTCTGTTTGAAGCTGACGATAATATTCTGCAACACTTGCTTCGCATCAATCGTAAATGATTGCCAAGGCATCAGAAACTCTTTGGCAACTTCAATTTCTTTGCCATACCCGTTGATTGCCTTCTCAAAACGTCTGAGTTTTCTTTGCAGCTGATAACGATTGGCATTATGTTTAGAGTGGGCTGCTTCATTGTTTAGCAGGTTTACGTGGTCACGTGTAGCACAAGCAATAACAATAGCATCCATTGCATGATGACGATGATCAATACGTTTTTTATTGAATCCCTTTTGTAGTTCTAACGGCATATTTGGTATTTCATGCCCCTCTCGGTTCAGCGTTGTGAAGTTTTTGGTTCCTGTTAATTCATTTAAACGTTGGAAGCGAGGCAGAATAATCGAATTCCAAACATCATTCATCCCCCAGTCCTTTTTCAGTCGATCGGTGACAGAGCCGTTACATGAAATAAGGTTCTTTGAAACAGCCTCCTGTTCATACTCTCCGTTGCTTTCCTTCACACGAACAATATTTGAGAGTAAACCCTTGACAACCTTGCTGATATAGCGACTGTCGTTCATTTGACGTTCGATGAATCCATCAGGAATGTCTTCCATTAAGAGTTTCTTCATTTTTGCCCTGTTGCTGGCATAGAAATCTTTCACTAGTTTCTCGTATTCCTCAACAGATAGAATCTTCACACTATTTCCTTGACTTAATTGCACAATCTGGCCTGCACAATTCTTGATGAACTCATAGCCAAGTTGGCGATCTTTCAGCTTATTAACCTCTGCTTCACAAATAACCTTATTACTAAAAGAGTCATCAAAATATCGAGACTGCGGAATTACATGCTCTATCTCGTATGCAGGGGTAAATAGCTTGGCTAAAGGAATCATCTTACCGGTATAGGGAGACCTGTACTTTTGTTCCAACCAACATTTATAACGAATAACATCCGATTTTGATGGTTGTGCTGTTTTCGACATTTTCGAGACAAACTCATATTCGACATCCTCTTTGGTCAGATTGTCTAGTGCGTTCTCCTCGTATATCCTCAGGATATCTTGCTGACTTGGTGAGTAAGGACGGACATTTTCAATGCCTAGTTCTGGATTCAGGAACTCCATAAGCAAGGCTTTAATACGAAGATTTGTGTTTTCATTCTGCTGAATCCGAGTAGTCATATCTTTTCGCTTGTCAGCAGGATTTTTCATTTCTCGTCCCAATTCAACATGTATCTCATCTATTTGCCCTTCTTTTCTCCAGATGTCACGGACAGTACGCAGAGTTTCTGTTATGACTTGCTCTACTATAGGGTTACGAAGAGAGTGTTGCTTGAAAGAATTCAGATAACAATCAATATCTTCTGGTTTCTCCCATTTCTCGATTTCTTTTGCCTCTGAATGGCGATTATAGACAATATAACAAGCCAACCAAATTGGCAAGCCCTTGAATTGTTCAACACTGGATAGAGAAATAGCTTTCTCGCGAACGCGATTTTTAATTGTTTCATCATATTCACCAGTGATAATCTTATCTATTCGCTCCAACGTTTTGGCATCGATATTCTCTTCTTTCCAATACTTTCCCATTCGAATTAACGGGAGCAATTTGTTAATGGCCTTCTCTGAATATGAACCATAATCATTTTTGTAGGGTTTCATTTTACAGAAAACCTCAGCAAATTCATTACCAAGATTATTCTTTCTTGCAAAGGTTCTCAAAGCCTTGTTAATCTCAATCTTGTCCTCAACAGAGTATAGAATGTGCCATAAAGCCATTTCTGTTTCATGGGTTAGAATATCTGAACTGATATTGCATTTCTCCAACCCGTTTATCATCGCGGCCCTTGTCTCGTTACAAGGATATTCCTTGTCCTCGACATAATTCCATCGATAAGGATAATGGTCCTTGCCTTTCTCTTTCTTTATCTTGAAGAATGAATTCAACAAAGTATCTTGCTTAATAGAATTTCTATCATTAAGCCAATCAAAGAGTCTAACGTAATCCTCTTCAGTCTTTAGAAATTCAAAGGTAACATCTACGTCTGTCTCCAATTTACCTGTCGCTACGTTGTTAAACAAATCCAGTTGTTCATTGCTAACAAATCGCTCACGCTGGATGATTCGTAAGTTCTGAACGAACTGCCATAGTCTAAACTCTTGGAAAAGCGGATTCGACTTAGCAATACACTTGATTGGATAAACAATTCCATCTTTGTCTTTACGATATTCGTAAGGACAATTGTCTATAAGCGTCTTCTTGCTTTTCAATGGGCGCTGATAAAACAAGATGTCGTTAACGAACAGATTAACAAAGTCTGGTTTTGCGAGATTGTTGCGATGAGCTTCGTTGTTTGGATAAAGCTCCTCAATGCATCTTTTATAGAGTTTTGTATCTTTTAATTCAGGAATTAATTCCTGTTGAATACTCAAAATCTGGATTAGTTCGTTTTTATAGTATTTTCTTTCAACAGTACGAACGAGTTTGCCAATAATCTTTTGATTAGGATTTTGTAATAGGGTGTCATAGATATAGCAGCCAACAGTCTTATTACTATTCTCTATATCAAACTCAGTCTTTTTCTTTATCAAAGTCCAATCGTCTTCCTTTGGCATGCGGAACGAACGTTTCACATTCCCCTCCTTATCTTTCTTCGGAGTTCCATCTTTTTCTAAATCTGTAGTGACGATGAATTCTTTAACTTTCCCAACCCAGTCAAGTTCATACCGGCTTGGACGTCTGTATATCATTCCATTCTCAAGATATACATTGTACCATATGTCATCACCTTTTTTCTCATTGGTAGCTTCAACTCGTACTACTTTTTGAGCAAGAAACTCAACTCGTTTTGTGTTATCTTCTTCCTCTTCTTCTCCGCGCAATTGATAATAGCCACGCTTTTGGTTGAATTGCAATAATAGCCATGCAAGTTCCTCTTTAGAAATTCTTTCATTCAAGGCTTTTTTACGGAGATAATAGATAGTCCAATCATATGGAATTTTCTTTCCATCTGCTACTAGTTGTGGCTGATGAAGAGCAAAGTCTTTTAGCATTTCATTGAAAGAATCTTGGAATAAGAAATTGTATTCCCCATTCTCTCTCTTTATCCAAGCCAACTTAGGCTCGCTGTCATCAATGAACTTTCCATAAGTGTTAATCTTGTTTGTAAAATGAGTCGGTAGGAATCCTAGGGTCTTTAATACACGAAGCATCCTTTCACGACGCAATAGACTGCGTTCGTGTATACGACGAACCATTCTTAGCCTAGTTCTTTCTGCTGTTTGGGAGATAGAGTTTCCTTTTTCAAAATCTCCCAATATATCTGCAGACATTGGAATTATTCTGCTTCCTGCCGAACTGATATTAATAGGCTTCAGGTATGTTGTATCTTTATCGCGAGTAATTTCGTCAGCGTTAACAACTGCCCAACCAATACTATTTGTTCCTAAATCAAGGCCAAGTATCTTCTTCATGATTATAGTGTTTTTAGGTTTTATGTCACAAAAGTACAAATTTCTTTTTAATTCTTTGGCGTATTCAAAGAAAAAGTTTATCTTTGCAGCACTAATTTTTAGCAAATCACAATAAGGATTATTCCGTTGTGAAAACATCTAAGGTGGGGTGAATAATCACCTCGCCTTTTTTTATGCCACAATAGGATGGATGGTTGAAGGGGAATAAAATACCCAAGGATTGCCCAGGAATCGCCCAGGAATCGCCCAAGAATCGCCCGAGAATCGCCCAAGAATCGCCCAAGATTGGTTGATTTGTTGAGAAATGTTTTCTAGATTGGGGGATATGTGGAGAATTGCTTGTCTTTTGTTGTGATTCTGTAAGAAAATGAGTATCTTTGCCTACCGAATGATTACGTCAGCTTATCGTCCACGTGATAAAGGACATGATTATTATGGCCGCGGCACTTACCTCATTACATTGGTGGTAAGTGGTCGCGAACAGTTGCTTTCTTGCTTCTCAGAAGATAACCAAAAGGGCCGTCAATCACTCAAACTTACTCCTTTGGGGGTGGCTGTAGAACAGGCGTGGCAGAGGATACCTGAGGCGCAGGCTGCTCATGGTAACCATGTGGCGGTGCATGCTTGTGTGTGTATGCCTGATCACTTTCATGGTGTCATCGAGGTGCTGGAGCCTATGGAATGGAGTCTTGGTGATATTATGCAGGCTTTCAAATCTGCGTGTACTAGTAGGTGGCAAGGGATGCTGGGGATGGCTTCGTCTGTATATCGCCCGATATCGGTCGATTTGGAGGGGGCTGGTGTGCCGGATTGGCTGCGTGAGAAGGCTATGCGCTATGACAATGAGGGAGAGCTTGTAAGGGCTATGTCGAAAAAACAACGGCAGGAGTACTATGTGCTGTTAGGCAGAAACCAGCAGCCGCTTTTCGATGATAACTACGATGACACCGTTTGTTTAGATGAGCGTCACCGTGAGGCAATGATAGCCTATGTTCACGATAACCCGCGTCGTGCGCTATTACGCAGAATGCTACCTGACGTGATGCGTCGCTGTTTGCATGTGCGTATCGGTAACCGTAGCTATGGTGCCTTCGGTAATCTGTTCCTGCTTCGATGGGCTCGGAAGATACAGGTGCAATGTCATCGCAAACATCCTAAAACTGGTCAGCCCTATGAAGAAACGGCTGATTATGCCGATGATCGCCGAAAGTGGGAGGCTGCTATTCTGGAAGGGGGTACTGCTATCGTTACTCCAGGAGTTTCTGGTGGAGAGCTGTTGATGAAGAAAGAATGTTTGGACAGAGACTATCCGTTGATACACCTGCAGAAGGAACCTATTGGTGCCTATTGGAAGCCAGAGCGACAGCGCTTTGATGCCTGTGCTAATGGCACTTTATTAATATTGGCTCCTTGGGATCTGGATATGATGGGGAGTGTAAATGGTGTTCCATCAGATAGTGACTACAGTCGATTTCATAACCTCAATGCGTTGGCAGCAGAAATCTGTTCTTTCTATGGCGAAGCAAAGATCTTGATGGGGCATGGAAAATAGGGCTCTAAAACATGATAGGGAATTTCCATGAAAGAATAGGGATTTCCTATTATGGTAATTGATGGAAAAGACTTATCTTTGCAGCAGTTATTAACATTAAAACCTTGACGACAATGAAACAGTTTACTTTTTTACGCAAGACTTTATTGCTGACTGCAATGATGGGATGGACTATGATGGGTAATGCTCAGCGGTATGAGACGGATCATGGTAAAGTGTACTTTGGTAATGAACTGGTGGTATATGCTGATGCACGGAGTTTCGTGGACCTGGGATGTGGCTACGGAAAGGATTCTTATTACGTGTATATGGATGGTCGTGTGTTGGAGAATGTTGATCCATCGACATTCCGTCTGAAGAAACGTAGCACATGGAGGCATCGCAAAGATGAACCCGAGGAGCCCGTAGTACGCAGGGGCTATTTTAAGACAAATATGAACGTGTATTATGGCGATAAGAAACTCGACGCGATGGCTGGCTCTTTCAAGGAATTGGGTGGCGGATATGCCAAGGATGCCATCAACGTGTATTATTGTGGTGAAAAGGTGAAGGGGGCCATGGCTTCATCGTTCAAATACACTGGCGATGGTTATGGACAGGATGTCTTTGATGCCTATTTTAGAGGAAAGAAAATAGAATAGAGTAAGAATAGAAAATAAAGAAAATGGGCGAATCTTTTGTGGTTCGCTCATTTTTCATTATCTTTGCAACATGTATATGTTGGAAGAATTGACAAAGGCTGTCTGTGAGATAGCAAGAGAGGCTGGGGCCTACATCAGAGAAGAAAGGGAGAAATTCTCCTTGGAGAGCGTGGAGCGAAAGCATGCCCACGACTATGTGTCGTATGTGGATAAGGGATCAGAGCAGCGGATAGTGAGCGCCCTGCGCAAACTGCTGCCTGAGGCTGGCTTTATAACCGAAGAGGGAACGACGAAGGGTGATGAAACCTCAAACCTCAAATCTCAAACCTTAAACCTCACTTGGGTGGTTGATCCGTTGGATGGCACCACAAACTTTATCCATCGGTATGCGCCTTATGCGGTGAGCATCGCGCTGCTGAAAGGGAAGGATATACAGCTCGGCGTGGTCTATGAGATATGTAGCGACGAGTGTTTCTTTGCCTGGCAGGGCGGAGGTGCGTATGTGGAGGTGAGAGGTAAGATGGAAGAGGTAAGATGTGAGAGGCTACGCGTGAGCAATCAAAAGATTCAGGATGCATTGCTGTGTGTGCAGTTGCCTTACAATAGCGATGCCTATAAGCCTGTGGTGAAGCACTTGATAGATAAGCTCTATGGCAACGTGGGGAGTATCCGCATGTGCGGCTCGGCTGCTATGGCGCTCTGCTATATGGCTGCAGGACGACTGGATGGCTATGTAGAGAAATATATAGGTCAGTGGGACTTTATGGCTGGCGCCCTGATTGTGAAGGAGGCTGGCGGAACGGTGACCAATTATGAGGGCTCTGAAGATTTTACGCAGGGCAATAATGTGGTGGCTACTAACGGATTGATACAGAAGGATTTGCTTGACGTGATTAAAACGGCATAAACGATGGAAGACTATATACTGAACGAACATAACAAGGAGGAGTTTCCACCTGCTCATACAGCGGAGCATCTGCTGAACCAGACGATGATAAGGCTCTTTGGGTGCGGACGCAGCTATAATGCGCATGTGGAGAGAAAGAAGAGTAAGATGAGCTTCCACCTGGATCATAAACCATCGCGACAGGAGGAAAAGGAGATAGAACGCAGGATGAACGAACTGATAGCGGAGGATTTGCCAGTGAAGTTTGAATTCGTTACGCGTGAAAATATTCCTGAGGGCGTGGTGCTGGACCGACTGCCTGAGGATGCCAGTGAGACTATCCGGCTGGTGCGTATAGGCGATTATGACGTGTGTCCTTGTATAGGCAAGCACGTGCGCTCAACGAGTCAGATAGGACGATTTGAAATGCTGGGCACCAACTGGGACGAACAGGAACGCTCGTTTAGGGTGAGATTCAAGATTGTATGAGATAATAAAAAAGATAGCCTTTTGATGTGTGTCAAAAGGCTATCTTCATGAATACGGGGTAGTGGTCGGAATAATTGATTTCCTTGGTGTAGTACGACTCGCCCTCTAAGCGGGGATCGTGGAAAATATAGTCGATACGCACTTTCTTCCTACCACTATGATAGGTGGACATAATGCCTTCGCCACACTCCTTGAAACCGTCAACGAGGTCGCCAAGCATCGTCTTATATACATAGGAATAGGGCACGTCGTTGAAGTCGCCACAGACAATACAGGGATTATCGGACGTGCGGATGAGTTCGGCTACCATATCGGCCTGACGGGCACGCACAGCCATGCCGCGGGTATAGTTGCCATAGATAAGGCGAATAAACGCATTGTCTTCGATAGAGCGTCCCTGCAACTCATTCTTGGCAACATTATGGAGGGCACTGTTGAAACCTGTTGTCTCCAGATGGGCGTTGAATACACGCACTATACGACTGTTGATATTGATGTCTGCCCACATGGCGCTATTGTTGGTAGGTCCGAAATCGATAAGGTCGTGACGCTCAATGGGATAGCGGCTATAGATAATCATATCTCCACGACCTGTTGCAGAGTAGGGGAAATAGCCTTTGTAGCTGTCGGAGTTGAGCTTATCGCCGCTAACATTCTCGTACTCCTGAATGCAAAGGATATCTACATTCTGACGTTTCATCTCGGCAAGGATGTCCAGCGCCTTAAAGCCAGACGTCTCTCGACCAAACATGGCTACGTTGTAGGTGGCAATCTTGATGCCAGAACGGTTGGTCTCGCCATCATTGAAAAAGCCTGGCTGATAGACGGTGCCGATATAAGGGATGCCGCATAGCAGGGGAATGGCAGGAATGGCCACCCATTGCCAGCGACGGCGTATCAGCCAGAATATCAGCATGATGATGTTTACTCCCAACAGATAGGGAAGGGCATAGACCAACATGGCTATTGCAGTACCTGAGGCTGGATCTGAGGAGCCTCCGAAAAGTCCGAAAAGTGTGAATACGGCCATCAGCGTGCTGATGATCAGCAGCATGAAAGAAATGTATTTGTAAACGCCCAGTTTACCCATAATGTGTATCGGTGAGGGGGATTTTTATGATCCAATGAAGTGATTAATCTTCTCTATGAGGTCTTCTACATTGAACGGCTTTGCCATAAACTCATCGCAACCAGCTGCTTTTGCTTCACGAATATTCTCTGGGAAAGCATAAGCACTGAGGATGATAATGGGCACCTTATTATTGACCTCCTTGATGATACGGGTGGCATCAAGTCCGTCCATCTCAGGCATTCTGACATCCATCAGGATGATGTCGGGATGCTCTTCCTCGTTCATCGTCACGGCTTCAATACCATTACGGGCATGAATCAGGTTATAACGCTTCTGCAGCACAATACGGATGAGTTCGTAGTTGCTCTCCTCGTCCTCAACAACCAAAACGGTCTTCAGGGCTTCCTGATTGACGGGGTTGTTTACGCGCAAGGTGCGCATATTGTTTGAACGGGTGGTGACGGTGACACCGCTAATTGAACCAGAGAAAGGCAGGGTGAATGTGAAGATTGAGCCTTTGCCTAAGGTTGAATCTACTTCAATGGTGCCACCCATCTTCTCTACGATGATACGGCAGAGGGCCAAGCCCAAACCGAAACCGCGCTGCTGCTCGGCATCCTGAGAAGCGTAGGCATCAAATATATGCTCGATAAATTTTGGGTCAATACCAGAACCTGTGTCCTTGACGAAGAAACGAATCTCCTGTGTGTCGCTCAGCATCTCATAACCAAAGGAGATGACACCCTTAGGCGTATGCTTGAGAGCATTGGAGATGAGGTTTGAGAATACCTGCGTGATACGGTTGGCATCGGTCTCCATGCTTACAGGACTCGCCGGTTTGTTCCACGTCAGACTGACTGTCTCTGGGCAACGGAACTTGAATAACTGCTTGATACTCTTCATCAAATAGTTCAAGTCCGTGGGTTCTTTCTTGATGGTTATTTCACCATTCTCTACGCGCGATAGATCAAGGATTTCGTTGACAAGACTAAGAAGACGATTGTTATTGCTCTCAATAATCTCCATATAGTTCATGCGGTCTTCTTGAGAGTCTGTCTCTACCATCACACGGGAGAAACCTTCGATAGCGTTGAGGGGGGTGCGAATTTCATGCGACATATTGGCGAGGAACAAGGATTTCATCTTGCTCGCCTTTTCGGCCTTTTCGGCCTTTTCTTCATATTCCTTAAGCTTGCGGTTGGCTTTGTCCAACTGCATTTTCACTAACTCTAGTTGTTCGGCTAGTTCGGAATTTTTTTGCTGAAGTGCTGTTGTTTCTTCTGAATTCATCGCATGAACATTCACATTCAATGTGCAAAAGTAATCATTTTTTTCTTATTCACGAAAAAAAAATGAGAATTTGTTACTTTTTTTGCGTTTTTTTACCCTCTTCGAGCTTTTTCCCATGTTCCACTATCCTTGTGACTCATTAGATATCCTATTCCGAGGAATACGTTTAGATTCATAAACAGGAAGTAGCAGGGGATGTAGAGCAACTTGTTTCTGCGGCCTGAGACTTTCAGGATATGACCTGTGAGGGCTGACAAGTAGAAAAATAACTGCACGAGGAATAATAATTCGTATATGAGTGATCCGTCAGTGAAAAGGAGTAGGATATTCAATGGGAACAGAGCAAACAGGGCCAGGGGGGTGATGCTCCAACGCAGCACGCGATGAGATACGTACTGGAAGGCTACCTTGGGGTAGGCAAAGGGATTCATCAGGTTGCGTAGCCACCAGATACTCTGCAGACCTCCAGCAGCAATGCGGCGCTTACGTTTAGACTCTTCTGCAGTACTGGCAGAACCGTATTCTGTGGCATACGCTTCATTGGTATAGGCTATGCGATGTCCGTCCATCAAAATCAGCATGGACATCATGAAATCGTCGAGAAGGGCATTGCTGGGAGCTGGACGGTAATGGCTCATACGCACGGCGAAGAGTTCACCAGCAGCACCCATAGCGGAATAGAGTTCGCTGTCCCAACGTTTCAGCATGCTCTCATATTTCCAGTAGACTCCTTCGCCCTCGGCTGTGGCCTGACCAGCATGGCGGGCTGCCACGCGTTTTTCGCCGGATACGCAACTGACGTTCTTTTTCATGAACTGACGCACTATTTCGCGAATGGCATCAGCATTTAGCATGGTGTTGGCATCGGTGAAGATCACGTATTCGGCTTTGTTCTCCTGCAGACCGTGTTGCATGGCAGCTGCCTTTCCCTTGCGCTCGGGTGAATAAACGAGCTTGACCTCGGGATAGGCCTGCAGCATCTCGTTGGAGTTATCGCTACTGCCATCGGTAACCCACATCACGCAGAGCTTATCCTGGGGATAGTTGAGTGCCCGGATATTCTGCATCTTCTCCTCGATGACGTCGGCCTCGTTGTAGGCGCAGATCATCAGCGTGACATCGGGCAGCAACTGAGGGTCAAGGGGTAGGATGGGGGGTGTTTCCCTCCGGAAGAAGATGTTTTTGATTTTCAGAATAATATATAACACGGCACCATAGCCCACGTAGGTGTAGATTACGAGGGCCAGGCAGAGCCAGAATATGATTTTCAACGTTATCACCATATTATATATTAGATATATACTAGAGCGCGGTTAGTGGTCTGACAGGTTAGTTGTTATTTGATGATGACTTTCCGTCCGCCAATGATGTAAAGGCCTGGACGGGTGGGCAACTGCTGTATCCGTCGGCCCTGCATGTCGAACCAGGTGTCGGCAGTCTGCTGTTTTACCTGGTGTTCCACAATGCCTGTGGGGTTGTCGGGATCAACATCTCCGAAGTAGTACAGCTGGAAGTTATCGAAGATAGCCCAGTAGCTATTATCCATCTTGGTGGTGCGGAGACCCATCTTCAACTGGCCTCCCTTGTTTGCCACGCTGGTGGTGACACGATTCTCATAAAGGCCTTTCTTGAAGTAGATGCTGGCAGCCTCCATATTGTTGGGCACATACTTATTGCCACCAACGGTAGACTCGTTGCCGCCCAGTTTTTTGGTCTGCATCTCTGCGCATATCTGCTTGATCTTCTTAGCCTTGGTAGCACCATACAAGAAGACGGTCACGTTGTCGTTGTCACTGTTGTAGGCGGTATAGGCATCGGCTGCCGAACCAGGACGCTGGAAGGCCTGTACGCCGACCTGATAGTTGCCGGCAGGCAGGTTCTTGACTGTCTGGTTGAAGTCGAAGGTCTTCTGGTAGAACTCGGCACAACCGTAATTGATAGTGGCTGATACAGACCAACCGTCGCTGTTGGTGTCGAGAGTGGCATTGGTCAGCAGGTAGGTCAGGTCAAAGGGCTGCGACAGATCGGTGGGCGACACGCTGCTAAGGAAATTGAGGGCTGCAGTTGTTGCTTCGTCTGCCAGTGAGCCTAATTCGGTGATGTCATTACTGTTGGCAATGCGACCTTCAATACTGCTGATTGCATCGGCGAAGGCTTGGTTGACACCCTCAACGCGTTCGATATGAGGCACTTCTGCCAAAGGTTTGATGTGTGAGAGAATGTCTGAGGTCTTCTGCTTGATACCTGCAATCAAACTGATTTCAAGTTGCTCTGTCTCACTGGCTGTGAGGATGAGCCAGCGCTGGGCAGTGGCTGAATTGGCAATGTTAAAGGTGGTGCTGCCGATAGCTCCACTAGCATTGGCTTGCAGACAGTTGGGCGTAAGGTTGCCTGTGGGGTGAATAAGCCAGTAGCCGCGTTTTGCCTGAGCACTAGAACCTACGTCAACGCGTCCTTTCATCAGATGGAAATTGTCGGCACTGGTGATGGTCTTGCGATTCATGAGCATGAAGGTGCTACTATAGGTAAGGTACTTTCCTGTGGCTGCATTGCGGAACTGATAGTACTGGTTATCAGGGGTGAAGGTGATATACCAAGCGGCACTGTCGTTTTGCTGTACCTCGGCGCTCGACATCGTCTTCCATTTCAGCAGACCTGTATTTGTCAGGGTGAGGTAGGAACTGTAGAGACCGCGCTCTTCAGACTCGTTCTTCAGATAGTATTTCACGTTGTCTTCCTGATCGAAGATATAGCAAGGGTCGGCAAACGTGTTGGAACGGTGCTCTAGTCCATCTTCGCCAAGGGCCTGACCAATCATGGCGTTGGCGTAGTAGGTCTTCTGCGAACCATCGTCCTCGTTGGCACCGTTGATGCCGTAGGGCCACATGTGCTGGTAGTCGCCATTGAGGCGGGAACCTGTGGTGTTGTCCCAGAAATCAAGGAATGCTGATACGCGGTCGCCCAGCCAATTGCCGGTGCCGCGTCCGTCACCGTCAAGACCAGAACGGAGGATATTCTTGTTCCATTGGGTGGTGTAGGGGATAACGCCAAGACCGTGCTGCATCTCGTGCATGATGGTGCCTGTGCGTTGGTAAGAGGAGTTGGCGCCCATATTCATCCAAGGCTCATCGGCGTAGTAGCAATCGGCAGTAGGGGTACCGCTGCTATAGCCAATAGAAAAATGCTTTTGGATGCTGGTTAGGTTGCTGAAAATATTGCAGGCATTAGAAGCTGCATCGTTGATGCGCTTGTTGGCTGCATCGTCACCTCCATTATTATACCAGTAGGTGATATTGCCTTTGGGCAGGGTATAGAATTTGATAACCTCACCATAGCCTGTTTCGCCATTTTGGTTGGTGGCATAGGCGCGCATATAGTATTTGGTGGCTGGTTTCAGGTTCACAAAATAATAGATGGTGCCATTATTCGAGATGGTCTTTGTGCTAATACTATCGTCGATAGTGGGGGTGGGGTTCTCGGCAATACAGAAACCACGCTTCGTGATGGTAGGACCACCATTCGTCAATACGGACTTGATACGTCCAAAAGCCATTGTTGCACCACGTGCAAATCGCGTATCGCTTGTAACAACAGGCTGCGCTGATACCGTACATTGAATAGCTGTAAGTAGTAGGATTGTGTGTGTAATCTTTTTAAGTTTCATGATAATTGGTAGTTTCAGTAAGTAATACTTTGCAAAAGTATGAATTTTTTTTTGAATAGCAAAATTATCAATACATAAAAAATGCAACCCTCGTTTTTTTTTGAGAGTTGCATCTGATTTTTACTTGCTCACTTCGTTTTCTTCCTGCATGTCAATGAATTGTCGATTAGCATCGTAGAACTCATATTGCAGAAAGGCCATCTTCTGGTTAGGAATGATGCGAACGCCTAATCCGTACTTCAGTTGCCAACGGCGTTTTAACGAGAACACGCCTTGATTGATAAATGCGGCAACGTAGGGATGAACATGGAGCGTGAAACGCTTAATGCCTATCTTGTTGACAAGATTGTCAATTTTGCTCTCTAACTGATCTGTGAACAGAATGCTGGATTTGATTTTTCCAGTACCATGACAGGTGGGGCAGCTCTCCTCAACAGCAACATCCATAGCCGGACGCACGCGCTGGCGCGTGATTTGCATCAGTCCGAACTTTGATAGTGGCAGGATGTTATGGCGAGCACGGTCTTTCTTCATGTTCTCGCACATACGTTCATAGAGCAGCTGACGGTCCTCTGCCAGGTTCATGTCGATAAAGTCTACGACAATGATACCGCCCATATCACGGAGGCGCAACTGGCGTGCCAGCTCATCGGCTGCACCAAGGTTGGTCTCCAGGGCATTGGCTTCCTGTCCGTTTTCTTTCTTGATACGTGTACCACTGTTGACATCGACAACGTGCATAGCTTCTGTGTGTTCAATAATAAGGTATGCGCCGCGTTTGTAGTTAACGGTACGTCCAAAACCAGACTTAATCTGCTTGGTTACGTCGAAATTGTCGAAAATAGGTACATTGCCTTTGTACAACTTGACAATGCTTGCTTTTTCTGGGGCAATCAAGGATACGTAATCATGAATCTGGTTGTAGATCTCGGGATCGTTAACATGGATGCCGTCATAGGTGGGATTGAACAAATCGCGTAGCAATGCAACGGCTCTTGTCTGCTCTTCAAAGACCAGTTGCGGACGTTCTGCCGTCTTCTGTACTTTAGAGATGGCATCTTCCCATCGCTTCAAAAGTACTTTCAGCTCCTGGTCGAGTTCAGCAGCTTTCTTACCTTCTGCAACGGTTCTAACGATGACGCCGAAATTCTTGGGCTTCATGCTTTGTACCAGTTGCTTGAGGCGGCTACGCTCTTCTCCACGTTTAATTTTACTAGATACAGAAACCTTATCTCCAAAAGGTATCAGCACCATGTAGCGCCCAGCAAAACTTAGTTCGCAGGTGAGTCGGGGACCCTTGGTATTGATGGGCTCCTTGACTACTTGGACCATGATTTCCTGTCCAACTTTCAGAATATTCTGAATGCTTCCTTCCTTGGGAAGGGTAGGTTGGATAGTGGCTTTTTGGATGGGATAGAGTTTCTTTCTGTCACTTGCTACCTGTTTCAGGTATTTTTCGTAAGAGCTAAATTGAAGTCCTAAATCAAGATAATGCAAGAAAGCATCTTTCTCGGAACCAACATCAACGAAGCAAGCGTTGAGTCCTGGCATCAGTTTCTTAACCTTGCCAACATAAATGTTGCCCACAGCATACGAGGCCTCTCGGGGCTCGTTCTGATATTCCACCAAGCATTTGTCTTCCAATAATGCAATGGAGATTTCTTTGGGGCGCGCATCAATGATAACTTCGCTTGTCATGTGTGTGTCTTTACTTGATTTGTTACTCTAAAAAACTGAAAAGGGCGCACCAAACATTTTATAATGGTTGGTACACTCCTTTCATCTTTCTTTCCGTCTAAGCTAATTTATTTGCTCTTATGACGATTCTTGCGCAGTCTCTTCTTACGCTTGTGAGTTGCCATCTTGTGGCCCTTCTTTTTCTTTCCGTTTGGCATAGTTGTAAAATATTATTTGTTATTTAAATTAAAATCGCTTGTCAATCCAATTATTATTTGTTATCCATGCGCTCGATAAAGCTCTTGCAGGGCTTGAAAGCGGGTAGGTCGTGAGCTTCAATAACGAGTGTCGTGTTCTTGGAAATGTTGCGGGCAGTCTTCTGGGCACGATGCTTCACGATGAAACTGCCGAATCCACGCAGGTATACATTTTCTTTATTATTGGCCAAACTGGTGCGAATTTCTTCCATAAAGGCTTCTACTACAGTAGATACCTCTTTGGCATTGACACCTGTTTGCATAGCAATTGTTTTGACAATTTCTGCTTTGGTCATCTTTGTTTTTCTTTAAGATTTTAATGATGTTTCTAATTTCGGACTGCAAAGATACTCATTTTCAGTCAGATATGAAAACTTTTTTGCTTTTTTTTGAAAAAAAACTCGCAAAATGACTTATTCAGTGTCCTTGAAATAGTCCTCCAATTCTTGCTTGGCCCCTGAATCGTTGTTAGACAGGTCACGAATGATGGTGCCTTTTTCCAATAGGGCTATACGTGTGGAGATATCTACGGTATGCTGTAGGTTATGACTACTGACAAGGATGGTGGCCTGCGTCTCTGCGGCATATTCTTTCAAAGCGCGCTTCAGAATGTTTTGACTGGTGGGATCCAGGAAATTGAAGGGCTCGTCAAGAATCACAATGGGTGTCTCCCTGATGAGGGCAGAGATGATGCCTACTTTCTGTTTGTTACCTGCAGAGAGGTTGCGGATCAGTTTCTTCTGACCGAAAATCTCGCCACCAGCGAAATGCTCGAACTTCTTCAGACGCTCGTTGATGATTTCCTGTGGTGTTCCACAGATTTTTCCAAGGAAAGAAAAATATTCCTCTGGCGTCAGATAGTCAATCAGGAAGCCTTCGTCGATGTAGGCGCTGACCTGCTGTTTCCACTCTTCCGACAGGGCTGGGTTGATACCATTGATACTGACCTCTCCCTCGTCGGGTTTTAGCAGGTCGAGTGTCATGCGGAAAAGGGTTGTCTTTCCCGCTCCATTATTACCAACTAAGCCAAGGATATCCCCGTCGTTAATTGTAAACGCGGGGATATCACATGCTTTTGTTTCTCCAAATTGTTTCTTAAGATTCGAGATGGTTATCATACGAGACCTTTTCCGTGACAATTCTTGAATTTCTTACCACTTCCACAAGGACAGGGATCATTACGTCCTGGCATCTTGTCTCTGACAATAGGCGTGCGTGGTTGCTGGGCACGAGTGTCATTCTGTGCTGCAGCTTGCTGACCTCTGTCAATGAGCTCTTCTTCCTGAACGTTCTGCTTGTTCTCTGTGTATTGCTGACGATTGGTATGCTCCTCGGGTGCAGCTTCTCGCACTTCCTGCTGTTTCATTTCGGGAATTTGTCCGCGATTCAGCACTGCCATCGTGCGGTTGTTCATCTCGTTAATCATGTTGTCCCATACCTTTGCACTCTCCAGCTTGAAGATCAGCAATGGGTCTTTCTGCTCGTAGCTGGCGTTCTGTACAGAGTGACGCAGTTCGTCGAGTTCGCGCAGGTTCTCTTTCCATGATTCGTCAATGATATGCAGCAACATCTGCTTCTCAAACTCCTTGACCACAACCTTACACTCTGTCTCGTAGGCTTCCTTCAGGTTGCAAGCGATGTTGTAAACACGACGACCGTCGGTGATGGGCACCATGATGCGCTCGTACATATGGCCTTGCTCTTCATAGACACGCTGGATAACGGGCCATGCAACCTCGCGGATATGCTCTGTCTTGCGATTGAAGTTTGCCAATGCAGCCTGGAAGGCATCTTCGGCCAGTTTCTCTGGTTTCTCGTTGGTGAACTGCTGCTCGGTGAAGGGCACCTCCATTGCGAAGAGATGCAGGAATTCCTCCTTGCAACCTTCGTAATCGTTGCGCTCAATAATCGTAGAGACACGGTCCCAGATGGTGTTGGCGATATCCATACCGATACGCTCACCCATCAGGGCGTGACGACGCTTCTCGTAAATTACCGTACGTTGTTTGTTCATCACGTCATCGTATTCCAGCAGGCGCTTACGGATTCCGAAGTTGTTCTCCTCAACCTTCTTCTGGGCACGCTCGATGCTGCGTGAAATCATAGGACTCTCAATCATCTCGCCCTCCTTGAAGCCCAAACGGTCCATCACTGAGGCAATACGTTCTGAGGCAAACAGACGCATCAGCTTGTCTTCCAATGATACGTAGAATACAGAAGAACCTGGGTCACCCTGACGTCCGGCACGACCACGTAACTGACGGTCTACACGACGACTCTCATGACGCTCGGTACCAATAATAGCCAGACCACCTGCTGCTTTTACCTCAGGCGACAGTTTGATATCGGTACCACGACCTGCCATGTTGGTGGCAATGGTTACAGCACCCATACCGTTGCTATCCTGCTGACCAGCCAAAGCAACGATGTCGGCCTCCTTCTGGTGTAACTTAGCGTTAAGCACCTGGTGGGGGATACCTTCGCGCTTACCTGTCTCAGGATCAACATACATATCGAGCATACGACTCAGAAGTTCTGAAATCTCGACGCTCGTGGTACCAATCAACGTAGGACGACCTGCCTTACGCATCTTGACAACTTCTTCAATAACAGCACGATATTTCTCACGCGCAGTCTTGTAGACGCGATCGTCCATATCGTTACGGGCAATAGGCTTGTTGGTTGGTATCTCAACGACATCCAGTTTGTAGATGTCCCAGAACTCACCGGCCTCTGTAGATGCCGTACCTGTCATACCTGCTAACTTGTGGTACATACGGAAGTAGTTCTGCAGGGTGATGGTGGCAAAGGTCTGTGTTGCAGCCTCTACCTTCACATGCTCCTTGGCTTCTACTGCCTGGTGCAGACCATCGCTCCAGCGACGACCTTCCATGATACGGCCAGTCTGTTCGTCGACAATCTTTACCTCACCATCGATAACGACATATTCATCGTCCTTATTGAACATGGTATAGGCCTTGAGCAACTGTTGCAGGGTGTGTACACGTTCACTCTGAATAGCGTAGTGGCTCATCAGCTCGTCTTTCTTGTTCAGACGCTCCTCATCTGAGAGACCAGTCTCAGCTTCCAAGGCTGACAGCTGTCCAGCGATATCGGGCAATACGAACAGTTCAGAATCATTGACCTGCTTAGCCAGCCAGGCAGTACCCTTGTCTGTGAGGTCACAAGAGTTCAGTTTCTCGTCAACAACAAAATACAGGGGCTCAACAGCCTCAGGCATCTTGCGGTTGTTGTTCTCCATATATTTCTCCTCAGTCTTCAGCATGCCTGCTTTGATACCTTCTTCTGAGAGATATTTAATAAGGGGCTTGTTCTTGGGGAGTGACTTATGTGAACGGAAAAGTGAGAGGAATCCCTCTTCAATAAGTTCCTTGTTATTGGTATTCTGACCTTCTGTAATTTTCTGCTTGGCATCAGCGAGGAATTGTGTAGCCAACTGCTTCTGTACACCAAAGAGTTTTTCCACCAGTGGCTGGTATTCCTCAAACATCTGTACCTCACCCTTGGGTACTGGACCACTGATAATCAGAGGTGTACGGGCATCGTCAATCAACACAGAGTCGACCTCGTCGACGATGGCGTAGTTGTGGGCACGCTGTACCAAGTCGGCAGGTGAAATAGCCATGTTGTCGCGCAGATAGTCGAAACCAAACTCATTGTTAGTACCGAAGGTGATATCTGCCTGATAAGCTTTGCGACGCTCGGGAGAGTTAGGCTGATGCTTGTCAATGCAGTCAACGCTCAGGCCATGGAACATATAGAGCGGGCCCATCCATTCAGAGTCACGCTTAGCCAAATAATCGTTCACGGTTACAACGTGTACACCGTTGCCTGTCAGGGCGTTAAGGAATACTGGGAGGGTGGCAACAAGCGTCTTACCTTCACCAGTGGCCATTTCTGCAATCTTTCCCTGATGCAGCACAACGCCACCGAAGAGCTGCACGTCATAGTGGATCATTTCCCATTTCAGGTCATTGCCACCAGCAGTCCAGTGGTTATGATAGATAGCCTTGTCGCCGTCGATAGTGACAAAGTCTTTGCGTGGGTCGCCTGCCAACTCACGGTCAAAGTCGTTGGCAGTTACGATAGTCTCCTCATTCTGGGCAAAGCGGCGAGCCGTCTCTTTCACGATGGCATAGACTTCCGGCATCACCTCGTCGAGTGCTTTCTCATATTCCTCGAGAGCCTCTTTCTCTTTCTTATCAATCTTAGCGAAGATGTCGGCACGCTCATCAAGAGGTGTTTCCTCAATGGTGGCTTTCAACTTCTCTATTTCTTCCTTTTGTGCTTTTGCTGCAGCTTGCACCTGTTGACGAATCTCCTGAGTACGAGCACGAAGTGCGTCGTTATCCAATGCTTCAATCTTTGGTGAAGCTGCTTTTACTAATTCTACGAAAGGCTGAATCTTCTTCATGTCGCGCGATGATTTGTCGCCGAACAGAGCCTTCAGAATACTGTTAAAATTCATATGTTGTATTGTAATATTGTTTCGTTTAATAAAAAATTGCGTGCAAAGTTAGCGATTTTTTACTAATTATTAGCATAAATCGCTTAATATTTGTTTCTTACACCTTAGAATAAAGGCTTAGAAAAACATGCATTCGGGGCTCTGATACGAATGCTACGGGCTACAGTAGGCGCAATCTGGTCTACTGTAACGGGTGTTTGGATACGCTCAGCGTGAATGCCTGAGCCGAAGAATATAATGGGGAATTGAATAAACGAAGCTCTTGAAATCTCATTTTCCTTTGTCTCCTCGTTGACGATGGTCCAACCTGGAGCTGTCTCGATAACGATATCGCCACAGTTATCTGGTGTATAACCATTGCGCACCTTTAAGGTTTGTTCGTTCTGACTGGTTAGCAGCTGCAGGGAGGTGTAAACATTACGTACACCTGACATCATGGCCAGGAATTCCTGCGAGCGACTGAGGGCATCGCCCATGCTTATCTTCTTGGTTTCCAGCAGCTGACGATTCAAAAAGATATGATTACGATAAGTCGTCTCAATATAGCTACCCTGACCCCAGATGGCTCCCAGATACATGTTCATCAGATTTGCAGTGCGAGCCATGTAGAAGGTACCCGAAGGAATCTTATAGGCACTGTAATCTGGTGTCTCTTCGTGGAAATGTCCTGTGCTGGTGATGATATAGAGTATATTGTCGCGTCCCATTCTCTCCTCAAGGAATGTCATGAGACGGCTTAACTCGTTGTCCAGACGGACGTAGGTGTCTTGTAACTCCAGCTGACAATCTGTCACAGCCTTCTTGTCGTAAGTGCCTGCATAGTAGGTAAGGCAAAGCATGTCTGTAACTTTGTCATTTCCCATGCCACTGCTACTTACGCATTGCATGGCCATGTCTGTGATGTCAGAATTGACCAGTGCGCTGGTTTTATAGAGCTGGAACTGGTGGGTGCCACTGAACTTGTGCTTGAAGGGTTTTACCTCGCCGCCTTGGGTCAGGTATGAGTAATTGCTGCCCAACAAAGAGTGGGGCTCCCATTCTGTTGACTCTATCTTATTACGAGGGGCGCTAAGCCTGTTGTAGGCTTGCACCCAAAGGGGGAGTGCTTGTGAGTAGTAGGAAGTGGAGCACCATGTGCCTTCTTGGTCGTCAATCCAAATGGCACTATTGGCGGCATGTCCTGCAGAGAGTACTGCTGCATCACGGAAAGGGGCTATGGCATAGACCAAAGCTTTTCCACCAGAGGCAATCTTTAGCTCATCACCAATGGTCGATGTCGTCAGTTGGTTGGGGGATGTCTTCTCTGTGGTACTGAGTCCTGTATATTTTGAGTCGTCCACACATCCCACAGGTCTCAGTGTCTTTCTATTCAGCCAGCGTTGCCCAATAATATTATTATAATAAGGTGTGGTGCCTGAATAGAGTGTCGCTGTAGCCGATGCTCTGTCGATTGGCGTAAAGGGATATGTTGCATTGGTATAGATTCTGCCTTCATTGAGTAACCGTTGGAAACCTTTGTCTGAATAGAGTGGCATAAAGGCTTCCAGATAGTCACTACGCAACTGGTCAATATTGATGCTTACCACTATACGTGGTGCATCCTTGACTTGCCCTTGTGTCTGGGCTGTCATGGTCTCTGCGTTGAAGCCAAGTACGGCCAGCAGCGTGATGTACAGATATCTATTTGTCATGATAATGTCTCCAATAACGTAGCAGCAAACATAATGCCACAATTTCCATGCCTTCTGCATAGTCTTGCCAGAAACTACCTAAGAAAAAGGCCATTGTGCACAGCATGCTTAGGGTGAACCACACAGTTCGTCTACCTTTTAATACAGGCCAGATAAAGAACAAAGAGAGTGGGTTGAGTATCAGTATTTGTAAGTTGATGCTGGTTGTAGGATGCTCTGAGAATATCATGATGAAAAGAGCTAAACCTGCCAATCCGCTTAGTGTCATGAGTAGGATGTCATACAGACGTAGCGTTTTCTTCTTGATATATTCGTATGCAAAGACGGCAATAGATAGCGCAAGAAGTAGAATGCTGCAGATGATGGGAGACAGCGGAAAGTCTTCTTCGATGACCTGTACGCCAGGGCGAACCAATTCTCTACGCTCTTTCACTAGCGGCACAATCTGTCCGTCCCGTTCTACGGTGGCGTGATCGAAGTCGTATCTTAGATTCTCTGGTAGAAACTCCTGTTCACGGATATCTGTTTTATGATCGGCCTTGACGCCCAGCAAGAGATCGTTGCCAAAAGTGGCCCATGGATGACGTGCGGTATGCTCACGAATCATCTCTCTAAATGAAGGTGAATAGTCTTTTCTGGGATTGTAGGTAATCTTTCCGTTAATGTTGTGTTCTATGATATCTCTGGGACGTGTAGAACAGTTGTCGTAAAGGAAATTGTAGCGATAGATGCGGTTCTCTGGCTGGTAGTTGACAGAAAGTGCATCCATAATTTTTTGTTTGTCTTCAGGTGTGAGGTTAAAGACTTGCTCTGTTACCTGACTACCCCAGTTTTCGTAATAGTCAAGGAACGGTTTTGTGGGGGCTATGCCTAATTCGTAGTCTGTCAGTCCAAAAACAAACCTTAATGCGAAATTGGGGGTCTTGAAATTGAATACACCATAATTGAAAACCCAGTCGGCATTATTTCTTAAATCATGAATGCGAAGAGCTGTATGACCGTAAAGGCTATATATCTCTTCATGAGGCGAACAGGTGAGAAGTCCGATCTCAACACTGTCCATGGGATGTATTACCTCGTCTCGTGCCGAGGTTGTCGTAGGGACTATAAAACCAAAAATGGCTATTAAAAGAGTCCTAAAAATGTTTTCGAATTGTTTCACGATGCAAAATTAATCTATATTTTTTACTTTCAGTGCTTTTAGTTCGATTTTTTTTAATAATTTTGCACCCTGATATTGAAAACGTATATGAAAAGAAATATAATCTTAGCTATTGCCTTTGGCGTTGGCGCTTTGTCGGTCAATGCTCAAAGTGGTACGAATTCTCCCTACAGTCAGTATGGCTTGGGTATTCTTACGGATCAGTCACAGGGTACCAGTAGGGGAATGAATGGGGTCGGTTTGGCTCTTAGAAAAGGCAATGTTGCCAATACTCTGAATCCTGCGTCCTATTCTGCTGTCGATTCGCTGACTATGATTTTTGATATTGGCTTGTCTGGTCAGGTTACAAATTTTAAAGAAGGTAATGGTAAGAAGAACGCCAATAATGCAGATTTTGAGTATGCGGTAGGAACTTTCAGGCTGTTGCCGAAAGTTGGAGCCAGTTTCGGTATCCTGCCTTATTCAAACATCGGCTATGAATATTCCTCAACTGCTACGCTTGACGAGACTTTTGGTTCTGTTCCTGTAACTACGAAGGGATCAGGTGGTCTGCATCAGGCTTTCTTTGGTATTGGCTGGAATGTCGTGAAACCATTGTCTGTTGGTGCTAATGTTGCTTATTTCTGGGGCGTGTTCGATCGTTCTATTTCTTCTAGCAGTACAACGTATGTGAATGATTTCTCTAGAAAATATTCGGCTACAGTAAGTAGCTATCTGGTGACGTTGGGTGCTCAGTGGGAACAGCCATTGTCTAGGAAGGATAATCTGACGTTGGGTATGACGGTAGGTGTTGGGCATAAATTGGGCTCCAGCTATACCATCCAGAATGGCGACTCTACCGTTTACAGCGCATCGAATGTGTTACGTGTGCCCATGACCTATGGCATTGGCTTGGGGTGGACACATGGCACAAAATGGTTCGTTGGTGCTGATGTGATAATGCAGAAGTGGGGTAGTGTTGATTTCCCTGGTTCTACCCAAAGTGGTGCTAATACGGTATATGCCTTGCGTAGTGGCTTGCTGAAGGACTCTTATAAGGTGAATGTAGGTGCAGACTATGTACCAAATAGTACGAGTCGTAACCTGTTGGCTCGCGTTCATTATCGCTTCGGCATGGGTTATACTACACCTTATTATTATATAAATGGAAAAGAGGGTCCTAAGGAAATGAGTGTCAGCGCAGGATTTGGCATTCCGTTGCAGAATAGTTACAACAACAGATCTGTCTTGAATGTGAGTGCACAGTGGGCACGTTCATCAGCAAAAGACCTTATCACTGAAAATACTTTCCGCATCAACCTCGGTCTGACGTTTAATGAGCGTTGGTTTGCAAAGTGGAAGGTGGACTAATCCAATTAATAATAGACAATTGATCATTGAAAAATATATAAGACGGCTATATGGGGTGGGGATTGTCCTTGCCCTTATGCTGTTTATGGCGTGCAGTGAGGCGCATGAGCATACAGCGCCAGCTGTGAACCCTGAGGACTCCGTGTCTATGATGACAACATATGGCGTCAATACACTGATTAGCGACTCTGGTGTTATCAAATATCGTATTGTGGCTGAACAGTGGGACGTGAATATGGTGCGACAGCCCTCAAGATGGGAGTTCATGAAGGGTATCTTCTTTGAACAGTTTGACGAGAAATTTCGTGTTCAGGGCTATATACAGGCTGATACGGCTTGGTATTTCGACCAGCAGCGTCTCTGGAAATTACGAGGACGTGTGAATATCCGCAATACCAAGGGGTTAATCTATACGAGCGAAGAGTTGTATTGGGACGGATTGAAACATGAGTTCTATAGCACTGTTTTCTCACGTCTGGTTACGCCAGAACGTACGTTAGAGGGAACTTATTTCCGTAGTGATGAGCAGATGACGCATTACATGGTAACAAATTCGAAAGGCTCTTTCCTGCCCGATGATTTGGAGGAGGAAAAAACTGATTCCACAGAAAAAAAGAAATAATGACACCGCTGATTATAGGACTACTAATTGCAATGATATTCTCCGCCTTTTTCTCAGGGATGGAGATTGCTTTCGTATCGAGCAATAGGATGCTGGTGGAGATGGGGCGTGAGAAAAATGGATTGACTCAGAAAGCAATCACGTTATTCTATAAGCATCCTAATACCTTTGTGTCCACGATGCTTGTGGGAAATAATATTGCCTTGGTGGTCTATGGTATCCTGTTTGCTGATATTTTTGATAAGACTCTTTTCGCTCCATTGCCAGAGGGTGCTCCTCGTGTGACAGCAGACACGCTTCTTTCAACACTTATCGTTCTTTTTACAGGTGAGTTTCTGCCTAAGACTATCTTTAAGAGTAATGCCAATGCGATGCTGACGCTTTTTGCACTTCCCGCCTGGTTGTGTTATGTGGCGCTCTATCCGATATCTCGTTTTGCCACGATGCTCTCTAAGGAGTTGTTGGGCATGTTTGGCATAAAATGGCGTTCTACAACGGAGGACAAGGAGTTTACGAAGGTTGATTTGGATTATCTGGTGCAGAGTAGCATCGATAATGCGAAGAACGAAGAGGATATCGAGGAGGAGGTGCGTATCTTCCAGAATGCCTTGGACTTCTCAGAGACGAAGGTGCGTGACTGTATGGTACCACGTACGGAAATTGATGCTATTGAGGATACATGTGATATTGAACAGCTGAAACAGAAGTTCATTGAGAGTGGACATTCCAAAATAGTGGTCTATCATGAAGATATTGACCATATTATTGGTTATATCCATTCATCAGAGATGTTCCGTAATCCAAAAGACTGGACAAAAAGTCTGCGTACAATGATTTTTGTGCCCGAGACAATGGCTGCCAGCAAGATGATGCAGACGCTGCTGGCTCAGAAGAAATCACTGGGCGTGGTTGTTGATGAGTTTGGCGGTACAAGCGGACTCGTTGCTTTGGAAGATATTGTAGAGGAGATATTTGGCGATATCGAGGATGAGCATGACTCTACGCACTATGTGGCAAAGCAATTGGAACATGGCGAATTTCTGCTATCCGCTCGTCTGGAGATCGAAAAGGTTAATGAGATGTTTGACTTGGACTTGCCTGAAGATGATGATTATATGACTGTTGGCGGACTGATTCTGCATGAGTATCAAAGTTTTCCAAAACTTAATGAAGTCGTGAAAATCGGTCGTTTTGAATTCAAAATCATCAAAAATACAGCCACTAAAATAGAACTTGTTAGACTAAAAGTGATTGAAGATACCAATTTTTTGTAAAAAAATGCTGATAATTCAAGAAAACTTAGTAACTTTGCGGGCTGTAAATCAAGAAAATTATAAATAAAAAATAAATAAAAACTAAAAACGAAAAAATGGCAGCAATTGGAAAAATCAGAAGCTGGGGACCTGCCTTGGTCGGTATTTTGGCCTTGGGTCTTGTTGGCTTCATTGCACAAGATGGTTTTAGCACTTGTAGAGGTCGTGCCCAGATGGACAGCAGCATTGCTGGTTCTATCGATGGCGATAAAATCGACATTCAGGAGTATCAGACCCTCGTTGGTGAGTATCAGGAACTGTTGAAGTTCTTAGGTCAGGGTAATTTTGACGAAGAGCAGCTTAACAGCCTGCGCGACGAGGTATGGAATACCTGTGTGCTTAACAAAATGGTAGAGAAGGAAGCAAAGGAACTGGGCCTTACCGTTACCGATGACGAGGTCGTGAAGGTGCTTCAGGAGGGTACTCATCCCGCTATCATGCAGAATCCTCTGCTTTCAAGACTGGTTGATCCCCAGACCCGTACTCTGGATATCAACAAGGTTAATATGTATCGTGAGAATATGAAGGCTCAGGCTCAGACCAATGCTCAGGCAGCTGAGGAGTATGAGGCTTTCAATCATAGTTGGGCTCTTGCAGAGAAGATGCTTGCTCAGAACTTGCTGACCAACAAGTATCAGATGCTGCTCGCAGGTTGTGTCCTGTCAAACCCTGTTTCTGCCAAGGCCGCTTTCGATAACCAGAATATCGAGAGTCAGGCTCTTGTTGCTTCAATGCCTTACAGTCAGATTAACGACAATGACGTTGAGGTGTCAGAGGCAGACCTGAAGGCAAAGTACGAGGAACTGAAAGAAGGTTTCAAGAACTATCAGGATTCTCGTGATATTAAGTTCGTGAGCGTTCAGGTTGCTGCTTCTCAGAAAGACCGCGATGAATTGATGAAGGTGATGAACAAGGCTTATGCTGATTTCCGTGGTGACAGTCTTGCTGTAACTGAGGTTATCCGTACTTCTCAGAGCAATGTTTCTTATCTTGGCCTCCCCGTTTCACGTGCAGCTCTGCCCACTGATTTGGCTGATAGCATCACGAAGATGAACGTAGGTGAGGTGACAGCTCCTTTCGAGAGCCGCGATAACACTTTTAATGTAGTGAAGTTCCTGGGTAAGACCAATGTGGCTGACTCTATTGAGTTCCGCTTCATCTCTCTCATGGGTATGAATGGTGCTGCTGCTTCTGCTGATAGCATCGTGAAAGCTGTCAACGCAGGTGCTCCTTTCGATTCTATCGCAAAGAATTATGGTCAGCGTGCAGAGAAGACTTGGATGCGTTCTACAGACTACGAACAGGCTTCTACGCTTAGCGCTGATGATAAGCAGTATTTCACAACATTGCTGAATGCACCTGTTAATGAGGTGAAGAATCTCACTATGGCACAGGGTAATGTAGTGATGCAGGTTACTGAGCGTCGTGGTTCAGTTGAGAAGTATGATGTAGCTATCGTAAAGCGTACTATTGATTTCTCTAATGAGACCTACAACGAGGCTTATAACAAATTCAGCCAGTTCGTGAGCGAGAGTCAGAACTTGGCAGGTCTTGAGGAAAAGGCTGCAGAGTATGGCTATACTGTTTTGGATCGTACTATCAGAAATACTGACCACACGATTGCCAATATCCGTTCTACTCACGATGCTTTGAAGTGGGTGTTCAGCGAGGCCGAGGAGAATCAGATTTCTCAGGTCTATGACCGTTGTGGTGACAACGACCGTCTGTTGGTTGTTGGTCTGAGCAAGGTTAATCCTAAAGGCTATGCATCAATGGCTTCTGTAGAGGAGACACTGAAGCAGGAGGTTCTTATCGACAAGAAATATGCTAAGTTGGCTGAGAAACTGGCTAATGTGAAGACTGTTGCCGATGCTAAGGCTCAGGGTGCTCGTGTTGACACTGTTTCTCACATCACCTTTGCTTCTCCCGCTTATGTTCCCGGTTCTATGTCACCTGAGGTTGCCCTGAGTGGTGCAGTTGCTGGTGTTGAGAAGGGTGCAGTGTCTAAGACTCCTGTAAAGGGTCGCTCTGGTGTGTACTTCTTCCAGGTTCTTGATCGTGCAGCTCGTCCCGGTGTACAGTTCAACGCTGATCAGCAGCAGCTGATGCTGAGCCAGCAGAACATGCAACAGACTGTCCGCATGGCAATGCAGGAGCTCTACAATAATCTTGATATCAAGGATAATCGTTACATCTTCTTCTAATAGAAGGGACGAATAAATACAAAAAAGGGAATGTGTCAATACGATACATTCCCTTTTTTTTTCTGTGTTAACGTTATTGTTTATGTGTAACGGATTGGTAGCCAACAAGTCGCCAGGAGCGTGTTCCTGTTCCTTTGTAATATATGAAAGCCTGGTAGGTATTCTCTGTCTGGAAAAAACAGCCTTCCTCTGGTAATGTATGGGTGGTGCCATCAAAATCCATCAAGAGCAGTTGGTAGTTGTAGTACCCCAGTTTCTGCATCACGGTGAGATCGTACGTCTTAGTTTCCTCATTGTATGACATGATGTAATTGCTTGCATCATCCGTGGTCCACCTTCCGTTTACAATGATGTTCGCATCAGGGTATTGACGATAGGGCTGTAATGTGTAGTGTACATAGACATAGTCAGATGTTAGTTCTGCGTCATAATTGTCACTGTTACGTAATAGGAAGGCACCATTTGTGTCCTCATCATAGAGATAACTTCTTCTGGGCTCGCATGGCATTGGTAGTGCATGCCAAGTCTTAGAGGCTTCATCCCATCTGACGCCAGCCAATCCCATAGTTGTGTGACGTGGGTCCAGAATCTCAAACTTGTGATATTCATTACCTGCATCGAAAATCAGTCGTTTGTTATGTACCCATTGCAGACTCTGATCGGTGATGTAATTTGGTGTGATGTTCACTTTCATGTTGTCCTCCCGTCCGTTCTGCATTACAAATGTCTGAATCTCATCATGAGGTCTTGTAACCCTTAACCCGTTGAACTTCACAGTCATGCCTACCTGTTGGTAACGGTCATTTAAGTCAAGGTCAGTATTCGTTGTGACGCCCAATCCAACCATTGTGATTGGTTCTACCACGCGCAATTCTACAACAAGGGCCTCCTCCTGACTGTCATCATCAATGATATGCAACTTGTAATTTCCGCTCATACGCAGGTTGGTGTGCTCATTGGGAAACTGAAGAGCATAGTGTGTGTAGAGCACGGTGGTGTTGATGGAATTGTCGTATTGCTCAATAGGCTGGTCGTTAAGTCCCTCCAGCCAATCGCTCTCAAAGAGTCCTTCTACAGGTGTCCAGTCAGGATTGCATGGCTCCACTCGATAAAGCGATGGTAGTTGTGTGATAGTTCATCGAAACTGATGCTCAACACATCTTGCCCTTTTAGTTGCAATACGGGTAAAGTCTCAAAGTCATCATTCAGGATGACCTGTAGACTCTTGATATTTGGCGCCTTTATGCTATGCCAAGCGCTCGATGATAGAGGTGCCAGCAGTAATAAGGCAAGTAGAGTTTCCTTTTTCATTGAAGTAGATTCTTTTGTCGTTGCAAAATTAATATTTTTCTCCTAATATACTATATTTCAAAGTCAGAATCGCATGTTCTGAGATTCATTTTTGCTTTTTTTACCAAGGTCCTCGTCTTTTCTTTTGCATTTCTCTCGTTTTTTCGTAACTCTGGCTTCGCCGAAGTTACTTTGCGCTCGGAAATGAAAAGAAAAACAAGTTTTCCTTTTGCATTTCACTCGACTTTTCGTAACTTTGGCTATGCCGAAGTTACTAGCACTTGGAAATGAAAAGAAAACAGTCTTTTCTTTTGCATTTCTCTCGTTTTTTCGTAACTTTGCGCCAAAATCAGAGTAATTATAGAATATGGGATTTTGGAAATCATTTTTCGGAGGGGAAGAGAGTAACCCCGAAGAAGAGAAAAAGAATGCGGAAATAAAGACTTTCGACTTGATGAAATATGATGGCGTGAAAGCCATGCGCATGGGGCAGTTTGAGTATGCAGAGAAATGTTTTCGTGAGGCACTGAAGATTCAGGATGACTTGGAAATACATGATTATCTCTCGCAAACACTTGTTCGCCTGAATCGTCTTACAGAGGCTTTGCAGGAACTGGATTCTATTATCGTGGCCGAACCAGATAATACCGCTATCATGTTGCATGCGGCTCATGTGGCATACATGCTGGAGGATTACGAACGAATGAAGTCTTTATGTGAACAGGCACTGAGTGTGGATGCTGATAACGCAATGGCAAACTATATGATGGCTCAGGCTGCATTGGGACAAGGTGATCTGATAAGTGGTATTGCCCGTCTTACCAAAGCCGTTGTGCTGAATGATCAGTTGGGTGACGCTCGTTTGCTTCGTGCTAAAACACTTCTGAAAATGGGCGATGTGAAAGGAGCGGAAGAGGATGTTAACTGGTTGATGGAGCATACTTTTGAGGAAGAAGATGTGCTGTTGATGGCCGCACGCGTGGCTCATGTCAAGGGAGAGGATGATAATGCCCTCAGTATTTATAATAAGGTGATAGAGTTGAACCCCTTTCAGATGGATGCCTTTCGTGAGCGTGGACAGATACGCTACGAAAAGGGTGATAAGAAAGGGGCAGAGGAAGATATGCAGAAACTGCTGGAGATGAGTCCCAACGAACTGGCTGATGTGAGTGGTGATTACTCTGCAGAAGGGGTGGAACAGGCCATGAAACGTGTATATTCTGCCATTAATCCATATGGATTGTAAAAAAAACAAGAAAAAAGTTTGGTGATTTGAAAGAATTGTTATACTTTTGCACTCGAAAATTACAAATAGTAACAAAAATGACAAAATTTAATGCATACTTCTATTTTTATTATTACTTTACAAGCAATTGTGAAGCGGGTAGTCGTATGTAAAATTGAAGAAATTGAAAAGTGAAAATTAAATAAGGCCCCGCTTCACGAAGAGTGAAAGTGGGGCTTCTTTTTAGAGTATGAAAAGAATAGCAATACAAGGAGAAATAGGGTCGTTTCACGACATTGCCGCCCATCAGTATTTTGAGGGGGAACAGTTGCAGTTGATATGCTGTAATACCTTTGAACAGGTGTATGAGAGTATGCGACAGGACCCAACGGTGATAGGTATGGCTGCCATTGAGAATACGATAGCCGGAAGTTTGTTGCACAACTACGAATTGCTGCGTGACAGTGGTACTACTGTAGTGGGGGAACATAAACTTCATATCACCCATTGCATCTGTTGCCTGCCTGAGGACGATTGGGATACCATCTCTGAGGTGCATTCACACCCTGTGGCCCTGATGCAGACGCGTCATTATCTGGAGCATCACCCCAATCTGCGTATTGTGGAAGGTGACGATACTGCAGGTTCTGCCAAGATGATTGCAGAGGGTCACCATAAGGGATGGGCTGCTATCTGTCATGCAGAGGCAGCAAAGCTCTATGGATTGAAGGTTTTGGAGAATGGAATAGAGGATAATAAGCACAACTATACCCGTTTCCTAGTGTGCTCTGCACCCCAAAAGGCTGACATGCTGCGCCCGCTTGTTGAGTCAAACAAGGCCAGCATAGTCTTCTCATTGCCTCATGAGGAGGGATCGCTCTCAGCGGTGCTTGCTATTCTGTCATTCTATAAGATCAATCTGACAAAGATCCAGTCGTTGCCTATCATTGGAAAGGAATGGGAGTACCTATTCTATGTCGATGTGACCTATAACGATTTGACCCGTTATCGTCAAGCTGTGGATGCCATTATCCCCCTGACTCGTGATTTGAAGATATTGGGAGAATACAAGGAGGTTTGAGGTTTGAGATTTGAGGTTTGAGAATTGAGATTTAAGAATTATGATACAACCAGCAGATAGATTAAGTTTAGTACAGGAGTACTATTTCAGTAGAAAACTGAAGGAGGTGGCGCAACTCAATGCCGAGGGTAAGGATATTATCTCTCTGGCTATTGGCAGTCCTGATATGCCCCCTTCAAAACAGACAATAGATAAACTTTGTGAGGTGGCCCAACAGCCCAATGCTCACGGCTATCAGCCCACACAGGGTACGCCTGAACTGCGTGAGGCTATGGCAGACTTCTACAAACGTTGGTATAATATCAACCTTGATGCTAAGACAGAGGTGCTCCCTTTGATTGGTTCAAAGGAGGGTATTCTTCATGTAACGCTGGCTTTCGTAAATCCTGGCGATGAAGTGCTGGTTCCCAATCCTGGCTATCCTACTTATACCTCTCTAAGTAAGATCCTGGGCGCAAAAATTGTAAACTACGACCTGCGCGAGGATAATGGGTGGCAGCCTGATTTCGAGGAGTTGGAGAAGATGGATCTGAGCAAGGTGAAACTGATGTGGACCAACTATCCCAACATGCCTACAGGTGGACGCGCACAGATGGAAACCTACGAGCGTCTGGTGAAGTTTGCCAAGGATCACGACATCGTGGTTGTAAATGATAATCCTTATAGCTTCATTCTGAGCGAAGAGCACCTGAGCATCCTGCAGGTATCTGGTGCCAAGGACTGCTGTATTGAGTTTAACTCAATGTCTAAGAGCCACAATATGCCTGGTTGGCGTGTGGGCCTCTGTGCTTCGAATCCTCAGTTTATCCAGTGGATTCTGAAGGTGCAGTCAAACATCGAGAGTGGTACCTTCCGTGGCATTCAGTTGGCTGCAGCCGAGGCCTACAAGAATGATGAGGCTTGGCATCGTGAATATAATATTGAGACCTATGCCCGTCGCCGTCAGTGGGCCGAGAAGATTATGGATGTACTGGGATGCACTTACGACAAGAATCAGGTAGGAATGTTCCTTTGGGGCAAAATTCCCGAGAGAATTTTGAACGTTGAAGACCTAACAGAAAAAGTCCTCCACGAGGCTCGTGTCTTCATCACCCCAGGCTTTATCTTCGGCTCGAATGGCGAGCGCTATATCCGCATCTCGCTTTGTGCCAAGGAGGAGAAAATCAAAGAAGCACTTGAGCGTATCAAGGCTATGAAAAAATAGAATAGTAAAAATAAAGATATAATTATGAGTTTGGAATTAGCCCCCTTAAATTTGCCAAGTGATAATGAGCGCCCGTTCGTTATTGCTGGCCCGTGCTCTGCAGAAACCGAAGAGCAAGTAATGACCACCGCCAAGCAATTGGCTATGAAAGGTTGCCACAATTTCCGTGCAGGTGTATGGAAACCACGTACTAAACCCGGTGGCTTCGAGGGTCATGGAGAACCAGCCCTGCAGTGGCTGAAACAAGTAAAAGAAGAGACCAAGATGCTCGTGTCTACAGAGGTTGCCACCCCCGAGCATGTTGAGTTGGCCTTGAAATATGGTATTGATATTCTCTGGGTGGGCGCCCGTACATCTGCAAACCCCTTTGCTATGCAGGCATTAGCCGACTCTCTGAAAGGTGTTGATGTGCCAGTCTTCGTGAAGAATCCCGTGAACCCCGATTTGGAACTCTGGATTGGTGCTTTGGAGCGTATCAACGGTGCAGGTATCAAGCGTCTTGGTGCTATCCATCGTGGTTTCTCTTCATACGATAATAAAATCTATCGTAATACGCCTATGTGGCAGATTCCCATCGAGCTTCATCGTCGTATACCTGAGTTGCCAATTATCAGTGACCCAAGTCATATCGGCGGTCGTCGTGAACTGATTGCTCCCCTGTGTCAGCAGGCTATGGATTTGGGCTTCGATGGACTTATCATTGAGAGTCACTGCGATCCAGATAAGGCTTGGAGCGATGCTAAGCAGCAGGTAACTCCCGATGTGCTGGATTACATCCTTTCTCTGCTGGTCATCCGTGATGAGCATACCACGACAGAGGGTATTCAGCAGTTGCGTAAGCAGATTGACGAACTCGACAATCAGATTATGGATATCCTGACCAAGCGCATGCGTGTTTGTCGTGAGATTGGTCAGTACAAGAAGGAACATAATATGACTGTTCTTCAGACTTCTCGCTATAATGAGATTCTGTCAAAACGTGGAGCTCAGGGCTCACTCTGTGGTATGTCGCCCGACTTCGTTGCCCATGTCTTCGAGAGTATTCACGAAGAGAGTGTTCGTCAACAGATTGAAATTATCAATAAGTAAGAATTGGAACTTAAAGAACCAATGAAAATATTAGTACTTGGAGCAGGAAAGATGGGCTCGTTCTTCATCGACCTGTTGAGCTTTGACCACGAGGTAGCTGTGTTTGAACGTGATGCTAAACGCATGCGATTCACCTACAACTGCCAGCGGTTTACTACCTACGAGGAGATTAAGGCTTTTGAGCCAGAGTTGCTGATTAACGCAGTGACGCTGAAGTACACCATTCCTGTGTTTAAGGAAGTAATTCCCTATCTCCCCAAGGAGTGTATTATCAGTGATATTGCTTCTGTGAAGACGGATATGAAGGATTTCTATGAATCTACAGGTATGCGATATGTTAGCACTCACCCGATGTTTGGTCCTACGTTTGCTAATCTGCAACAGCTCTCTGAGGAGAATGCTATCATTATCAGCGAGGGCGACTATATGGGACGTATCTTCTTCAAGGATCTCTATCAGAAGTTGGGACTCAATATATACGAATATTCTTTCGAGGAACACGATAAAACGGTGGCTTACTCGTTGAGTATTCCTTTCGTCTCGACCTTCGTTTTTGCTGCTGTGATGAAGCATCAGGATGCGCCTGGTACTACCTTCAAGCGTCACATGCGTATTGCAAAAGGTGTGCTTAATGAAGATGATTACCTGTTGCAGGAAATCCTATTCAACCCCTATACCCACGACCAGGTGGCTCAGATCCGTTCTGAGTTGAAGGAACTACTCGAGATTATTGATCGGAAGGATGCAGAGGGAATGAAGGGCTACCTCACCAAGATTCGCAATAACGTTAAGCGCGACATCGAAATCAGATAATGGCGGGTAGGTCTGACAGTAACTTTATATATCATCTGGTAGCGCTGGTGACAGTTGCGATCTGGGGCAGTACGTTTGTTTATACCAAACTGCTGTTGCTCAGCGGACTGTCACCAGCTCAGATTTTTACGCTCAGGTTTCTGATTGCCTATGTGTTGCTTGTGGGTTTTTCATTTTTCCAAGGGCGACGCTTCCGTTGGTTCTCAGGCTCTTTGAAAGACGAACTACTGATGTTGGCGCTGGGGGTGACAGGTGGTTCGCTTTACTTCCTCACCGAGAATGAATCGCTGAACTATACCACGACAACCAATACATCACTTATCGTCTGCTCGTGTCCGTTGGTGGCAGCATTGCTCATCAGCCTGTTTTATAAGTCGCAACGGCTTCGTAAGATGCAAGCCTTGGGCTCACTGATAGCAGTTGTTGGTGTTGCAGTGGTGGTGCTTAATGGTCGTTTTGTTCTTCATTTGTCGCCTGTAGGTGATGCGTTGGCGCTGGCTGCCAATCTCTGTTGGGCTTTCTATTCGCTGTTGTTGATACCTGTAAACAATAAATACGATGCAGTATTTATCACGCGCAAGGTCTTTTTCTATGGTCTGCTTACGATGATACCGTATTTTTTTATAAGACAGACGGAACTGCCTTCGTTTATGGGTGGATCACTTGATCTGCATGTACTTCTGCAATCAGGCGTGTTGGCCAACCTGCTTTTCTTAGGTTGTGTCGCTTCCATGCTGTGTTTCCTGCTGTGGACCTGGGTTATGCGTAAGTTGGGGGCCGTTGTCGCTACCAATTATGTCTATATCAATCCCATCGCTACGGTGGTCTTCGCTTGGTGGATATTATCCGAACAAATCACACCGTTCTTTGTCTTAGGTTCAGTATTAATACTGATGGGTATGTATTTGGCTGACCGCAAACGATGATTTTTGTTTGCGATTATTTGCAAGGGTGCTGAAAAAATAGTACCTTTGCATCCGAATTCGAATTTAAACAATTGTTTTAGGAATGAATATTTCTTATAAATGGCTGAAAGAATACGTTGATTTCGACCTTTCGCCGCAGCAGGTATGCGATGCACTGACCTCTACGGGACTCGAAGTTGACGCTCTGGAAGAAGTACAGTCCATACGTGGTGGACTGAAAGGTCTCTATGTGGGCAAGGTGCTCACTTGCGAAGTGCATCCCAACTCTGATCACCTGCATGTGACAACGGTGGACCTGGGTAAGGGCGAACCCTCACAGATTGTGTGTGGCGCTCCCAATGTGGCTGCTGGTCAGAAGGTTATCGTGGCCGACCTGGGCTGCGTGCTCTACGATGGCGATCAGGAATTTGTTATCAAGAAATCAAAGTTGCGTGGCGTCGAGTCAAACGGCATGATCTGTGCCGAGGACGAGATTGGCGTGGGTACCAGTCATGATGGTATCATCATGCTGCCCGAGGATGCTGTGGTAGGTACGCCCGCTGCAGAATACTACAACCTGGAGAGCGACTGGCTCATCGAGGTGGACATCACTGCCAACCGTGCTGATGCTCTCTCGCACTGGGGTGTGGCTCGCGATCTCTATGCCTGGTTGAAGCAGAATGGCTATGAGACCTCGCTGCATCGCCCTTCTGATGAGGCTTTCGCTGTGGACAACCACGCCCTGCCCATCGAGGTGAAGATTGAGAATACTGAGGCCTGCAAGCGCTATGCTTGCGTGAGCATCACGGATTGCGAGGTGAAGGAGTCACCCGACTGGCTGAAGAATAAGTTGACCACCATCGGTCTGCGTCCTATCAATAACATCGTGGACATCACCAACTATGTGATGATGGCCTACGGACAGCCTCTGCATACCTTCGATGCCGATATGGTGAAGGGTCACCAGATTGTGGTGAAGACGATGCCTGAGGGCACTCCCTTCGTGACACTCGATGGCGAGGAGCACAAACTCAGCGATCGCGACTTGGCTATTTGCAATGCTGAGGATCCCATGTGTATCGCTGGCGTGTTTGGCGGAAAGGGTAGTGGTACCTACGAGACCACCAAGAACGTGGTGCTCGAGAGTGCTTACTTCCATCCTACATGGATTCGTAAGTCGGCCCGTCGTCACGGCCTTTCTACTGACGCTTCGTTCCGCTTTGAGCGTGGCATCGACCCCAATGGCGTCATCTATGCCCTGAAGCAGGCTGCTCTGCTCTGCAAGGAGTTGGCAGGCGGAAAAGTGTCAATGGAAATCTGCGACGTCTATCCTGAGAAGATGGAGAACGCTGTGGTGGATTTGAAGTACACATATGTGCACAACCTGGTGGGTAAGGACATCCCCGTGGAGACCATCAAGAGTATCTGCGAGACGCTGGAGATGAAGGTGCTCGAGGAGACTGCCGAGGGCTTGAAACTCGAGATTCCTGCCTATCGTGTGGACGTGACTCGCCCCTGCGACGTGGTGGAGGACATCCTGCGCATCTATGGCTATAACAACGTGGAGATTCCCACGCAGTTGAAGTCGAGTCTGGTTATCAAGGCTGATGAGGATCGCAAGCACAAGTTGCAGAACCTCGTTTCAGAACAGTTGGTTGGTGCCGGCTTCAACGAAATCCTGAATAACTCGCTGACGAAGACTTCATATTACGAGGGCAAAGAGGGTGTGGTAAAGATTATGAATCCTCTGTCTTCTGATCTTGGCGTGATGCGTCAGACCCTGCTCTATGGCGGTCTTGAGAGCGTCGAGCACAACGTGAAGCGTAAGAATGCCAACCTGAAGTTCTTCGAGTTCGGCAACTGCTATTTCTTCGACGCTGAGAAAGAGAATCCCGAGAACCCCATGCAGGCTTACAAGGAAGAGAACTTCATGGGTATCTGGGTTACTGGTAAGCGCGTGGAGGGCTCATGGGCACACCCCAATGAGGATACTACTTACTATGAGCTTGCTGCCTATGTGCAGAACATCCTGAGCCGTATCGGCATGAAGCAGGGTTTGATGGTTCAGAAGAAGTCTGAGAATCCTGATTTCTCTGCAGGCATCGTCATCGAGAACCGTGGTGGCAAGAAACTCATCGAGATGGGTATCCTCTCGAAGAAACTCCTGAAGAAGTTCGACTTGCAGCAGCCTGTTTACTTCGCTGAGCTCAACTGGACTCAGTTGATGAAGGCTACGAAGAAGAACGAGGTGACCTTTACAGAGATTTCTAAGCATCCTGCCGTGAGTCGCGACCTGGCTCTGCTGGTTGACGATACTGTAGAGTTTGCACAGATTGAGCAGATTGCCCGTCAGAGTGAGAAGAAACTCTTGAAGAAGGTGGAGCTCTTCGATGTCTACGAGGGTAAGAACCTGCCTGCTGGCAAGAAGTCGTATGCTGTGAACTTCATCCTGCAGGATACGGAGAAGACGATGAACGACAAGCAGATTGATGCAATCATGCAGAAGTTGATTGCCAACCTGAAGAAGCTGCTCAATGCTGAACTGCGTTAACAGCGTCATAACGATATAACGTCATAACGAAATAACGAAAAAATTAAATAAAATACAATGGGAAGAGCATTTGAATATCGTAAAGCTACAAAGCTGAAGAGATGGGGCCACATGGCCAAGACATTTACTAAGATTGGAAAGCAGATTGCCATCGCCGTGAAGGCTGGTGGTCCTGAGCCCGAGAACAACCCTGCATTGCGTGCTATCATTGCCAACGCAAAGCGCGAGAACATG
>Ga0310696_10000887_pt1 | contig 44235 bp, 42 predicted proteins | sample AusTroGonzalo_MG_4_FD_203885 | JGI IMG/M metagenome (GOLD analysis project Ga0310696, IMG submission 203885) | Bovine rumen microbial communities from tropical cattle in Woodstock, Queensland, Australia - Gonzalo_02 (v2) (version 2) | ecosystem: Host-associated > Mammals > Digestive system >... | reverse complement strand
TGCTGTGATTCGCAAGAAAGTGATGAAGGCTGTGTCTGATTCGGGTCCTACAGAGCCTAACCAACCGAAGCCTCAGGCTATTGAGAATCTCTTTACCCTGATGGAAGCAGTGTCAGCTCCCGAAACACTGAAGTATTTTGAGGAAAAGTACAATCAGTGCGAAATCAGATATGGGGATATGAAGAAGCAATTGGCAGAGGATATTGTGCAGTTTACCGCCCCCATTTACGAGAAGATTCAAGAGTTGCGTCATAATGACGAATACATAGTCAAGGTGGCCCGTATGGGTGCCGAGAAGGCTCGTGCAAGTGCCGAAAAGACCATCAAAGATGTAAGGGAAATTATTGGTATCAAGCATTTCTAATCCCTGAACTATGTCGTTGCTCTCTCAGTACTCTCTTTGGTTTCTTCCCCTTTGCTTGTTGGTGGGTGCAGGATGTGCCCTGTTGCTGTATTACAAATCCACCACCCTTGACCTGGACAAAAAGAGCCGGATTATCATGTCGTGTCTGCGGGGATTGGCAGTATCGCTGATATGCTTTCTGCTATTGGCACCTATGCTAAAGATGGTGGTGAAGGATTTGGACAAGCCTTTGCTGGTTTTTGCGGTAGATAACTCTGAATCGGTAGTTCTTACAAAGGATTCGGCTTATTATCGTCATGATTTTCCCAAGCAGCTCGAGCAGTTGGTGAATTCTTTTGGCGACAAGTATGATGTGCGCTTGTATGTCGTGGGAGAGAAAAACCAACTGCAGGAAAATAATAGTTTGGACTTCTTGGATTATACGGATAAATCAACAGATTTATCGTCTATCTTCAACGAAGTGGCTACGCTGTATGGAAACCGTAATATAGGTTCTGTGATTTTGTTGAGCGACGGTATTGTGAATACAGGCAGTAATCCCTATTACAAGGCTTCTTCGGTGTCGTATCCTGTTTATACCGTTGGTTTGGGAAGCACTGAGACGACCACAGATTTGTTTGTGGCAGGAGTGAATCATAACAAGCAGGCGCTCAAAGGGAATTATTTCCCAGTGGAAATAAAGGTGGCTGCCAACCAGTTGGCCAACAAACAGGTGACCCTCACCCTTGAAGAGGGAAAAGAGGTACTAATGACCAAAAACCTGAATATCAATAGTCGCAAGTTCTTTGAGACGATAAGCGCTAATCTTCAGGCTACTACAAAGGGGTTGCATAAGTATAAGGTAACACTTACTGAACTGGACGGAGAAATAACCTATAAGAATAATGTGGCTTATTTCTATGTGGATGTAATTGATTCTAGAGAGAAGATAGCCATTGTTTACAATGGTCCTCATCCCGATGTGGCGGCTATCAAGTCGGCATTGGAGAATACTGAGAATTATGATGTAACGGTTTCCTCTGTGCAGGATTTTAGGGCTAATGTTGACGATTATTCTCTGATAGTCTTGCACCAATTGCCTTCTATAGGTCAGCCGGCCGCCAATTTGCTGGCTCAAATTGAGAAAACCGGTACTTCCAGTTTGTATATTGTAGGTGGTCACACCAATCTGTCGGCCTTCAATAATTTGAATACAGGTATCAGCATCCAGCAGAACAAGAATCTGTTCAATAATGCAGTGCCTTTGTATAATGAGAATTTCACCGCATTCACTTTTACGGAGGAAGCTCGCCAGTTGTTGCCGAAGTTGCCACCTATGACCACTATTTTTGGTGACTATAAGGCGATGGTGTCGTCTAATGTTTTCCTATACCAGAAAATCAATGGGGTGAATACGCAGTACCCATTGGTGGTGTTTAATGACCATAATGGCGTAAAAACGGGTGTGATATGCGGTACTGGTATATGGCAGTGGAAACTGTATGACTATCTGTACACGCAGAGCCATCGAGAATTTGACGAGATTATCAATAAAATAGCCGCCTATTTGTCGGTAAAGGCAGATAAGAGTTTGTTTCGTGTATCGGCAAGAAATGTGTATGAGGAGTACAAGCCGGTAGTAATTACGGCTGAATTGTATAACGAAAGCTATGAGTTGGTGAATGATGCAGATGTGGCTATTGTCATTACTGATCAAGACGGGAAGAAATACGAGCAGCAACTGTCCAAGCAGAACAACCAGTATGTGTTGAATATGGGAGAGTTGCCGGTAGGGGAGTACAGCTGGATATGTTCCACCAAATACGGTAAGAACAGCTACTCGAAATCGGGTAGCTTCTCGGTGGACGAGGTATTGCTGGAATCTACCAACCTTGTAGCCGACCATAGCCTGCTGCAGAGTATTTCTACTGCAACAGGTGCCAAATTTTTCCTGCCTAAGGATATGCAGCAGATTGAGAAGGAAATCAAGAGTAACGATAATATCAAGCCCATTGCCAATTACAGTAAAAAATATAGTCTGCTGCTCAGTTCTTGGGTGTACTTCGCCTGTATCATCTTGCTGTTGGCGGTGGAGTGGTTTATGAGAAAATGGAATGGAGGGATATAATATGTTGAGAAAGAAGAGTCTTTTTGTGATTGCAGTCCTGTTGTTAATGGCCTTTGCCGGCTATGGACAGAAAATAGCGTTGCTGAAATATCGTGGAGGTGGCGACTGGTATAGCAATCCCACTTCATTGCCCAATCTGATTAGTTTCTGCAATAAGAATCTGGGCACTTCCATTGAAAAGGATCCTGCTGTAGTTGAGGTGGGCAGTGCCGACCTGTTTCAATATCCTTTCGTTCACATGACGGGACACGGGAATGTGGTCTTCAGTGAAGAGGAAGCTCAGAATCTGAGGATGTATCTTATCTCAGGAGGCTTTTTACATATCGATGATAACTATGGCTTGAACAATTTTATCAGGACACAGATGAAAGCGGTATTCCCCGAATTGGAATTCGTGGAGCTACCCTACAATCACCCTATATATCATCAGAAATATGATTTTCCGAGAGGTTTGCCCAAAATTCATGAGCACGATGGGAAACCAGCTCAGGGTTTTGGCCTGATATGGGAAGGAAGGTTAGTGTGCTTCTTCTCATATGAGTGCGACTTGGGAGATGGTTGGGAAGATGCCATTGTGCATGGTGATAGCGAGGCTACCCGCACCAAGGCCCTGCAGATGGGAGCGAATATCATTCAATACGTATTTACCAGGTAATTGTAGGGACGCGATTTATCGCGTCCGCAAAACAAATAACGGTGACCTGTAAGCCGGGTTCTGTAATCTTCTGTCATTTATCTAGGCATTATGTTGCCATAATGCTCAATCAACCTACCCTCCGGGATTGGGCGAGCCACCCTCAAGCCCCGGTTTATTTGGTTTTTCAACCCATGAGGTTTACCCCCGCCGAATATCACTACCGGCGTCGTGAGCTCTTACCTCGCGTTTTCACCCTTACCCGACATGTCGGGCGGTTATTTTCTGTGGCCCTGTCTGTGATTCCTTGCGGAACCCCTTCCTGTTAAGAAGCATGGTGCTCTGTGTTGCCCGGACTTTCCTCTCCTTTCAATAGAGAAAGCAGCGACAGAACGGCCACCGTTATTAAATTGTAGAGACGCAAAATTCTGCGTCTCTACGGTATGTTTTTAGTAATTCAGCATTACCGGCATAATCAGCATCAGCAGACTCTCTTCTGCCGAAAACTCTTCTACGGGCAAAATGAGGGCTGCACGGTCGGGACGTGACATCTCCAAGCGGATTTCCGAGCCGTCCATGTTCTCCAACATCTCGCGGAGGAACTTAGAGTTGAAGCCGATGTCCATTTTCTCGCCGCTGTAGAGGCCTGCAATGCTTTCCTCTGCCTTGTTGGAGAAGTCGATATCCTCAGCGGTGATGTTGGTGCCTTCTTCCGAGAGCGACACACGCACCTGGAAGGTGGACTGGTTGGAATAGTTACCCACACGTTTGATAGAGCGCAGGAACTCCTCGCGGTTCACTACCAAGGTGTTGGGATTCTCTTTCGGAATCACATTCTCGTAGTTGGGATATTTGCCTTCCTTCAGTGAGGAATAAAGCTGCAAGTTGCCAAAAGAGAACTGGATATGATTGGTGTCGGCAGAGTATTCCACTTTTACGGGAGTATCAATGCCCGACAAGATGGTCTTGAGATGGGCAAGAGGTTTTTTCGACAGGATGAAAGAAGCCGGATTCTCGCTGGTGTTTTTGGTGTTGCGATAGCGCACCAGTTTGTGGGCATCGGTAGCCACAAAAGTGATGCATTCATTGTTGAGCTCGCAGAAAACACCCATCATGTTGGGTCTCAATTCATCGTTACCAGTGGCAAACAGCGTTTTGCTGATAGCTCTTTGCAGTATCTGCGGTTCCATTTCGAATGATTCGGCATTTCCCATGGTGGGAATCTGCGGATATTCGTTGCCGGGGAAGCAGGGAGCTTCGTATTCACCGTTGGCAATGGTGTATTTTACCTCGTTGTTTTCTTCATTGATGACAAAGACGATAGGATTTTCGCCTACCAGTTTCAGGGTCTCCAACAGAATTTTGGAGGGAACAGCCACACAGCATTCACCTTCCACATTGGTCAGCTCTATGACGGCAGTCATCGTAGAATCCAAATCGGAAGCGGTCAGCGTCAAAGTGTTACCTTTAACGGTGAACAGAAAGTTGTCCAAAATGGCCATTGTGCTATTGCTACCCAGTACACCACTGATGGCATTCAGATTTTTATAAAGAACATCTCTTGATACAATGAATTTCATAATATTGCTTTTTTGATTTAAGATTGCAAAAATACAAATTTTTTTAATATCCTACCTTAGTTGTCGATACAAATCCCAATATATCTGTGCGTCTTCCTTCTTGCCACGTTTATCGAGGCTGGTGGCCATTTTCTTGTATAGCTTGCGGTAGGCGGCTCTGTCGTCTAAACCATCAGCTTTGTATATCTGTATGAGCTGTTGCACACCGGTATTGTCCAGTTGGTCGTGATCGATGAGTTGCAGCAATGCTTTTTCGGCATTTTTAACATCATTCTGACGAAGATAGATGTTGCACATCAGGTGATAGGCTCCCGTGAACTTGAAGTTGCAGTCGATGATGAATTTGCAAGTCTCAATGGCCTTGTCCATCTCGCCTTTGGTCATATAGTAATGAGCCAGGAAGTAATTGCCTGTCTCATATTTGGGCAGGAATGACAGCTCTTGGTCGATATATATTTTAGCGCTGTCGAGTTGTCCTTTCATCAGGTAGCACTCAATGATATTGTTGAGCACAGCCTCATTGTATGGATTGATGGCTAAAGCCTCTTTGAAGCATAGAATGGCGCTGTCTACCAAGTTCCTCGACTTGTATTGATTACCTAACATGTCGATTTTTGACTGGCGTTTCAGAATCAAGCAGATGGGTTTGCCATCCACATCAATGGTCTTGATGCAATCGGGTGGGGGGAAGGCACCGGCATTCTTGATTTGTTCGGGAGCCATACCGGTGATGGTGAAGATGGCGTAATCCCAATCGTTGTTACCTTTTTCATACCAGCGACAGAAGCCGGGAGCAAAGCGTGCAGTGTCATTACGGAAGAAATAAGCTACAGACGCTATATGCCATGTGGCAACTTTGATTTTGGAACCATCGGCATTGGGTTCGGCATTGGCGATAATCCATTCAGAAGCCTCACGGGTGGAATGATAATAGTAGTCCATCTCGTAATTGCCGTAGGCCTTGTCTATGCCTCCCTCCAACTCGTTGAAATACACATACTCGTAAGGATGGTTGTTGATAATATGACGGATAGGACCAATCAGCAGCAACAGCACCACTGCTACTGATGCGACATTCACGATAATGCCCTTTGTAGAGATGGAGCCTGTTTCGTCTTTACTGTCCTTCGTTTTAATGCCCATTTTTTCCTCAATCCATTTCACCAGCGCATCGAAACCCCAGCCGGCAGCTACTACCATAGGCGGGTAGGCGAACATGGCGTGACGCCATCCACCGTAAACATTGGCATGGGTGAAAACAATCCAGAACACTGGAAAGAAGAAGGTGAAGAACACAAAGAACGCCCAGAAGCGGTCTTCCTTCTTGCGCCAACAGCACACGAAAAACAGCACCAAACCTACAATTACTGCAATAGGAATGGTCATGAAAATATATTTCGGAGTATAATACCACGGCAGCACATCCGACCACTGCAACGTTCCCTCAAAGAGCTGACGGATAGCGGTGGCAAATTGACTTTGTGCTTTAAATGTCTCGATGGGGTTGTCAATAGGACTAACTAAACCGTAAGGCCAGAGCAACATGGCAACGAAGTATCCGGCAACAGATACGATAATGCCATATAAAACCATTTTCCAAAAATCTTTCATCGATTCTTTCTTGAAAATATTTTTGGCAGAATGTAGTTTGAATAGATACAATACGCTAAACATTCCCAAATAGGGGATGAGTAGGAGTCCGCCAATACGTACGGCGATAGCGAAGGCTATACTTGCTCCTAATAAGATGAAGGTGCTGATTTTTGGTTTGGGGAACTCTTGTAAATAAACGAGTATTGCATAGATGCCCCATAACATGGCCATTGCAAAACTGACATCCTTTAAATCGTTAAAGGAGTGCCCTAATAGTCTTGGTGATAGAAACATCAATACGGCCACAAAAAAAGCTGATCGCCAATTCCCTGTAATCCGATGAGCAATTAATCCTCCGAAAAGCAATAAAAACCATCCACAAATGACATTACAAATGTGTCGAACCATAAGTTCGTCTTCAATGGAAAATACATGTGCAATAAAGTAAGCGATGTTATCCACTGCTTGTCCGTAATGAGGCAGGTTCCAATCGGGACGTGCATCTATAGCTACAGTGTCTTTTCCTCCGGTGGCATAGAAGTCGTAAACGGCTTTTGCCTGTTTCATTTGAAATTCCTCATCACCGCTAAAGCCGGCATCAAGACTTAAGCGGATACCTGTGCATAACGAGAAGATTAAGAAAAGGTAGAAGAATAATTTCCATGGATTGTCCTTAATCCCTTGTGTGAATTTTTTCATGTTATTATAGTTTTTTTGATTATGCAAATTTGAATACTAAATTTCTAGCGATACACATTATCCATGCCATAGTTTTGCAGTAAGTTCGTGTAAACCATGAATAATCAATCATGCCTTCTTCATGATATTTGTCGATAAGTGCATTGAATATTCGTGCCTGGTTCCATTTGAATCCGGCAGTTCCAGAGGTATTGATGACTCGGAAAGAGAATAATGGTTCTTTAATGACAAATAAATTGCCGTGCTGTAAGAGTTGGCAGTAAAAGTTGAATTCTATGATGTATGTAAGTGAAGGGTCAATTAAAAATTCAGACGTCTTTTTAGAAGCTTCTCTATCAAACATAACACAACCGGGTTCTCCGAATATGCTTGTCCCATGGAGAAAACTCTTTTTCATAGCTTTTTTGCCATCATATAAGCCGGCTTTCCCGGGAAATGGTTTCCTGAAAAGGATTTTATTGTCTTTGTTGATGACGTTTTTTTCACCGGCCACCATGACGATGTTGTTATCTGGATGGGATAAAAACACATTTACCTGTTTTTCAATGCAATCAGGAGTAATGATGTCATCTGCACATAAAAGTTTGACATATTTTCCGGTGGCACGAGATAATGCAAGATGATAATTTTGTATAACGCCTAAATTTGATTCGTTTTCATATATTTTTATTCTATCATCATGGAATGATCGGATTATCTCTACAGTGTTATCTGTAGAATGATTGTCACTGATAATTATTTCAAAGTCTGAATATGTTTGATTAATCAATGACTGTAATGTTTCTTTGATTGTTTCACCTGCGTTATAGCATGGAATACAGATGCTTACAAGATGTTCCATAAATTTAAATGTTTAAGCCGCTTAATAAACTTTGGTCGCTCCATAAATAATCCCATTCTCCAAAGCGGCCAATTGTCGTTATTCCAATGGAATTCAAATAATCTCGTACAATATGTCGATTGGTGTATATTTCATGGTCAAAAATGACATTGGCGAAATCTTCATATCGTATATCTACGAATAAAAAATCTTCTTCAAAAATAATTTTTTGATTTATAAGTGGTTGTATGGTCTTTTGGATTAATTCATTATCAGAATAACGTCCATGATTACAATAGACTTCCAATTGAAGTGAAGTGCATCCAGCGGGGGCGTTATCAGGAGATTTTAGAGAGGGAGAGTATACACGTGCGGCGATATTATCTTCGTCATAAATATACCACCATAAATAGGGTGGTATTCTGTTGGTCTTAAATCCGACAGAAATTTGATACCCACAGGTGCATTTTAGTTTTTTGCTGGCGGTAATCACCTCGTCGGGTGGAGTTTGGGACAGTATGCCTATCAATTTTGGAAGAGGTATGCTTGAATATAAATGTTGATACTGCATGACTCTACCCTTTGATGTTTTTATTGTTTTATTAATGGTGTCAATACTTGTGACTGTTTCATCATAAATTATTTCTTGGTCTTCAGCCAGGATTTTGAGGTATTGTTTATATCCACCATATTTGGGATACCTCATTTCTTTAGAGTAATACGTGATGGGGGTGTCTGATGTTTTACAGCCTTCGATAACTTCTTCAATTGACGGCTGGTATAAACGATTGCCAATCCACTTTGTTTCCAATTCTTTTGCCTCGCACATCCAGTATTTTCGGGTATATGCCATGGGAAAGTGTTCAGCGAAATAATTGCCATATTGGATACGCAACCAGTCTTCATAATTATCCGGAACTTTGTCTGTTATGGTTTTCCTTTTTTTGAAATCATTGATTATAAGTGTTTTTTCTTCTTCAGACAAAGGGTATAAATTGTTTTGGGCAGGATGTTTAATCCATTTGTTCTTATATATATTGAAAGGATTTGGTATATGTCTATATATTTCAGGTGAAGATTTTTCAAAGATTTGATTTACCTGTTCGTTTGCTGTAAATGAAAAATGCACGAATCTGTCAAAACGAAAACCATTGATAGAAAAATTGCCACACAAACCGGCATAGGTTTTGTCTTTTTCAATAATTACAGATTCTTCGTTTCGCTTATTCAAAGTATAAGCGGCTCCTAGTCCTGCAATTCCTGCTCCTAAAATAATATTTTGTTTTTTTTGCATGGACATTAGTGTTTCATCATGGATTTATAGTTTTCAAAACTCATCAGATTCTTGTCTTTTTCAGAGATGATAAGATTTTGAAGACCTCCGATTTCTTCGAATGGCCATTGTATATCGATTTGTGGGTCATCATATTTAATGCCGGAATCACCTTCAGCATAAAATACCTGATTGCATTTATAGGAAACGAGGGAATCTTCCAAAACAAGATAACCATGTCCAAAAAATTCTGGTACGTACAACATAAGAGAGTTTTCTTCTGACAGATGAAAACCAATCCATTTTCCATAAGTAGGGGAATCAGGTCTTAGGTCAACGATTACATCATAAATGTGACCGTGTATGCATCGAACGAGTTTTGCCTGTTGCTTCCCTAATTGGAAGTGGATAGCTCTGATGACTCCTTTTTTCGATTTAGTATAGAATACTTCTTTAAGTTCGTGCTGAATATTGTTATTCTGATAGGTGTCAATATTATAATCTTTAATGAAGGCACCTCTTTCATCGTATGCGATGAAAGGACTAATCAAATAGGCACCGGATAATGAAGTTTCTTTAAATTCAAATTTTTGAATCATATTGTGTTTATTGGATGGCCGATAACCATTGTTTTGTTAATAAAATTCCTTCCTCAAATGATACTTCAGGAACAAACCCTGTGTCATTTTGCAGATTGTCTGTGTTAAAGTCTGATAAAGACATGTTGGTTCCAGTATAGGGAATGTCTCCAAATATGGGCGGATTGGTGGGGTCTAAGCTTGATGTCAAGGCAATTATGAATTCCTTCAGAGGTCGTGCATGGGAACTTCCAATGATATATTCATTAAATGGTTTCCCCTTTTGTGCAATCAGGTAAAATGCTTTTGCCACATCTGTAACGTAAATGAAATCGTAGTTTTGAGTGGCAGCAGTGAATTGTAAGGGTTCGTGGTTGATTATTTTCCGAATGGTTGTGTTGATAAATCTAGGAGAATATTCACCTGCTCCATATGCATTTGTGATCATGGGCCATAGAAGGTCTATGCCAATTTGTGCTGCGACAGTCTTACACATAATATGTGCTGTTAATTTGCCCATTCCATATATATATGCCATGCCTGGTTTATTTCCAGGAGTGAAGACTGCTGAGATTACCTCTTTTTCCATAATGCTACCTGCACATACAAAACGAGTACACCCTAATTGTTTAGCCTTTTTCAGACATTCTACTGTGTTTACTGCGTTTTTTAGTTGTAGATTGTAATCTGTTCTGCCATCACCTGCAGATCCTGCCCATGCAAAATGAATAAAGGTGTCGTATTTTTTGTTTTCACATGCGGATTGTAGATCGGAAATGTTGTTAATGTCTAATGATAGATATGTTATATTTGCGTTAGGGTGTATTCTTTTGGGTTGTTTTATAATATCAATAGCCAAAACGTTAGCACCATTATTGGCAAAATAATTAACGGTATTGCTGCCTACAAAGCCATCTGCACCTGTAATAATAACATTTTTCATGATTGTATTATTTTCTTCTGCTATGATAAGTTCTCATGATTTTCCAAAGCTCGTATGGGGCTTTGAAAAAGTCTTTCATTTTGAGTCGGGAACCGCCAACATCTTGCCATTTCATAACAGGATTCTCATATACTTTTGTTTTGGCTTCTTCTTTCCCATATAAATTTATATATCGAGCTAATAGTTCCACATCAAAGAGCCAACGGGTGATGAATTTCTGTTCGAATAGTTTTCCGGCAATTTCAACTTTGTATAATTTTGCTCCACACTGGGTGTCATAGACGGGTAGATCTAATACAAAGGCGGCCAAGGATGCAAAGAAACGTCCAATATAGTGCCTTGAGTATTTCCTTCGAACCTGTGCCCCTAGTCTCATCAGTCTCAGTCCTGTGACACAATCATAATGATGATGGTCAATTATTCGCTCAAAATGTTTTATCTCTTCAAGAGGTGTTGCCAAATCTGCATCCCAGAACCCAACATAAGCACAATCATATTGTGAAACCGCTTGGATAATACCCTGCCTTACAGCCTCCGCTTTGCCACCATTTTTGGCCAAATCTAAATAATGGATTTTGTTGTTTTCGGTGGAAAACGTCTGTAACATTGATAACGTATCATCCGTGCTGCCATCATTGACAAATAGAAATTCAATGTCTTCATTATTTAATACAAAAGACAAAAAAGCATCTTTGTTCAGTCTGTTGGCCTCATTATAACAGGGAATAACTATTAGTGTTTTCATTCAAGATGTTTTTTCTGTATTATTGTCTTTGAAAGTTATATGTTTAAGGAGACAGTGATAATTGACTTTAAATCTATAACAATGCTATCCTTTGTAAGGATTCTGAAAATGAACGAAGTCCGTCTTGAATTTTCTTCATACTATTTTCTGTGGGACGAGTTTCGTTTTGGATGTATTGAACAAGTCTTTTTTGAGGAAGTCCTGTGAGTTTATGCAGTGTGGAGACACCTACTAGATTGCTATAATATTTTAATAGGCTTTCTTTGTCATAAACAAATTCAAACTCTATTTCTGGAGTTGATTTCCCGTTTTCTGCACGAACGGTTTTAATATTGTCGTATGCTTCGAGGAAATCTTCCATGGCCTCCTTCTCATTATCTCCAAATCCTGCAATTCCGAATTCATAATCATCACTTTTCATATAAGCGGAAAATAATCCATCATTGCTTACTTCAACTATTACTTTTTCTGTTTTCATAATCATTATAATTTCACTCCAGATTGTTTTTTTATCATTTTTAAGGTACCTGTTGCCACTTCTTTGGCTTGGTGTCGTGGTATGGTAAATTCATTACATGTTAGAGGACTATACCAAACTTCGTGTCTTGTGCCGTTTCGAATAAAGCGGCATCCTGCATTTATCAATTTTCTGGTTAGTTCGTTTTTTTTCATAATTAGCCTTAGGAAGGATTAGCAATTATTATTAAGAAAATTGAATTCTGAAGTTTGTTCTTTCATAACTTCCATTATCGAGGAGGAACCTTTTTGGTAGTAGGTCTTGTACCATTCCAGGGTCATGTCCAATGCTTTTCGGGCATTGAGGCGAGGTTTCCAACCCAACACTTTTTCGGCTTTGGTGATATCCAATGACAGCAAGCCTGCCTCGTGTGGTTGGTTTGTGAGTTGAGGAAATACTAAAGTGCCTTCACCCCATATTTCTGTGGCCATTTGTGTCATCTCTTCCACTGTCAGTGTATCGGCGGGATTAGGACCGAAATTAAATCCTTCTGCATATTTGGTGGGGTCTTCCATCAGTTTTTGCGCTAACAGAATATAGCCTGAAAGGGGCTCTAACACATGCTGCCAAGGGCGAACGGCTTTGGGATTTCTGATCTGAATGGCTTCTCCTTTGGATAATGCCCTCACTATGTCGGGAATCAGTCGGTCAGCAGCCCAGTCTCCCCCTCCAATGACGTTGCCGGCACGGGCAGAGGCGATGGCTTTGTGGTGTTGGTCGTATTCGGTTGGGTTGAAGAACGATTTTCTGTAGGAATCGATAACCAATTCTGCACAGGCTTTGCTGGCACTATAGGGATCGTATCCTCCAAAACGGTCGTCTTCCTTGTAGGCTTGTCCTGTTTCATTGTTTTGATATACCTTGTCCGTTGTAATCATTACACCTACACAAGGTTTCTCTACTTGGCGTATGCCATCCAGTACATTGGCGGTTCCAATGGCATTGACTTCGAATGTTTCTGCAGGAATCTTATATGAAGTGCGTACAATGGGCTGAGCTGCCAAATGGAAGACAACATCCGGCTGGAAGTCATTCATTTTTTTGTGTAACAGTTCTGTGTCACGAAGGTCTCCAATGACAGAATGACATAAATCTTCGCCGTGAATAACTTCAAAAAGGCTGGGCTTGGTATTGGGAGCTAGGGAGTAACCCATAACTTCTGCTCCCATCTGATGCAATATAAACGTCAGCCAGGAGCCTTTAAAACCGGTGTGTCCCGTCAGAAATATTTTTTTGCCTTTGAAGTTCTGCATACCCATTGTCTTTTAGTATTAGTTTTCCCAAACTTTCCAAGGTGCCTTGTTGGCAGCCCACAATGCTTCTAGGTTTTGTTTGTCGCGTTGAGTATCCATACAATGCCAGAAACCATTGTGTTTGTATGCTTTCAACTGATGCATATTGGCAACAGTTTCAAGGGGTTCCTTTTCAAATGTTGTATTATCTCCTTCGATATAATTGAAGATTTCGGGCTGGAATACCATAAATCCACCGTTCACAACACTGCTGTCAATATCCTGTTTTTCGCGGAAAGATTGTACAAAATTGTCTTCACCCATATCAATTACTCCGAATCTTTGACCAACATTAACGGTTGTTAGGGTGGCAATTTTTCCATGATTTTGATGGAATTTGACCAATTCGGCAATGTTGACATCTCCGACACCGTCGCCATAGGTGAGCATAAAGGGCTCGTTGCCTACATATTTTTGGATACGTTTTACACGACCACCGGTCATTGTGTTCAGTCCCGTATCTACCAACGTTACTTTCCAGGGCTCAACGGCCGAGGTGTTCAGAACGGTAAGTTTATTGTCTTCGGTAAAGTCAAACATGATGTCACTGTTATGTAAGTAATAGTCGGCAAACCATTCCTTGATGACATAATGTTTGTACCCACAGCAGATTATGAAATCATTATATCCATAATGGGAATAGATTTTCATGATGTGCCATAAGATTGGTTTTTCGCCAATCTCAATCATGGGTTTGGGTTTCAAGTGACTTTCCTCACTGATACGGGTCCCATATCCTCCTGCCAAAATAACGACTTTCATAGGTTTTATTCAACTTTAGTTTAATCTGCAAAGATACGAAAAAATATTATACCAAATCTTTATATTCTGCGGAGATGAGTTGGAGGAGGTCGGAGGGGGCGACTTGCACCTGGTAGCCGACTTTGCCGGCACTGAAATAGATCTTGTCGCAGAGGGTGGCGCTTTCTTCTACAAAGGTGGGAAAGGGCTTTTTCATGCCGATGGGGGAGCAGCCTCCGTGGATGTAGCCAGTGAGCGGTAGCAGCTCTTTCTGCTTGATCATGGCGATATTCTTTACGCCGGCAGCTGCTGCAGCTTTTTTGAGGTCTAAGGTGCAACAGACGGGAATCACAAAAACGTAATGCTCGCCGGTGTTGGCTACGGTCACCAAGGTCTTGAAAACCGACTCGGGCGACTCATTCAATATTTGAGCAATGGTCTCTCCGTCGGTCATCGTCTGGTCGTATTCGTGGGCGGTGAATTCGATACCCTTTTGGGTCAGAATGCGCATTACATTGGTCTTTTCCATCGTTTTTCGTGTTTTATAAAACTTGTAGAGACGGTGCATGCACCGTCTCTACATTCTTGCCTCTGCGAGGACGCAGAGGCCTCCATATTGTTGTTATTTCTTGATGAACTTCTTGGTGGCAGTGGCGGTATCGCCGCTGACGCGTACGAAGTACATGCCGCTGGCCATGTTGCTCAGGTCGATGCGGGCGTGGTTGTCAGTCAGCTGTACCGTCTGAATCATTTGGCCGAAGGCGTTGAAGACCACTGCTTCCTTCACTTCCACTGTGCTGTTGATGCTCAGCTCGATGTAGTGGTCGGCGGGATTCGGCATCAGGCTGATGCTCTGTGACAGAGCAAGGTTGTTGATACCCACACCCGTGGTGAAGCTGCTGGTGACGAAGTTGCTTTCGTTCTCTTCGCCGCAGATGGCTTTCACACGTACATTGTAGGTGCTTGAGGGAGTCAGATCTTCAAGGGTGTAGCTGGTGGTGGTTACCAAAGCTTCCTGCCACTGGCTTGAGGTGGCCAACTTGTAGCCCACTTCCCAAGTTGTTTCGTCGTCACCGGCGTTCCAGGTCATGATAGCTGAGTTAGCAGTAATGTTGTTCAGCTGCAGGTCGGTGGGTTCTTCGCAGGGTTCAATCTCTGTGGTGAAGGTGACATCATCGCCATAAATGGTGTTGCCGTTGTAGGCGATGAATGCTTTGTAAGTGTAGGTGGTGTTTTCGGTGAGGCCTGTCAGGAGGGTGCTCATGTTAGTGCTTACACTTGGCAGGATGTAGGTAATATAGTCAGTGTCGTCAACAGCTTTCCATACGAAACCGCAGGATGTCACGGTCACGTTGTCGGGGTTGTTGATAGTGGCATTCATTCTGGCGCTGGAAGGTGTAATGTCAGAAGCGGCTTCTGTGATTACGGTAGGATCAACTGGCAATGCTTCCACCAACACATCGTCGATACTCAGGTAAAAATTGTTAGCAGTGCCTCCAGTATATTTGAAGGCGATATAGGCATTGGTAACCGTGCTGGGAACCGTGTTGAAAGTGACTGTGTCCTCAGTCATGAAGATGACTCTTGGGAAACTGGCTATTTCGGTAAAGCTGTTGGCATCATTGATATCGGTCATATAGCCTACTGAAAGTATTCCATTGTAATCAGTGGTTCCTTCGTTTCTATAGCTGAAACTCAGCTGCAGGTTGTGAATATCATGTTGGAAATAGGGCAGAATGGCGTAGGCGGGAGTGGTGCTGCTTGATCTGAAGAACACGCAGTTGCCGTTTACCGAGTAGTCGGGGTAATATGAGACAAACACCATAGGATAGGTGGTCGTAGAGGTGCTTCTGTTCAGGAATGACCAGCACAAAGGCATGTCACCGTCAGGATAACCTTCTGGGCAGTTATAGTTGGCAGAGATTCCATCGTTGTAGCTATTGAAGTCTTCAAAGTAGGGGAGTGTGATGTTTTCGCAGTCTGCTGCGCGTCCATTCAGGGTGATGGCGGCACTTATGGTGTCGCTGGTCAGGTTGACAGCACCATTATGGTTACCAGCAACTGTCGGGTTGTAACGCACATAGAGACTGTCGTTTGTTACCATTGTGCTTACCGGAAGGGTGACGCTGGTGCTGAAATTCGTACCATCGGTTGACAGCTCAAAGGGTGCTGTGGTGGTAGCAGTGATAGCATTAGTCAAGGATATACCTGATACCATAGCTATTTTGGCCGTGGTAGCAACGCCTACATTCGAGTGGAAATGCATGAAGGTTGGGTTCACGGTAAGTTCAGGAGCGGTAACATTTTGTACTTTGAAGTTGTCAATATACAAATTGTACATATTGGGTTCGGATACACAATGAATGCCAATTACGTATTCACCACTCAAGTTGCTCAGATCAATGGTGATAGTCTGATGGTTCTGGTCTTGTACGGCAATCACAGGGGTTAATGCAATTTCGGTTTCAGTAGTCATGGCAAACACTTGGAATTTTTCTTCATAACCGGGTTGTGTCCAATAATCAAATTCGGCAATTTGTTCGCCATTCAGCACGAATGTAGGTGAAAGCAGCCAGTCGTTGGCGGTATGTTGTGTATGATAGGTATAATACATGCATTCATAAAAACTGTAGTAGGAGAATGTTTTTTGGTCGTTGTTGGCATCTAAGGTCGCCCAACATGAGAGCGATGGGGAAGTTTCGGAGAAATCTTCTACAAAAGGATAATCGCTGATGATTGCACAAGTGGTACTAAAAGGAAGAACCTCAGAGGCCATGGTGTCGTTGCTACAGATAGTGGCTACATACACATCGTATTCGGTGGCTGAAAGCAGGTTGGTCAGCAGGTAGCTGTTTTCAGTGGTGAATTGGGAGGCAGTGACCACCGTGTAGTCATTGTCATTGTGTTTTTTGTAGTATAGCTCAACCACAGCACCTGCTTGTGCCGACCAGGTAATCAGGGCCTCGTGGGCAGAAGGATTGACGCTTAGATCATAAGGTGCAAGGCATTCGGGAGCAGCTACACAGGAAGCTATAACTACAAAACCACTATCCTGAATACTTTGGTCAGAAGTGAATCGTAGGGTCAGAGGTCCTGATGTGGAGGTATAGGGACCGAAATTCTCTTGTCTGCCATTGAGTGTGGCAAGAGGATTACCCACCGCTGAGCTACCATTGTATATGTATAAATAATCGAAGTTAAGCTCACTGGATAAATTACCGGTAACCGATACTACCGAGTCAGGGTCAGTGGGATAGATGGTGAGTGTGTAATCACAGTAAGCGCTGTAGTTATCATTGGGGCCACCGTTGTCAAAAATCTGAATACCGCAGGAGGTAATCGAACTGCTGCCGTTGATACCGAAGGTGAAGCAACCGGGAGCGGCTACAATAGGACCAGTCCAATGGCTATGTTCACCGTCTTCGCAAGCAGCGCGTACGTAAAAGTCATAGTATTGCAGGTCGGTCAGGCCAGTGATGGTGGCAAAGGTGTCTGTAACATGTGTCATCGTAGCCATTGAGTCAGCGTTGAAACCGGTAGGTCCGTAGGCTACGTCCCAACTGGAGGCAGAGCCTGTCTCATGCCAGCCGAGGGTGACGGTATTATGTTCGGTGGTGTTGACAGCGGTGAAGTTTTCAGGTCTTGAACAAACAAACATTTCTTCTACCCACACTTCGCTAAGATAGATATAAGCGTCACCATAACCATAGTTGGAGGTTCCTTGGAACACGATGGTTACATTGTCAGCATTGGCGGGAAGAAGGTAGTCCGCCTCAGTCCACTCTGCTGTATTTGTCAAATCCGTAGCAATAGCAGTGGTGTAGGTGGCGCCACCATCGGTAGAAAAGAATATGGAGAAATCGCCACCTTGGGGGTTTTTGTAGGTGATAGTGAGCTCCGGATTGGTCAATGAGGTGAGGTCCAACGCGGGAGTCTTCAGCATATTGGTGCGGTGTTCGGGGTTGTTATAAGAGTTGAATCTGACGCAAGCTACTCCATCATCATTATAATAATTCCATTTGTAAGAATCGGTGGTAGTGGTGCCATCTTCATTGATCCAGCAATCTGGAATTCCGCTGGTCAGCGAGGCAAAGTTTTCAAAGAATGGGGAATCATGAGTGACAGGAATGGCAGTACATAAAGTGGTAAATGATATGGGACGGCTGGGGGTTTCAGTCTGGTCGGTGCATACGTTTGTCACATAGAGGTTGTAGGTGGTGTTTTCAGTCAGACCGGTCAGTGTATATTGGGTATTTACAATTGGACTGGGGTTGGCCAGGATGTAGTCGCTGGAGTCAGCCGGTTTGTAATATACGTTAAAGGGTGTTTCATCCGAGCTCCAGGAAAGCATAACATAGTTGGATCCTTTTTGGGTGATGGCCACCTGCTCGGGTCTTGGACAGGAAGGGGTAAAGTCTAATGTGACGTCATTAACATAAATGAAAGCACTGCTGCTGGCACTGTTGGCGTTGAAGCGGAGCGCAATATGGGAACCGTTGCCAGTGTAGTTGGTTAGTGGAATCAGAAATTCCTGTTCTAAATCAGACAGTCCGTTATCGAGGCTGACGGTACCTACTGTCGTAAAGGTGGTGGAATCGGTGGGGTCTGTCATCACACCTACTTCAATCATGGCTGATTCAAGGTCCAGATAGGCGTAATAAAAGGCATCGAAACCAACTGTTAAACTGTTGATAGGCAACATGGACGTGTTGATTTCAGGTAGTATGGCAATTTGGTTGGTGGGATTGGAACCAGTAGATAAAACTTTACTATAATCATAGTAAGAGGTGGAGTATGACACACTGGGATAGTTATTGTCGCTCAATCTGTTCCAGCAAACTGGAAGCGGGTATGAACTGGTGCCTCCCAAGTTATCGCCTTCAAAGTCCCATAATTGAGGCATTGTGCTGATAGTAGCGCAGGCGGTCATAAAGCTGACGGGTTCGGTCCATACACTGGTATCTCCTTCACCGCAGATGGTCCTTGCATATATATTATAAATGGTGGCTGGCGTGAGATTGCTGACGAGTGTGCCGGTAGCGTTGGTGGTGCTGACGGTCACTGTGCTGTTGTTGCCATCGGTGCATAAAATCTCCCATCCAGCAACTATTCCACTGGCTGGGGTTAAATCAACCGTGATGAAGGTAGGGTTAATATTGTTGACCGTAACATCGTTGGGACGAACACAGCTGACGCCCGTGATTGATAAATTGTCGATGGCGGCGGGAGGATTGTTACCATCAGAATAGTCATTATTCCATAAGAAATAGATTCTTTGGGTGGAGTTTGCATAACTGCCTGATAACACTATATTGGCAGTTTGCCAGCTGTCTTGAAGATTAAATGTTTCAAGGGTGGTGATGTAGCTGCTACTGGGGATTGAACCGGGTGTCACATTATAGGGTTGGCCGATATACACTCTCAGATAGTCATATATGTAAGGCATCGTTCCTTCTCCCTGGGCTCTCCAATCGAATGAAAGAAGGAATTCGTTGCCGGCGGGGAAATTGACATCGAGATATGCCCATACGGAACTTTCAGCATTGTTGGTATAGGTGTTGCTTGTTCCATTGTTATCGGAAATGTAAAGGGCCTTGTTGCCGCCGGGGGTGTTGTTGACGGCGGTGCCGATATACCATTGATTGGTCTGGATGCCGTTCTTAATGGTCCAGAAGCTGTTGAGGCTGTCTTCTTCAAAAGTGCAGACGAAAGGTACGTTAATAGGATTGTTTGCGGTAAAGAATGATACCGAACGTACGGTGCTTGTCTGTGTGCCGCATGCCGTTCTTACGTAAGCGGTGTATTGGGTGTTGGCATTCAGGCCGGTAAAGGTATAGAAAGTGTCGCTTACCGTAGTCCATGTTACTTGGCTGAGGTCGACCGTTCCGGTGTCACAATAGACCTCCCAGGTGTTTTGACCCTCGCCTGAAGTCCACGACATAGTAGCAGAGGTGGTGGCGGTATTCGAGATAGTCGGATTGATGGGGGCAAAACAGCTGGTGGAGGGATCCAAATAGGTGAAGGTGGTCTTGGGAATGAAATTCCTTTGGGTGGGGTTCACACTATTCAGACTCGAGTAGCTGTATCCTTGTACTGATGCTCCGTCGACGTCTTCACCCATCCAGGTGCTGGCAACATAGTCTCCCGGTGAAGTGCAATAGATGCCAACCAACAGGTTGCCGCCATTATAGCCGAAGGGTTGGTTGAGGACTATTTCCATCTCATGATTGGTTACACTTAGGCTGCCCGAATAAACAATGGGAGTGCCGGGTGCATTCACTAAGAAGGAGTTGAGTGTCGTCTCGGCCACCGTGTCCAAAAACACTACAAAACTTGCGGCTCCCCAAGATATATTCTCTTGCGTAGTATAGAAAGTCAGACTGGTAATGTTGGTCCCCTGCATATTGGAAATGTCGGAAGCAGGTATGATGAATTCTGACTTCAGATAGGCATCGGCATAAAAACCATAAAGGGGTACGTAGCCGCATTGGTCAACACCGTCATGTACGGTTAATAGAGACTGTGCCGATGAATTCAATGTGTTGAATCCTAATAGGATGGCCAGTAAGAGTAGTAGTGCTTTTTTCATTGTTTGAGGTATTAAATTGATACTATATTGCATAATAAAACACGATGCAAATATACAAAATATATTGATATATATTTTGGTGAAAAAGAAAAAAATATGTTAAAAATGCTAGTTGTCCTTCAACACATTTTCACCGGCTTGGATGATTGCCACGAAGTCGTCGGCTTTCAGCGATGCACCACCAATGAGGCCGCCGTCAACGTCTTCCTGCATAAATAGGTCGGCAGCATTTTTGGCATTGCAACTGCCTCCATACAAGATGTAGGTGTTGTAGGCCATCTCGGTGCCGTATTTTTGCTCTACCAGCGAGCGGATAAAGGCGTGCATCTCTTGTGCCTGTGCGGGGGTGGCGGTTTCTCCAGTGCCGATGGCCCATACGGGTTCGTAGGCGATGATGATGCGCTCAAACTCTTTGGGTTCCAGGCCGAACAGGGCTTCTTCTATCTGCTGCTGCACCACCTGGGTGTGTTTCCCGGCTTTGCGTTCTTCCAAGAGCTCTCCGCAACACACGATGGGAACGATGTCGTTTTCGAGCAAGAGCTTGATTTTCTGTGCGATAATGGCGTTGGTCTCTCCAAAATATTTCCTTCTTTCAGAGTGGCCCACAATGCAAAACTCGATGCCCATAGAGGCCAACATCTCGGCGGAAATTTCGCCGGTGTATGCGCCACTGGCATGCTCGCTGCAGTTCTGTGCACCGGCATAAAACTGGCTGTCTTCCTCTTCGGCAATATCGGTAATCAGTTCTGCATATACAAAAGGCGGACACAGTACTACCTCTGTCTGCAATTTCATGTCTTTCAGGGATTCCTGAATGGCGAGAATCAGGTCTTGTGCGTCGTCGAACGACTTGTTCATTTTCCAGTTGCCTACAACTAATTTCGGTTTCATAGCTTATTATATTTTTGTTTTTTTGTCGGGTATAAAAATGTATTGGCAGCATAGGATGACCGCGCTACTGAGGATGGTGTTGCCAAAGATGACTAACAGACTCTTCCAGAAATGGCGGAAGGTGAAGGCTTCCCACATGACCGCCGCAAATTGATGGACGAACACCAGAATGGCGGTATAGGCCAACAGCCAGCGGAAGTCTTTGTAGCCGGGCTGGGGCTTGTCTACCGCGTTGTCGGTCTTGCGGCCGTTGAGGGCGTCCACCAGATAGGGTCTTACAAACATCATCAGGGTACAGGCGGAAGCATGGACGCCGTAGGTGACGGTGAACATGTCGATGATAAAGCCTGTGGCGAAGCCGATGAGGTATTGTAGCCAGCGGGGAAGCTCGAAGGGCAACATCAGCAGGGCTATCAGGTAGAGGTAGGCATTGACGCAGCCGAAGAGGTGGATGTTGTTGAGCACCAGCACCTGGACGATAATCGCCACAAGAAAACGCAATATGTTGGCTACTACATTATTCATGATTCTCGGCGTTGGCTTTCAGTTTGTTGATTTCGGTGGCATACATGTTCCTCACCAGATACACCGTATTGATGTTCTTGAAATTGGTGGCCAGCTTGACTTTGATGTTCAGGAAGCTGCTGTGGCCACTTTCCTCCACTTTGGCCACAGTGCCCACCATGATGTCTTTCGGGAAGATGTTGGAGTAGCCGCTGGTCACTATCGTGTCGCCCACTTCTACCGGCGTATGCTGGGGGATGTCGGTCAGCTGGGCATAGTGCGGGCTGATACCGTCCCATAACACGGTTCCGTAGATGTTGGCAGGTAGCAGCTTGCTGCTGATACGGGCATCGGGGTGCAGCAGGATGATGACAGAGGAAAAGTGCTCGGTGACATCGCTTACCACCCCGCAGACACCATTGGCCGACAGTACAGCCATATCGATGGTTACACTGTCGGCGGCACCTTTGTCTATGATAATAATATTGTGTGTCTTGTCGGTGGTCTTATACACGATGTTGGCGTAGGAATAGTCGTACAGCCGCATTCTCTTCTGGTGTTTTACCGTATCTTCTTCCGAAAAGGCGGTATAGAGCGAGTCGTCCTGCACCACAAACACGTTGTCGCGCTCGTCCAGCAGCTGTATGTTCTGTTGCACCAACTGCTCATTCTCGTAATTAAGCGAAAAATGCCTGAGTACATTGTACCAGGCTTTGTTGATGGGCGACACTACACGCTGGCAAATCCTTGAGACGCCAAAGCTCGTGTATTTGACATGTTGCGTCATCATAATGATACAAAGTATCTGCAGAATGACAAACAGGAACAAGTGGAAGTTCCGTTTCAGAAATTCAGATAGGTTGTCCATTATGAGTCGGCGAGTGTACTAGGGGAAGATTAGCGGTTCTTTTCGGCGTATTCGCGGCCGGCTTTCAAGCAGGCGATGTTGGTGTTGACGATATCCTCACCTTTGCGGGCGAAGGTGTCTCTCACGGCAGCCTCAATCTCTTCGAAAGGCAGCTGGAGGTAGGGAGAGGCAGCACCCAAAATCACCATGTTGGCCGAACGGGCAGAACCCAGGTCTTTGGCAATCTTGTCGGCATCAATCACCACTTTGTTGGGCAGTTGGTCCAGTGTGGCATTTAGCTTGTCAAAATCCGGATAGTTGGGGATGTTGACAAAAGGCTGGCTGTTGGTGATGAGCCAACCGTTTTCCTTGTTCAGCCAGGGCAGATAGCGCAACGACTCCATTGGTTCAACAGAGATGATGAGGTCGGCTTTGCCCATGGGAATCAAGTCGGAGGCGATTTCCTGGTCGGAGAGGCGGAAGTGTGACTGCACGTCACCTCCGCGCTGGCTCATTCCGTGAACCTCGGCCTGCTTCATAAACATTCCTCTTTTAACGGCTGCGTGGCCTACAATGGTGGCGATGGAGAGGATACCCTGACCGCCGACTCCTGCTAATATAATGTCTATTTTCATAATCTTCTTTGTTTTTATTGTTCTTGTTATTTCTTGGCGGCCTGCTGTTTCTTCATACGGCGGCTGAGGGTCTGGATGCATTCACGAGTGGGAATGATGACAGACACGCCTTCGTATTCCAGCTCTTTCTCGATCAACTTCACATTCTCTTCCAGCTGGTTGGGCAGGGGTTTGATGCGGTGGATGTGGTCTTCCTTCACGCCGAGTCCCTTGCAGATCTCGCCCAGCACGCCCAGAGCGTGTGAATCCTGACCGCCGGTCATACCGGTGGTGCTGTTGTCCAGAATCATCACGGTGACAGGAGTGTTCTCGTAAATGCAGTCGAGCAGTGAGGTCATACCGCTGTGGGTGAAGGTAGAGTCACCGATCACAGCCAGACAGGGACGTACGCCTGCGTCGGCGGCACCCTTGGCCATGGTGATGGAAGCACCCATATCGACGGTGGTGTAGATGGCGTTGTAGGGAGGAAGTGCGCCCAGGGTGTAGCAGCCGATATCGGCAAATACTTTGCCCTTGCCGTATTTCTCCATAGCGCGGTTGATGGCGTTGTAGGAGTCGATGTGAGGACATCCCTGGCACAAGGCGGGTGGTCTGGGAACTACGAGTTCGGGAACGGGAGCACCGTAGCTGTCGGGCATTCCCAGTGCTTTGGCCAGCAGGTTGGGGTTCAGCTCTCCGTCGCGCGGAAGGGCACCGCTCAGTCGGCCGATGATGTTGCCGGTGCGGTTCAGCAGTCCACGTACTTGCTCTTCAATGAAAGGATAGCCTTCTTCAGCTACCAATACGGTCTCACATTCGTCCACCATCTTGGCCACCAACTTGGAGGGGATGGGGTATTGCGAAATCTTCAGCACGGGATAGGGGCACTGATGGTTCTCGAAGTTCTCCATCAGATAATTGTAGGCGATACCTGAGGCGATGATGCCCAATTTCTTGTTGCTGCCTTCAATATATTTGTTGAAGGGTGATTTGCAGGCTTCGTCTTCAAAAGCTTCCTGTTTGCCCAGCAGGTTGCGGTAGTGCACTCTGGCATTGGCGGGCAGCAGGATGTATTGTTTGGGATTCTCCTCGATGTGCAGTTCGTTCTGCGGACGCTCGGCCTTGCGTTCCACACCGGCACGGGAGTGGGAGAGGCGGGTGGTGAGACGAATCAGCACGGGAGTGTGATATTTCTCTGAAAAATCAAAAGCGGCATAGGTGATGTCGTAAGCCTCTTGCTGGTTGGAGGGCTCGAAAGAGGGAATCAACGCGAATTTGGCATAGTAGCGAGAGTCCTGCTCGTCTTGAGAGGAGTGCATCGACGGGTCGTCGGCCACCACTACCACCAGACCGCCGTTAGCGCCAGTGATGGAGGAGTTCATGAAGGGGTCGGCTGCCACGTTGAGGCCCACGTGTTTCATACACACCATAGCACGTTTGCCGGCGTAAGACATACCGATGGCTGATTCCATAGCGGTCTTCTCGTTACCAGCCCAAATGCTGTGCACCTGGCCTGCTTTGCCTTGTTTCGATTCCTGAATGAATTCGGTGATTTCGGTAGATGGAGTGCCGGGATATGCATAAACTCCGGATAAGCCTGCGTCTAACGCTGCCTGAGCAACGGCTTCATCTCCTAAAAAAAGTACTTTTGACATGATAATAAGATCTTATTTTTGTGATTACTAACTTGTTAACTTTTTTTGGTCTATCCTACAAATATACAAATTTTTTTTATATATACAAATATTACCACAAATTATATTCCCCTTCTCTTAGAAGGGGTGCCCGTAGGGCGGGGTAGTGACGTAAATATAATACCTTATTTTGGGGTATTGATATCTTTCGTCAGTTCATCGATTATTGCCCGCGAATAAATATTGGCGATACAACTGGTGAAGCGTACGAAGTCCACACGGGCATCGTGGTTGGCTTTGTCGGAGATGATTCTGATAACGGTGAAGGGGGTCTTGAATTCGTAGCACACTTGCGCTACAGCGGCTCCTTCCATCTCCACACACTGCACCTCGGGCAACAGGCCGATGAGCTCTTCGCGTTTCTCGTTGCTATTGATAAACTGGTCACCGCTGGCAATATCACCCTCTTTCAGTTGGGGGTTGATGAAACTGAACTCCTGTTGTGCCTCGTGTCCTACTATCTCAGCGAAGTCGCGCTCTATCAGTCGCTGTATGCTGCCCACGGCCAACTGCGAAAGGGTAGGGTCGCTGTCGATGTACAGGCGGTCGGTGAGGGGGATGTGGAAGCGGGGGATGATGGGGCGTGCGTCGAGGTCGTGCTGAACCATCCGGCGGCCCACCACAATGTCGCCTACGTTGAGGTCGTCGGCCAGCGCACCGGCGGTACCGATAAACACCAGCTGAGTGACGTGGAAGCGCTCTATCATCAGGGTAGCGGTGATGGTGGCGGCCACTTTGCCCCATTTCGAGAAGCTGGCCACACAGTCTATGCCGTTGAGTTTGCCCTGTATGAAGGTTCGCCCTCCCAATTCAGTGTGAACGGGATGCTCTATCATTTCGGTCACCAGACCGATTTCTTCTTCCATTGCTGCTAGAATACCAAGTGTCATATCGAGTCATTTTTGATGGTGCAAATATACAAAAAAAATAGGGCTACCGAATGGCAGCCCTATTTTTTTTAGGTATGAAATTACCGATTAGCGAACAACAGAGAATTTCTTGTTGATGGTGCCGTTTTCGGTATTGATTTTCATCAGATACATACCATTGCTCAGGTTGGAAGTGCTGATAACAGTTTGAGTTCCGTTAGCGGTGAAATCAGCCACTTTCTGGCCAGAGATGGAGTAAATTTCTACATTGCTGATGTTGCTGTTAGCATTCACATTGATGTAGCTGTTAGCGGGGTTGGGGAATACTTTCACAGCGTTGTGTTCCACAGTTTCGATGCCGGCGCCTTCAGAGATTTCTAAGTCATCGATGTTGAGCCAGAACATATCGGTGCAGTTGAAGTGACGGAAAGCGATGTGGACAGTCTGTCCAGCGTATGCAGAGAGGTTGCAGCTCTTCTGTTTCCAAGCACCCTGTATTCTCGGACCACCGTTTTCGTCCATAGTCTCTTCAAATAACAAGGTGAAGTCTGTGGGGTTGACACCGGTAGTTGAAATATATACGCCATAGTGTTCTGCGGGATAAGCAGCATCTTGTGCGTTAGCCCAGAAAGTCAGGGTGGCGGGAGCACTCAGATTGATGGCGGGAGTAATCATCCAGTTGTCGGGAGTCAGTGCACCTGTACCGCTAATCCAAGAAGCAGATGAAATGCAGAGGCCGCTATGACCTTCAAAAATTTCTTGAGTCATCCAGTTGTAGCCGTCGCCGTCAGCGTCAACCAAGGTCCAGCAGTCACTCAATCCATTTTCAAAGTCTTCAACGTAAGGCAGAGTTTCAGGAGTTGAGCAGTCAACTGCAGTGCCTTCCAGGGTTACTGTAGCGTTGGCGCTTCCGCTGGTCAGTGTAACGGTTCCGTTGTGGGTACCGGCAGCGGTGGGATTGTAACGAACATAGATGCTTTCTTCTGTTATCACTTCGGTTACAGCGATAGTAACGGAGGCGCTGAAAGTATTGTTGTCGGTTGATACTTCAAATGGAGCAGTAGTGCTTACAGTGATGTCATCATTCAAGCCAATACCGTTGATAACCACTTCCTTTGAGGCGGAAGCTACACCTGCTTGGCTGTTGAAATACAGGATTTCGGGAGTTGCACTGATGCTAGCTACGGCAGCGTCAGATACTGTGAAGTTGTCGATGTTGAGGTAGTATTCATCAGGATCAGAGATACAGTGGATACCGATACGGTAGTTGCCGGTCAAAGAGCTTAAATCAACATATTGTGTTTCATGAGTAGTGCTGGTTACATCAATATTACCTGTCAAAGGAGTGACGGTAGTTCCGTTGATGGCTGCTACCATAAATCTTTCAGGATATGAGTAGGATTGAGCCCAATATTCAAAACTTGCAATTTGAGTTCCGGTGAAGGTCATTTCAGGAGAAATCAACCAGTCGTCAGCTGTATTGGAGCTAGAATATTGATATCTTGCCACACCGCCTGAAATGCTGAAGGTTCTGCCGTCTTCGTTGGCGTCTTGAATCAGCCAGCAAGCAGCCGTAGTGGAAGTCTCTTCAAAGTCTTCGGTGAAGGGGAAGGTGGTGACCACATTGCATTCGATGCTGATACCGGTAAGTTCAATGGTATCGGCGAGTGTGGTGGTGCTCACAATAACCAGGTCGTTGAAACTACCGGCAGCAGTAGGAGCAAATTGTACATAGACGGTGTCAATAACAGCCAATTCAGCGTTGGCGGGAATGGTAACAGAGGGAGTGAAGGTGGTTCCGTCCAAAGAAACGCCATAAGGAGCGGCGGTAGCAACGGTGATGGCCTCGTTTACGTTGACAGTGGCGATTCCAACCATAGCGGTAAGGGTAGAGCCGGAAGGAAGAACACCGTAGTCGATAGAATAAGTGCTAAGTTCCATGCTGCTGGGAACTACGTCGAAAACATTGAATTCGTTGATACCGAATGCATAGTTGTCGGCATCAGATTCGCATTTGATGGCCACCTGAACGCTTTGGTTAGCGAAAGCACTCAAGTCAACATATTGGGTCTCCCATGAAGTATTGGAAACAGATTGTGTGGGAAGAACCAGGGTTGCATTGGCGTAGGTTTGTCCGGCACCGATAACATATACGGAAAACTTTTCTGTTGGTCCATTTGTTGCATAGTCAAAAGCAACGATAGCGGTGTTGCCCAGTTGGAATACGGGAGAAATCAACCAATCGTTGGCATTGTTGGTTTCTGAGTAAAGATAAATAGCATAACCGTATGAGCTGAATTCAAACGTATTGGTATCGTTGTTGGCATCAACAATAGTCCAGCATTGGTTCATGGCATCGTTGGTGAAGTCAGTGTAATAAGGTACAGGAGCGTTGCTGCAGTCTATTGCGTTACCGGTCAGGGCAATGCTGGCAGTAGCGGTGCCGCTGGTCAGTGTTACAGTACCGTTGTCGGTTCCGCCTACAGTGGGAGCGTATTTCACATACAGGGTGCCGCCGGCTTGAGCGATGGTGGCGGTAGCAGCGTAGGTGGTGCCGTCGGCTGACACTTCAAATGGAGCGGCAGTGGTAGCGGTGATACCTGCGGTAAGGTTGTAAGCGGTAATGGAAGCGGTAGCGGTAACGGGAGAAGTCAAACTTATTGAACCGAAGTCGATAGCGGTAGGATCAGCTACGATAGTAGGTCCGGTAGGTTGAGCTAAGACCTCAACATCATCCAAATTGAGGACAAACATGTCGTTGCAGTTGAAGTGACGGAATGCGATGTAAACCGTCTGACCAGTGTAGGAAGCCAAGTTGATGATGTGGTTTTCCCAAGCAGTTTGAGCTCTGCCTCCTCCGATGGTAGCTTCATAAAGAAGTGTAAAATCGGAGGTGCTGGTGTTGTTGGTGGTGGAAATATACACACCATAGTGCTCTTGTGCATAACTTGCATCCTGAGCGCAAACCCAGAATGAAAGGTTGGATGCGGCAGTCAGTGTGATGGCGGGAGTAATCAGCCAGTTGTCGGGAGTGATAGCTTGGTTGGTTACATTGCTGTAAGAGCCGGAGAGAATAAAACCAGTGGAGCCGTCGTGACCACTACCTGAGAGGTCGGTGCCTGCTACAAAATAGGAAACGGGGTTTGAACTGTGTTCCCAGTTATAACCGTCGTTGTTGGCATCAATCTGAGTCCATCCGGCAGGCATACCGCTGTCGAAGTTCTCAGAAAAAATCGGAACTTGCGCATTTGCATAAAATGCAAGGGTAAACAGCGCAAAAAACAAAGTAAAGATTTTTTTCATAACTGTTGTTTTTAGTTGATAATTAATTTATTTGGTTGTTTTGATGTTGTTGCTTTACAATATTTATACTAGAAAAATATCTTTTGCAAAGATACATAAAATTCCTGAATTACATACATACGTAAAAATATTTTTGTTGTAGGGATGCGATTCATCGCGTCCGCAAAATAATAATAAAAAAACAGGGCTGCCGGCTGGCAGCCCTGTTTTTTTATGTAAGAATTTACTGATTAGCGGGCAACAGAGAATTTCTTGTTGATAATGCCGTTTTCAGTGTTGATTCTCATCAGATACATACCGTTTGACAGGTTTTCAGTGTTGATAGTGGCTGAAGTACCGTTAGCGGTGAAATCGCTCACTTTCTGACCAGCGATGTTGTAAATTTCAACATTGCTGATGTTTGAGTTGGCGTTAACGTTCACCATGGTTTTAGCAGGGATAGGATAAACGCTAACTTCGCTGTTTACGTCAGCAATACCGGTTCCCAGGCTGATTTCAACATCGTCGAGATCCAACCAGAATGCATCGGTGCAATTGAAGTGACGGAAAGCGATGTAAACGGTCTGGCCAGTGTAGGCGGAGAGGTTTGCAGATTTCTGTTTCCAGGTACCCTGATCTCTTGGGCCACCATTGGCGTTCATGGTCTCTTCAAATAACAAAGTGAAGTTGTCGGGGCTGGTTCCGGTAGTAGAAACATACACACCGTAGTGTTCAGCTGGATAAGATGCGTCTTGAGCTGCAATCCAGAAGGTCAAAGTAGAATTGCCTACCAAGTTAACTGCGGGGGTAATCAGCCAGTTGTCAGGAGTCAGTGCACCTACATTGTTAACGTAGGAAGCGGATGAAATGGACAATCCATCGTGTCCTTGGAAACCGCCGTATTCAACAGCGTCTCCCCAGTTGTAACCGTCACCGTCAGCATCAACGGCAGTCCAACCTGAAGGAACTTCACCGCTGTCGAAGGTTTCTGACAAAAGTGATTGAGCGTTGACTGCAAAAGTCATTGCTGCAAAAGCAACTAAAAGTGTAAAGATTTTTTTCATAAGCATTTGATTTTTAAATTAATACTAAGGTTTATAATGTTGTTGTTTCTTTCTCTTCCGTTAACGTTTTAATTAACCATGCAAAAGTAATAAAAATATTTGAGAAATTATTCTCTCTGAGGATTTTTTTTTGAACTTTTTTTGAACTTCTTTTGTTTATAACCTGTGCTCGGACGGGCGATGTTTTTTCCCACTAAACTCTGCAGACCTATTGGTCTGGAAACGTGCAGAATGCACGTAATTCTATTAACCCCATACTAAACGAAGTGCAGTATGGGGGACGTGACAAACCTCTAAAAATCAGCGTGCCAAAGGTACGCTACTATTACACAATAAAATAGTAGTGTGTCTCCGACACACAAGGGAGGAAAAGAGTATCGCCAGACCCCCACACTGCGGCCTTCGGCCTTGTATGGGGTTAATAGAATGTAGTCCTTTCAGGACTTTTTCAAACTCTGCGATCATCGCAAAGGAAGGCGGATGGACGATGTTTTTCTATGGTTTTTTTAATGAGCTCGTTTTTTTTGGAGAAAATTTTGTATCTTTGCATTCGCATTTATGCGTCTGAGACCATCCGTTTTTAGGGTTGTTTGTAAGTGACGCAATCATAGTAAAATAGCTGCTATAGGTTTTACTCCCCTTTTGCTCCCCTTTTGATCAACTTTTAAGCACCTCTAAGGTAGGTTCGACCGAGACTCAACCGAAACTCAACCGAAACCATACCGAAAGGATACCGAGACCATACCGAGACCATGTGAGTGTTACATCAGACCCAGAACAGCCCCTGATGCAACCTCGGTCAACTAGCTGGTCTTGTGGTGAGTGACAGTCCATTATGGAGGTCTCGAAAAAAATTTCAATAAAAATATTTTGTACTATCTTTGGCATTAAAAAAAAGTGTATATTTGCCAACCTTTTGAAGTGAAATAGAAGAAGTAGAAAACCAACACTCAGAATGCTCGCAACTACTTGATTTCACGGACTTTATAATAATGCTGGAATTGTGCCCGAGGGCTTTTATGAATGTCTGAATGTGAACAAATAGTTGCAATTTTCTCCCAAATTTGCACTATTTTGCTTTTAAACGGACAATGAAATTAACAACAAAAAATAATAATTGAAGGGATGAAAAGGATTAAAATCACACAAGTCAAAAGCGCTATCGACAAACCATTGCGCCAGAAAAGATCATTGGAAGCATTAGGAATCAGAAAAATGCACCAGACCGTAGAACACAACGCTACTCCTCAGATTCTGGGTATCGTGAACGCCATCAAGCATTTGGTGACCGTAGAAGAAATTTAATTTAGTTATTAATCTTGAAATTACATAGAAGAGATGAATTTGAACAGTTTAAAACCAGCTGAAAACGCAACAAAGTTGTCAAAAAGAGTAGGTAGAGGTCAAGGATCTGGTAAGGGCGGTACTTCTACAAGAGGCCACAAAGGTGCTCAGTCAAGATCAGGTTACAGCCGCAAGATTGGTTTCGAAGGCGGTCAGATGCCTATCTACAGAATCATGCCCAAAAGAGGTTTCAAGAACATCAACCGTGTTGAATACAACGCTATCAATATCAGCACTCTGCAGCAGTTGGCAGAGAACAAGGGTTTGACTGAAATCACTCCCGAAACCCTGCAAGCTAACGGTCTGGCCAAGAAGAGAGACCTGATTAAGATTCTGGGTAAAGGCGAATTGAAAGCCGCTGTGAAAGTGTCTGCTCACGCTTTCTCAGAAACTGCCAAGAATGCTATCAACAACGCCGGCGGTCAGGTGACCGTGATCGGTGAAAAAGCAGAGGCTCCCGCAGCTGAGTAACAAAAATAAATTTATACTTATTTATATTAGCTCATGAAAAAATTTATCGAGACCATCAAAAATATCTTCAGGATTGAAGATCTGAGAAAGAGAATTCTCTATACGCTCTTTATCATCCTGATCTATCGTTTGGGAGCTCACGTGGTGCTTCCGGGTATCAACCCCGGTGCCCTTTCGGCATTTACCAAGTCGGCACAGGAAGGTCTGCTGGGTATGCTCGACCTGTTCTCAGGTGGTGCATTCTCCAATGCCTCCATCTTCGCCTTGGGTATCATGCCCTATATCTCCGCATCTATCGTTATCCAGCTGCTGACCCTGGCTGTTCCTTATTTCCAGCGTCTGCAAAAGGAAGGTGAAAGCGGCAGAAAGAAACTGAACCAGATTACCCGTTACCTCACCGTGGCAGTGGTTGCCATCCAGGGTCCGGCTTACATCGCCCAGATTCAGGGTCAGTTCAGCGGAGCTATCTCCCCCTCTATGCTTACCCCCGTTTTCGGTCATTTGACCATCTTCGCCCTCACCTCATTTATCCTCCTGATTTCAGGTACCCTGTTTATCATGTGGTTGGGTGAGCGTATCACCGACAACGGTATCGGCAACGGTATCTCCATGATCATCATGATTGGTATCATCGCCCGTCTGCCTTTCGCTCTGAAAGCTGAGTTCAGCTCACGTATCGGCGACATGAACGGTGGTCCTATCATCTTCATCCTCGAGTTGGTGATTATGATGCTGATTATCGCTTTCTGTATCATGCTGGTTCAGGGTACCCGTCGTGTTCCCGTTCAGTATGCCAAGAGAATCGTGGGTAACAAACAATACGGTGGTGTGAGAAACTTCCTGCCTCTGAAGGTGAATGCAGCAGGCGTTATGCCTATCATCTTCGCCCAGGCTATCATGTTCCTCCCCTTGACTTTCGTTTCTGTAACCGAGCAGTCAACCAGTGGTTTCTGGCATAGCTTTATCGATTACAACGGATGGGGTTACAACATCGTGTTCTTCCTCATGATTATCCTCTTTACCTATTTCTATACTGCTATTACTATCAACCCGCAGCAGATTGCTGAGGACCTGAAGAAGAACGGCGGTTTCATCCCCGGCACCAAGCCTGGCAAACAGACTGCCGAGCTGATTGAAAACATCATGTCGAGAATCACCCTGCCGGGTTCCATCTTCCTGGCTATCGTGGCTATCCTGCCCGCTATCGTGAGATTGTTCGGTGTGAACCAGCAGTTTGCCCAGTTCTTCGGTGGTACCTCCCTCTTGATTATGGTGGGTGTTGTTCTGGATACTCTGCAGCAAATCGAAAGCCATTTGTTGATGAGACATTACGACGGCTTGACTAAATCCGGCAGAATTAAAGGTCGCTACAGCGGCGGTGCTTACTAATGAATATGTTTAACAAGATTCGCTTGAAAAGCGATGAAGAAATTGAAATAATACAAAAAAGTTCTTTGCTTGTTGGAAAAACTCTGGCCGAAGTGGCCAAGTACATCAAACCGGGGGTTCCGCTCCTCTACCTCGACAGAATAGCGGAAACCTACATCAGAGACAACGGCGGTGTGCCCTCCTTCAAAGGATATAACGGTTTCCCTGCTTCCCTCTGCCTCTCGGTCAATGATGTGGTGGTCCACGGAATCCCCAAAAACGGGATGGTGCTCAATGAAGGAGACATCGTTTCGGTAGATTGCGGGGCTTACCTCAACGGCTATCACGGCGACTATTGTTACACCTTTGCGGTGGGCAATGTGTCGGAAGAGAAGAGACTGTTGATGGAACGTACCAAAGAGTCTCTCTATCGCGGGATAGCAGCGGCTGTGGCGGGCAACACCACAGGCGATATCGGTCATGCGGTGCAGACCTACTGCGAGTCGTTCGGCTACGGGGTGGTGCGCGAGTTGTGCGGACACGGAATAGGACGCAATATGCATGAGAAACCGGATGTGTGCAACTACGGCAAACCCGGTAAGGGCGACCGCCTCCGCGAAGGAATGGTCATCTGCATCGAACCGATGATCACCATGGGCTCTCGCAAAATTTACTGCGAGCGCGACGAGTGGACCATCAGAACCATGGACCACAAACCTGCAGCCCACTACGAGCATCAGTTGGCCATCACCAAAAACGGTACCAGAGTTTTATCAACTTACAAGTTCATCGGGGAAGTGTTGGGAACAGAAGAGAAAATATAAACAAACAGAATCAGATATATGGCAAAACAATCATCCATTGAATTAGACGGTGTGGTCATCGAATCACTGGGAAACGCGATGTTCCGTGTCCAGCTGGAAAACGGACACCTGATTACCGCGCACATCTCAGGCAAAATGAGACTGCACTATATCAAGATTCTGCCCGGTGACAAGGTACAGGTGGAGATGTCCCCCTACGATTTGAACAAAGGGCGTATTTCATTCAGACATAAATCATAAATAACATAAAGAAATAAAAGAGATGAAAGTAAGAGCTTCAGTTAAAAAAAGATCGGAAGATTGCGTGGTGGTGAGAAGACACGGCGTGGTCTATGTTATCAACAAAAAGAACCCGAAAGAAAAACAACGTCAAGGATAATAAGTATTAACATTAAAAATAGATTTTAAGCTATGGCAAGAATTGCAGGTATTGATTTACCGAAAAACAAAAGAGGCGTCATCGGTTTGACTTATATCTATGGTATCGGCAGAAGCACAGCCGCCGCCATTTTGGACAAAGCCGGTATCAGCCATGACAAAAAGGTAAATGAATGGAATGATGATGAGTTGGCAGCACTCCGTGGAATGATCAATGAGATGAAGGTTGAAGGTGCTTTGCGTTCGGAAGTTCAAATGAACATCAAGCGTTTAATGGACATTGGATGCTACAGAGGCATTCGTCATCGTATCGGTTTACCGTTACGTGGACAGAGCACCAAGAACAACGCACGTACCCGTAAGGGCCGCAAGAAAACTGTTGCAAACAAGAAGAAAGCAACTAAATAGTATTAATTGATTATCAGGGAAGAGAAAAAATAGTATTATGGCAAAGAATACAAAATCAACCAAGAAAAAAGTTGTTAGAATTGATGCAATGGGCAAGGCCTTCGTTTATGCGTCGTTCAATAATGTTATTGTTTCCCTTACCAACAACGACGGTCAGGTGATCTCCTGGTCTTCCGCCGGTAAAATGGGATTCAGAGGCTCTAAGAAAAATACTCCCTATGCTGCCCAGATGGCTGCACAGGATTGCGCTAAAGTCGCATACGATCTTGGCTTAAGAAAAGTTAAGGTTTTTGTCAAAGGACCTGGTGGTGGTAGAGAATCCGCTATCAGAACTATTCACGCTGCCGGTATCATGGTGGAAGAAATCACCGACGTGACTCCACTTCCGCACAATGGTTGCCGTCCTCCCAAACGCAGACGTGTATAATTTATCTTATTAGTAAAGAACCTTAAAATTACAATAATATGGCAAGATATACTGGACCTAAAACCAAGATAGCAAGAAAGTTCCATGAACCTATTTATGGAGCTGACAAATATTTCGAACACAAAAATTATCCTCCCGGACAACACGGACAGTCAAGAAGACGTTCCAAACTGTCGGAATACGGTATGCAGCTGCAGGAAAAACAGAAAGCTAAATACACCTACGGTATTCTCGAACGCCAGTTCAGAAAACTCTTCCACGCTGCCGCCCGTAAAAAAGGTATCACCGGTCAGAACTTGATGAAACTCATCGAGTCTCGTCTCGACAATGTGGTATTCCGTTTGGGTATCGCTCCCAGCAGAGCAGCAGCTCGCCAGCTGGTCAGCCACAGACATATCCTCCTCAACGGTCAGATTTGCAATATCCCTTCCGCATTGCTCGTTCCCGGCGACATCGTTGCAGTTCGCGAACGTTCAAAATCTCTGGAAGTGATTACCAACTCATTGAGCGGTAAGACCAACTCTTTCTCATGGTTGGAATGGGACGGCAATATGATGAGCGGTAAATTCATGAACTATCCCGAAAGAGAGGAAATTCCTGAAACCATCAACGAACAGGCTATCGTTGAATTGTACTCCAAATAATAGCGAATAGGGGTTAGTGTTGGGGAATCAGTGACGAGCGAGACAACCCGCAAAATTGGAATACAAGAAAAGAAGTAAATAACAATAAAATCAAAATAGAAATGGCAATTTTATCGTTTCAAAAGCCCGACAAGGTTATCATGATTGAAGCAGACGACTTCCATGGTAAGTTTGAGTTCCGTCCTCTGCAGCAAGGGTACGGTATGACCATCGGAAATGCCCTGCGTCGCGTGTTAATTTCCTCGCTCGAAGGCTATGCCATCACTTCCATCAAGATTGAAGGCGTGGTGCAGGAGTTCTCATCTATCCAGGGTGTTATGGAGGATGTAACTGACATCATCCTCAACTTGAAACAGATCCGTTTCAAGAACAAGATTGAAAACAATAATTCGGAAACCGCCAAAATCGTTATCTCCGGTCAGGACAAATTCACTGCCGGCGACATGAACCGTTTCCTGAACTATTTCCAAGTCTTGAATCCCGATCTGCTTATCTGCCGCATGGAACCCGAGGTGGTGCTCTCTATGGAAATCACGATTGACAAGGGTCGTGGTTATGTGCCCGCCGAAGAAAACAAGTCTTTGCACGAAGGTGTTAATGTGATCACCATCGACTCTATTCACACTCCCATCAAGAATGTGAAATACACCGTCGAGAATTACCGTGTTGAGCAAAAGACCGACTTCGAGAAGTTGGTGTTCGAAATCGATACCGACGGCTCCATCCATCCGAAAGACGCCCTGAAAGAAGCTGCCAAGATTTTAATCCAGCACTTCGTTCTGTTCTCCGACGAGAAGATTGATGTTGACTCTCCGGAAACAAGCGTCTCCAACGAGGAATTTGACGACGCTTCCAAGCTGACACGTCAGATTCTGAAGTCGAAACTGGTGGATATGGACCTCTCAGTGCGTGCATTGAACTGCTTGAAGACCGCAGAGCTGGAAACTTTGGGAGACCTGGTTGCTATTCACAAGAGCGATTTGTTGAAATTCAGAAATTTCGGTAAAAAATCTTTGGCCGAGTTGGAAGACCTGGTGAAATCGAAAGGTCTGGAATTTGGAATGAATATATCAAAGTATAAATTAGATAAGGATTAAGAATCATGAGACACGCTAAAAGAATTAATCATTTAGGAAGAACAAGCGCGCACAGAGCTGCCATGTTGTCCAATATGGCAACCTCACTGATCATGCATAAACACATCCATACCACTCTGGCCAAGGCTAAAGAGTTGAAGAAATTTGTGGAACCGTTGATTACGCGCAGCAAGAATGACACCACTCACTCAAGACGTATGGTTTTCGCTTCCCTGCACAACAAGTTTGCCGTCAGCGAACTGTTCAGAGAAGTGTCACAGAAGGTGGCCGACCGCCCCGGTGGTTATACCCGTATCCTGAAGACCGGTTTCAGAAAAGGTGATAACGCAGAGATGTGCATCATCGAATTGGTGGACTACAACGAAACTTACACCACCACTGAAGTCAAAAAGAAAACCACCAGAACCAGACGTAGCAAAAAGTCTGCTCCTAAGGCAGAAGTTGAGACTCCGGCTGAAACCGTTGAGGCTCCTGCAGCTGAAGAAACTCCAGCTGCTGAATAAGCATGAATTTTCCCATTGGGAATTTGTTTTGGTTAAAAAAACTCTCTTGGTGTACAACAAGAGAGTTTTTTTTCTATTTTTGCAGAAAGAAAATAACTAGAGTTACTAACTAAAAATTTTTATTATGGGCTTTCTAAAAGAATTCAAGGAATTTGCCATGAAAGGCAATGTAATGGACATGGCTATCGGTGTGATCATCGGTGGTGCTTTTGGCAAAATTGTCACTTCTTTGGTCAACGACGTGCTGATGCCGTTGATTGGTGCTTTAATCGGCCATGTAGATTTTACGACACTCTCCGCTACATTGAGAGAACCTGAATTGAATGATGCAGGTGAAGTTGTGAAAGAAGCAGTCACTCTTAATTACGGTAATTTCATTCAGACTACTGTTGATTTCCTCATTGTTGCTTTCTGTATTTTCTTGATGATAAAACTGATCAACAAGGCTACTTCTGTGGTGAAGAAACCCGCAGAGGAAGAAGCTCCCGCTGCTCCCGCAGAACCAGAACCTACCAAAGAGGAACTGTTGCTGACAGAGATCAGAGACCTGCTGAAAGAGAAGTAAAAAAAAAGAGAGCCGCATGGCTCTCTTTTTTTTTATTCGGCATTGCCGATTATAAGGTGTGATAGGGTTTCAGCAAACCTTTGCCGATTTCCACTGCCTCTTCGTTTTTGGGAATGAGGTGGTGGTGACGTTCGGGCAGAGATTTTTCGAGTCCCTTATGCAACATTTCGGGGGTTACCAGGGGTTTTACCTTGAGGAAGCCACCCAGTACAATCATGTTGAACAATTTGGAGATACCCAGTTCGCTAGCTTTGTCAGCAGCGGCCACCTGATAGATGTTGATGTCTTTGCGGGTGGGGTGATGGGTGATACCGTTGGGGTCGTAAATCAAAAGACCACCAGGTTTAACGGAACTCTCGAACTTGTCCATTGACTGTTGGTTCAGAATGATGGCGGTATCGAACTGGTTCAAATAAGGAGAGCAGATACGCTCGTCGCTTAAGATAACGGTCACGTTGGAAGTACCACCACGCATTTCAGGTCCGTAGGAAGGCAGCCAGCTGACTTCCTTGTCTTGCATAATGCCGGCGTAAGCCAGGATTTTACCCATTGAGAGTACACCTTGACCGCCGAAGCCTGCTATAATTATTTCTTCTGTCATTGCTTTGTGAATTTAGGTTATTATTTTTTTCTCAATGAATAAAGGGTCTCATTGGGTTGGTCGAAGGTAGCCACACGTTCAATGAACTTAGGATCGAACTTGCCGTCTACTTTCATGTCGCCCAGCGGGAAGTATTTCAGTGTGTTTTCTTCCATCCATTTGTTGGCCTGTACGGCAGTCATTTTCCAGCCTGAGTTACAGTTGGAAGTAACTTCTACGAAAGAAACACCCTTGTTGAGTTTCTGGTTCTCGAAGGCCTGACGGATAGCTTTCTTGCATTTACGAGCCAGTGCAGGAGTGTAAACAGCCTGACGGGTTACATAGTAAGTGCCGGGGAGCTGAGCCAGTGCTTCGGTCAGACGCATGGTGTGTCCCATGATTTCGGGGTCACGACCATAGGGGCAGGTCACGGTTTCCATACCTTCGAGGGTAGTGGGAGCCATCTGACCACCGGTCATACCGTAGATACCGTTGTTGATGAAAATCATGGTGATGTTTTCGCCACGGTTGCAAGCGTGCATTACTTCAGCGCAACCGATAGAAGCCAAGTCACCATCGCCCTGATAGGAAAATACGAAAGTATCGGGACGGAGACGTTTGATGGCTGAAGCGCAGGCAGGAGCACGACCGTGAGCGGCTTCCACGAAGTCAACATCAAAATAGTTGTAAGCCAGAACAGAGCAGCCTACCGGTGAAATACCGACGACATTGTCCTGAATGCCCATTTCCTCAATTACCTCGGCGATGATTCTGTGAACAGTACCATGTCCGCAGCCTGGGCAGTAGTGCATGGTGGCATCCTTCAAAACAGAGGTGCGTTTGTACACTAAGTTTTCGGGTTTGATTATATCTTCTCTTGTCATAATTTCTAATGCATTAAATTATTTTACCATTTTTTTCAAAGCTTCGAAAATCTCAACCGGGGTTGGGATGACACCGCCGTAACGGCCGTAATGTTCAACGGGAACGTTGCAGTTTACTGCCAGTTTCACGTCTTCAATCATCTGGCCGGCGTTCATTTCAACGCTGAGGATCTTCTTCATGCGGCCACCGATTTCAGCAACAGCTTTGGTCGGGAAGGGCCACAGGGTGATAGGACGCACCAAACCAACTTTGATACCTTCAGCGCGTGCCAGTTCCATAGCTTTCATACAGATACGAGCGGCTGAACCGTAAGCAACGAACAGGTATTCAGCATCGTCGCACTGGATAGCTTCGTGACGAGCGTCTTCTTCTTCGCATTTTCTGTATTTAGCCTGGATTCTCTCGTTGATAGCCTCTTGTTTCAGAGCTTCGAGTTCAAGAGAAGTAACGATAGTGCTCTTGCCGCCAGCACGGTGGCCAGTAGCAGCCCATGGGCAATTCTTTTCAATATATTCGTTGGTCCAACGGGGCTTGTAGTCGTCAACCATAACTTTTTCCATTACCTGACCGATAACACCGTCAGAAAGGATAGCAGCGGGGTTTCTGTATTTGAATGCCAAGTCGAAGCCGAGTTCCACGAAATCGTACATTTCCTGTACAGAAGCGGGAGCGAGGGTGATCAGTCTGTAGTCACCGTGACCACCGCCCTTGGTAGTCTGGAAATAGTCGGACTGTGAAGGCTGGATGGTACCCAGACCTGGGCCGCCACGAACAACGTTGACACACAATGCGGGCAGTTCAGCACCGGCAATGTAGGAGAGACCTTCCTGCATCAGTGAGAAACCGGGAGAGGAAGAAGAAGTCATAACTCGTTTTCCGGTGGATGCGCCGGCGTAAACCATGTTGATAGAGGCCAACTCGCTTTCGGCTTGAAGCACAACCATGCCGGTTGTCAGATATGGTCTTTCAGCCATCAGGTGCTCGAGAACCTCACTTTGGGGAGTGATAGGATATCCGAAATAACCGTCGCAACCCATACGAATGGCAGCCTCTGCAATGGCTTGATTACCCTTCATTAATTTTAATTCTTTTGCCATTTTGTAAATTGTTTAGTTGTTAATTGTTTTGTTGATTCTTGCTTTTGCCCGTCTGTTATTCTTTGGCGCGATATACTTCGATAACGCCGTCAGGACAAATAACCGCACAGTTGGCACAGCCAATACATGCATCGGCATTCACAACTTCAAGAAAGTTGTATCCTTTCGCATTTACTTTTTTCGAGAGTGCGATGACGCCGTTGGGGCAGCCAGTGATGCACACTTCGCAACCTTTGCACTTTTCAGTGTTGATGACTAATGCTCCTTTAAATGCCATAATTTTAATTTTTTATGTGTTAGTAAATTTGGTTAAAGTGTTCTTTTTTTGTTTGAAGAAACTGCACACGAAAATACGAAAAAAATTAATACCCTTGACAGTTTCTGGAAGTTTTTTTATAAGGTCCTATGAGTTGTTGTAATTATTTAGTAATCACTTGTTTTCTAACTGAAGTTTGACGTCGTTCAGTACGTTCATGTAGTTGATGAAGGCCTGATAGGGGGATGGATATACGTCGAAATTCCTGCGTACGCTGTCGTGAGCGAACCATTTGGTGCTCATAAAATTGAAGTGGTCTGCCGCCTGCAGTTGCAGCCAGTTGCTCTTGGCTTCCTTGTTTTTGGATTTTTTGTACAGGCTCTCCAGCTTGAAAAGCTGGTTGAAGGCTTCCTGCTGCAGGTCGTTACCCAGCCATTCGGCAGTGTCTTTCTCATCGCCGGAATAGGAGATGGGCCAGGGGGCATGCATGGTTGAACAGGGCACCTTCATGTCGGTCACCTCTTTGGGGGTGATGAAACGATATCTTTCGCTTTCAATCAATTGTGAAAACAGGGCTTTGAAGAAATCAAAGATACCCGTGTCGGCAGTATGGTATTCGCCAATGGTCTCGTAGTCAAAATAGAGATTGATGAAAGGTGCATCATCTGGAATTTTATTGAGATTGTTGATGTATTTTTCTGCTGTCAGTCCCATACCGTCCCAGTCTTTCTCTTCAAATCTCAGGGTGATGTCGTCACAGAGACGATAGCTTCTGAGCAAGAGTCGGAGGTCGGTTTGGAAAGGATTACAGTAGAGGTAGCAAGGACTCTTCCATCCTAAAATATGGCGGGCACCTTCAGTCAGCACCACATCGTAGCCGGCTTCGTGCAGCCATTCGCCAATCTCGTCAGAATAGATGATTTCGGTGTTACAGAAGGAAGTGGGTTTCACTCCGAATACTTTCTTCAGCAGCTTCTCCTGCAAATGTACCTGCTCCATAAAACAGGTCTTGTTGTGTAGAGAAGCTAGACTGTGGGTGAAGGTATTTCCTGTGATTTCCACATTTTTGGTGGCAATCAGCTGCTTGAAGCTGTCAATCACTTCCGGACAATACTGTTGGAACAGGTTGATGGAGCTTCCTGAAATGCTGAAACTCACCTTTATCTTGTCGCCATATTTGGCAATAAGCTCTTGCAGCATAGCATTGGCGGGAAGGTAGCATCGCTCAGCCAGACGATTGACCAAATAGCTGTTCTGATAATCATCAAAATACTGATGGTGTTGGTTGATGTCGAAAAACCGATAGGTTCTTAATCTGAACGGTTGACTGATATGGAAATGGAAACAAATATTATGCATGGTATAATGTTTGAAAGCGTTATTAAATTAATTGTTGATATATGTCTTTAAGCTTGCGGGCCACATTTTCCCATTTCAGATGATCTACTTCCTCTTTGCCGTTTTTGATAAACAGTTTCGAGAGGGCAGGGTAGTGGAGCAAACCGTAGATGGCGTCGGCAGTGGCGTTGATGTCCCAGAAGTCCACTTTGATGGCGTATTGCAGCACTTCGGCTACACCCGACTGTTTGGAGATGACTACCGGAACACCGGCACGCATAGCCTCAAGCGGTGAGATGCCGAAGGGTTCGGAGATAGATGGCATAACATACACATCGCTCATACCGAACATCTTGTCGATATCTTCGCCTCGCAGGAAGCCCGTGAAATGGAAACGGTCGGCAATACCCAGTTCGGCTACACGTTCGATGACACGGGGCATCATATCGCCGTCGCCAGCCAATACAAAACGTACATCGGGGTCTTTGTCCAGTACCTTCTTGGCGGTCTCCACAAAGTAATCAGGTCCTTTCTGGAAGGTGACACGACCCAGGAAGGTGACTATTTTCTCTTTGACGTTTTTGGAACGTTCCACCACTTTGTCATTCGGAACAACCGCATTGTGGAGGGTTACCACCTTGTCGGCAGGTATGTTGTATTTTTCGATGACGATACGTCTGGTGAGGTCGCTAACGGCACATACCTTGTCGGCTTCGCTCATACCATAGCGTTCGAGTCCGTAAACGATATCATTGATGTTGTTTTCCCCCGAGCGGTCGTATTCGGTAGCGTGAATATGTACTACCAAAGGTTTCCCGCTTACTTTCTTGGCAGCGATACCAGCTTTGTAGGTCAGCCAGTCGTGGGCGTGGATGATATCGAACTGCTCGTGACGTGCAATTTCTGCAGCCACCTCGGCATATCGGTCCACTTCTTGCATCAGGTTGCTACCGTAACGGCCAGAGAATTCATACTTGCGTTTTCCGCTGTATGCTCCATCGGCGAAAACACCGCTGTCTATTTGGTTGATGACATTATAGTAGTCGTCCAGTCCAACGTATGGTATCAGTCTCGAATTAACTTGGATATAGGTGGTTTCACCACTTTGCTGGAAGAATGGGGAGAAGCGGGGATCCACTTCCACATCGCTAGCATTGATAATCTTAATCAAGCTTTGGTCTTCATCACCAGAGGCCTTGGGCATGACGAAAGCGACATCCACCCCGTTGACGGCCAATCCTTTGGTCAGCCCATAACAGGCTGTCCCTAAGCCGCCGGCAATATGCGGGGGAAACTCCCATCCAAACATTAGAACTTTCATCAGTGTATATTTTTCTTGTTCGATAATGTAAATTGCTATTTTTTGTTTCTGTCAATCTGCCATTTAAGATACAGCAGGGCAGCAACGCTCCATGCTTGCGAGAAGCAGCCGTTGGGTTTGTGTGGCGGGTCGCCGTCGGTAATTTCACAAATTGTGGAGATACCGTAGTCTTTCATGCAGTTGTCGAAGTTATAGAAGATGTTCTCCAAGAAGGGAACGGCAGTTTGCCCATATACGCTCAGCATTCCGTCGCTGAATGGTGCCAGCAGCCAGGGCCAGCAACAGCCTTGGTGGTAGGCGGCATCGCGTTCGGCTTGATTGCCCTGATAGTGGCCCTTGTAGTCGGGGTCGTTGGGCGACAGGGTGCGGATGCCTTTTTCTGTTAGCAGTTCCTCGCAGGTCTTCTTCAGCACCAGCTGTCTGATTTTCTCGCTGATGGGAACGTAGGGCAGAGATACGGCTATCATCATGTTGGGACGCACTTGGAAA
>Ga0310696_10000886_pt1 | contig 44278 bp, 55 predicted proteins | sample AusTroGonzalo_MG_4_FD_203885 | JGI IMG/M metagenome (GOLD analysis project Ga0310696, IMG submission 203885) | Bovine rumen microbial communities from tropical cattle in Woodstock, Queensland, Australia - Gonzalo_02 (v2) (version 2) | ecosystem: Host-associated > Mammals > Digestive system >... | reverse complement strand
CCGCCCTGAAGGACGAGATCTTCGAGATGCAGAACTCCTACAACATCCGGGAGGCGGACTCCGCCATCCGGATGCAGGAGCTGGAGGCCACCTTCCGCGACACGACGCTCTCCGTCGAAGAGCGGACAGCCGCCCTGAACGAGATGAAGGAACTGGAGATCAGCCTGGCCCAGGACCGGCTGCTCATCGCGCAACAAGCCGAGGACGCCGCCTATATCCAGTTCGAGACCGAGACCGCCCTGGACCGCGAGGCCGCACAATCGTTCATCGAGAACTACCTGGAAGCGAAAAAGAAAGGAATCGTCGAAGCCGCGCAGCAGTACGAACTGCTTATCGGACAGGAACAGTATTACCAGCGGGTCTTCGAGTCCGGGGCGTTCCTCTCCAATGCGACCTATGAGAACCTGAAGCGCCAACAGGACGAGGTCCGGGCGAAGATAGCGGCCACATCCGACGAGGTGAGGACCTTCTTCGAGACCTATCGGCAGTACAATCTCGGCGAGGACACGGTCACAGGGGCCTATGCTCAGGCCATCGTGAACACGCGCCAGGCCCAAGCAGCTGCCGACGAGTCCGCATTGAACAAGAAATACGTCCGCCTGAGCGGCCAGCTGAAGCGGACGCCCAGCGGCGGATCCGGCGGCTCATCGAAGAAGGACGACGAGGAACGGAAGCGCCTGGAAGAGGAACGGAAGGCCGCCCAGGAAGTCGAGCGCGAGCTGCAGGAGGTCGCCCGGCTCGAAGAGCAGATCCTGCAGACCCGCGTCGCCGCATCCGACAGCTACATCGAGAGGGCCGAGGCCCAGACCGCCGTCGAGAACGCCCGCTTCGAGAAGGAGATGGCCCAGTACGAGGCGAAGAAGGACAAGCTGGAGGACTACGACCAGATCGTCGAGACCCTGCAGCGCCGGCACAACAACAACCTGCTCAAGATCGAGATGGACCGCCAGTCGGCGGAGCTGCAGGAGATGGAGACCACGCACAAGCTCCTGCTCGCCCAGATCGAGATCGAGGGCAAGGAGAAGATGCAGTCGCAAAAGGAGATCGACCGGAAGATAGCCGCCGAGAACCTTCGTTTCCTCCAGCAGCAGGCCGCCTTCCTGGAAAGCGTCGTATCCACCGGACAGATCGGCGGGATGTCGCTGTCCATGGAGATGCTCGACCAGTACAAGCTCAAGCTGGCCGAACTGAAGAAGCAGCTGCTTGAACTCAGCGACGAGGGTGGCAAGGGCGGTGCGTCCTCCGACAAAAAAGACGCCACTTTCTTCGGCGTGAGCCAGTCCGAATGGGACACGTTCTTCCAGCACCTGAAGGAGGGCACCCTGTCGATGAAGGACCTCGAAAATGCGGCCACCGCCGCAGGGGAGGCCGCCCAGGAAGGGTTCAAGCTCGCCAGCCAGGCCATCCAGCTGACCAACGCGAAAGAGAAGAAGGCCCTGGACGACTACAAGAAGGGCCAGGACTCCAGGAAGAAGGCCCTGGAGGAGCGGTACAAGGCCGGCCTGATGACCGAGTCCCAGTACAACGCCGAGGTGGAGAAGATGGAGGCCGACATGCAGGCCAGGCAGGAGGAGATGGAGCTGCAGCAGGCCCAGCGGACGAAAACCATGTCCATCGTCGAGTCCATCATCAACACGGCCCTGGCCGCCACCAAGGCGCTCGCATCCAGCGGTCCACCCGCAAACATCATCATGGCCGGGATCGTCACCGCCCTGGGCGCCGCGCAGACCGCGATGATCGCCGCGCAGCCCGTCGGATACGCCGGCGGCGGATACATCGTGAAGAGGCGCCAGGACGGGAAGCAGTACGACGCCACCTACGAGCCGGACAAGCGCGGATACGTGGACGAACCGACGGTCCTCGTGGGAGAAGAGGGCGACGAGTACGTCATCCCGGCCGAGGCCCTGGAGAACCCGGAGATCCGGATGGCCGCGGACACCATCGAGAGCGCCCGGCGCTCCGGACGGCTCCAGAGCCTCCGGATGAAGGACACCGGTCCCGCGATGTCCGCCCCCGGACGCGCCGAAGGCGGCTTCGTCGTGAAGAGACGCCAGGACGGGAAGCAGTACGACGCCGTCTACGCGCCGGACAAGCGCGGCTACGTGAACGGGCCGACGATCCTCGTGGGCGAAGATGGGCCGGAGTATGTCATCCCGGCCGAGGCCCTGGAGAACCCGCAGATCCGGATGGTAGTGGACACCATCGAGAGCGCGCGCAAGTCCGGACGGCTCCGGAGCCTCCGGATGGAGGCCATCAGCCCCGCGATGACCGTCTCCGGACGCGCCGCCGGCGGATACACCTCAGGCGCGGCTCCCGCCGACATGTCCGTGGCACTGTCCGAACTGGACAGGATGTCCGAGACCGTGGACCGGCTGAACGCCATCCTCGAGAACGGCATCGAAGCGAACGTGTCGATGCTCGGACCGCACGGCCTGGTGAACAAGATCAACGAATACAACCGAGCAAAGAACAGAGGCAACCTGTATGATCGAGATACGAACCAAATCCGGACTAAGTCTAGATCTCGCTCCGGACGCTGAATTTGAAATCGAGATGTCGAACCCGCTCCTGGAAGGGGACGGGATCCCCGTCGCGTTCTCGACGTCCATCGCGTTCCCCCCGAGCGCCACGAACCGCACCGTGTTCGGCTACCTGCCGGCGATGATGCTCCCGCCGACCATCCTCCGGGTAGGAGCGTACATATTCTGCAGCGGAGTCCAGCTGCTGTCCGGGACGCTCGTATACGACAGCGTGGACGAAGACGGGAACTTGCTGTACACCTTCACGGAGCGGGAGGTCGACGACGACCTGAACAAGAAGATCTGGCAGCTGAACCTGCCGCGCAGTCGGGTGAGCGCCAATGAGACGGGCTACCCGACGGCCGACCAGCTCGCGGCGAACGTCCGGGCCGGAAGCGTCGAAGGCGTGGGTGCCCCGTTCCTCTTCGACCCGGAAGGGGCCGTCACGAAATTCCACAACATCCCCACCCGCACCACGGACACCCGGTTCACACCTTGCGTCAGCGTCCAGCGGATGCTCAACGCCGTCCCCGCGTTCAAGCTGGACACGAGCGCGGCCATCTACACCCTGGACAAGATCTACGTCCTTGGACTGCACAAGGAGTTCACGGGAAACATCAAGGGATACGGAGACGTCCTCCGGATCGCGGACTCCCTCCCGGACGTGACGCTCATGGACGTGATGAGCGAGATCTGCAAGATGCTCTGCGCATCCATCTACAAGGATGGAGACAGATACGCTCTCGTGAATTTCGGCCTGGTCGGATACGCAGTCACCCTGGACTGGGACGCGAAGGTGTGCGACACCTTCTCCCTCTCCATGGAACCGGAGCAGGGGTATGGATTCGGATGGCCGAAGGAGGACAACGGGAATAGCGGAGAGGTGTCCGAGGCGATCGCGATCACAACCGTCCACTCACTGAAGAACGTCCTTCGGGCGCGACAACAAGGAATATATGTCCCGGTAAAGCATACCGGCATCCTTTCCACCCCGGGCACCTACGACACCTATTCCGTCCAGCCGGACTATATCAACCTCGCCGACCATGAGTTCGTCCAGGTGTGCGAATTACTGAACGTCTACGATGACGATATCGACGGGGACATCAGCGGTGAGAAAGTAGACAGGCACATGTCCGCCACCCTCATCAAGAACGTGCCGACAGAATATGTCCGGATGGAATGGGAAGAGGACGACTCCTATCCGGAAGGAGGGACCTGGATACAGTTCGCGGACGCGTACCGGATGGCCGGAGAGGTCACTTTCCCGGCAGACGGCGGCGAGCGGGATTCCAACATCATCTTCGGACTCTACGAGAGCGGACAGCTGGTCGGCAAGGGCATCAAGATGTTGGATAACAGCGGCGGAGAGTCAATCCTAACTTCCGGTTATTCCCTCGCCACCTTCGTCCTCTCTGAATACCACGAGAAATACCAGGCCTGGCTCGCAAAGAACCGCCAGGTCATCTCCGTCGACCTGAACCTCAGCCTGAAGGACATCGCGAGCTTCCGGTTCTGGCATGCCGTGAGGGTCCGGAGCAGGCGGTTCATCGTCAAGCGGCTGACGCTCCGGCTCTCCGCGAGACGGGACGGAGTCCTGTCCTCGGCCGAGCTGGTCGCGATGTAGCCGTGTCCTTTCAGGCACTCCAAACGAACGTATTTTTGCAACATGGCGATCGCTATCACAAACCCGAACAGCAACAAGACGTACGTCTTCGCGGAGACGGCGGAAGACCTCACCGTGACCGGTCTCTCCACGTCGTCGAACGTGACGATCACCGTATTTGTCAACAGTTCCTCGGTCGCCTCCTTCGAACTCACCCCGCATCCGACGAGCGCGTCCGTCGTCGTCCGCTTCCGCGAGATACTGAACGCCGTCCTCCCTCACATCTCCGGAACCGTCCCGGATACGACGTCATCCTACACGAACCCCGTGTACGTCCGGGCCTCGCAGGGCGGGACGAACGTCGACACTTCGACGATGTTCTGCTTCCGGGGCGGGAGCGACGCGCTGCAGTCCAGCTTCCCGCACTCCACGCACTGGCTTACCTGGAAGCCCCAGGTAACGCGGACGTATCCATGGGCGAAGGAGGTCCTCTCGCTCATCAAGCCAGCTTCGACCTCCATAACCGTCACCGGGAAGGTCTACCTCAGCACGGGATCCAACGTGACCGTGACGCTCGGGACCTTCTCGTCCGCGAGTACGCAGGTTTCCATCTGCTCCGTCAACTGCTCCCTGTCCAGGATCCAGGGGTTCAGCGGCGTGTCCGGAAAGACCGTCCTCGGGTATGACGTGTACACCGGAAGCATCCTCTCCCACCGCTTCATCGTGAAACCGGCCCGCCTGCGGCAGAGGGAGTTCCTGTACGCGAACTCACTCGGTGTCCTGGATACCGTATTCGCGACGGGCGACGTATCCAGGGACACGGAGTCGGAGCTCGCGACCGCCCGGATCGGCGGCCAGGAGGTCGAGCTGTCCAACGACGCCGTCGAGCACTTCAAGGCGAACACCGGCGGGCTGCGGAAACGCCGGGAGATGGACCAGTGGCAGGACTTCTTCCGCTCCGCGGACCGCTGGGTCCTCCTTCAGGGCGACGTGCTGCGCCGCATCGTCATCGACTCCATCGAGTCCGACATGACTGAACACAAGCTCTCCGGCGCGAGCTTCACCTATCACTACGCCGACCGCTTCACCGGACGGTACTATTCCGACTCGGCCGTCCCGTCCTTTGATTATAGCAATTATGAAAACGACTGACCTCAAACAGCGGACGGCCTACGCGACCGCCATAATCGCCTTCGTGATCGGATGGGGAATCACCATCTGGGGATTCTGCATCCCGCCAAAGGGGGAGATCTCCGCTTCCGTCCTCACCGTCCTCGGCGAGGCGATGGTGTACACGGCATCCGTGTTCGGAGTGACGCTGTATTTCTCATCCCAGATGGTGCGGCTCAGGCATGAAACCAGGGAGTATATCCGGAAACTGGAACGTAATGAGGATGACAACGTACAGGAGGAGGAATCGGAATGAAACTGACAGTGGAACGCAAATGGCCGAAGGAGACCTATACCATCGGCAGACTGTATGTCGACGGGGAGCTGTTCTGCAACACCCTCGAGGACCGCGACCGGGGACTGAAGCAGACGGACCCGGAGACATACATCAAGGCCCGCAAGGTGGCCGGCGAGACGGCTATCCCGAAGGGTACCTACAGGCTCTCCATGAACACGACATCGCCTAAGTATGCAGCGATCGCATGGTTCTGGAACTTCTGCCGTGGTATCATGCCGAGGATTCTAAAGGTCAAATGCTTCGACGGCATCCTGATCCATCCCGGCAATACTGCCCTGGACACCTACGGCTGTATCCTGGTCGGCAAGAACACGAAGGTCGGCCAGCTTACCGAGAGCAAGGCGACCTTCAAGGAGCTGTACAAGAGGATGAAGGCCGCCCATGACCGGGGCGAAACCATCACCATCGTAATCCTATAGGCCATGAAGAGGAAAATGAAAGGAAACGACCTCCGGTTCAACTGGAGAGTCAAGGACGACGAAGGGCATCCGTACAGCGTCGAGGAAAAGGACCTGACCGTCGTCCTCCGCGGCCCCCACGGCGCCGTTCCCGTCAACGATGTCACCTTCGAGAACAACGTCGTCTCCTTCACTTTCTTCGGCAAGGACCAGAAGGAGTTCGGCATACACACGGCGGTCCTGATCGAGAACGCCGGCCGCGAATTGATGAAGACCGTAGACTTCGTGGGCGCCGTTGAACTCGTAGCGCACACCATCCAGGAAGGCGGGAGCGACAGCTCCCAGCTCTCCATCGACACGGTCGACCTAGAGTCCACTGTCGTCGTAGGCATCCCTGGCCCTCGCGGTCTCTCGATGTACGACTACGCCGTCAAGTACATGGGCTTCGAGGGAACGCCGAGCGAGTTCTGGGCCTGGTACAAGAAGGCGAAGGACGATGCGGACGATGCGGCCGCCAGCGCCAGCAGGGCGCAGGAAAGCATCGAGGCGTCCGAAGAGGAACGCGCAGCCACCTTCGCGCGGCTCAAGCAGGACCTGGAGGACGCCTTCGCCAACGCCGACTCGCTCGTCGATGACCTTCGGAAGTTCCCGGTCATCTTCGTCGATGACCTGCCGGATCAGGAACTCCCTGAGCCGTCGGAAGAGACGATGCGGAAGTATTACTACGTCCCGTCCACTTCCGACCCTGGAGCCTACGAGGTGTATCTGTCCTATAAGATCGAGGACGTGTACAGGTGGAAGAAGGTCGGCAGTACCCGGACGGACTTCGAGGCATACCTGAGGAAGGATGATGTGGTTTACCTCTCCGAATCCGACTATGATGCCCTCGTGGATGCCGGGCAGATGGACCCGACGAAGCAGTACAACCTCTATGAAGATGAAGATTAGCCGATGAGACACCACAAAGGAAAGGAAATCGTAGAGATACGGCACGCCGGCAAGGAAATATCCACGGTGATGAAATCCGGAAGGATTGTCTGGGAAGGAGTGAGAAGCTGTTACGGCAGCGGGGCGTGGAGAGGTGACAAGCCGTGGGTGGATAACGATGGCTGGAAAGAATAAATAAAAGACTATGAGCAGAAAAGTAAGTCCCAACAACATAGACAACCTCGATCAGTCATGGGGTCTGGACGAAGCCAGCGGGCTTCCTTTTTCCGGCAGCGCGGTTGAATCGTTCATCAAATACATGTTCGGCACGAAAGTCGGACACATCGAGTTCGTGGATGGCGCGCTCCAGATTTACGACGAGGAAAACGGAACCCTGCTCCAATCCATCTCCCTTTCCGGGACGCACTTCGCGGTCGCCTTCACGAGCAACCTTCCCACATCCTTCTACGTCCTCGCTGACGAGACCTCCAAGCTGATGACCATTTCCCCTTCCACCACGCAGTCCGCAATCGGTCAGCAGCCACAGCCCTACACCGAGGCGAACGGCTACAACTATGTCGTGGCGGTCAATTCGGGAAATGGGTACACACCCATCGACACCGGGGACGAGGGGAAGATCGCCGACGGAGGGACCGCATCCTTCGACCTCCGACCGCACCTTGCCACGGGGAAGAACTATGTCCGCATCACCGTGTCCGGCGTGGATTCCGGGGCGGTGAAGACGATGGTCTATACCGTCAACCTCACCACGCTCTCCCTCACGGTCAACCATCCCTGGCAGAACGTATGGGACGACGGTGAGGCGTACACCATCCGCAACATCCGTTTCGCGGGTTCGCTCGTCAAGACGCTCCATGTCTCCCTTGACGGTGTCGAACTCCCCGTCAAGACCTACACCGAAAACATCAGCTACACGGCCACTTCCACCACCTATGAGATTCCCGCCAGCGCTTTCCCCGCGAACAGGAACAGCATCCATACTGTCCGCCTATGGATGACCGCTCCGGGAGTGACTACGAAGACGTATGTCTATCACATCATGTGCGTCCGGGAAGGAGACCTTACCCCGCTGGTGGCGATCAACAACCTGGCCGAAACGGTTGTGAACTTCACTTCCTCCCGGCTTTTCTCCTATGCGGTATTCAACGCGGATTCCGTGGAGTTTGACTTCTCCTCCGTCTTCGGCGGGACGACGCTTCCCGTCGTTTCCCCTTCGCCCGTCAGCGGACTCTTACCCCAGACGCAGTACGATTTCAACTACATGATCGAAATCAACACGGAGGACGTGACCGCTACGGAAGGGACGCTCCTTGTTGATGCGACGCCTTCCTATGAAGGCACGGATGGCGTGACGATGACGGGGGTCGCCATCCCGATTGACAACACTTTCTCCTACCTTGCCACACCTGGCGCATTATTCTATCTCAACGCCGCGACCCGTGACAACGGCAACGCGAACCGAGAGACCATCGTCAACGAGGGCACCCCGGATTCCAACTTCGCTCAGTCCTATCCCGCCACATGGAACTATTTCGGCTGGATGAAAGACGGATGGACAACCGATGAGGACGGGAACAAGGCGCTGCTTGTCCCTGCAGGGGCCTCCCTTTCCGTTCCGACCTTCACCCCGCTTTCCGGCTTCGCAAGCTATCCGAATGGAATGACGGTCGAACTGATGTTCAAGAACGTCTATCCCGCCGATTACGATACCCCGGTCATCACCCTTGCCAGCGGTAACAATAATATCGGCATCACTGTCTATCCGACAAAGGTGAAGGTGTTCGGTTCAAACGAGCATTCCGCCGAGACGGTGCAGACCGCCGGGTTCGACGAGAACGAGATCGTCCACCTCACAGTCACCTTAGTGAAAAACTATGGGGATCAGTCGGGGCGCAACCTGTGCTCTGTCTATATCAACGGCATATCCAATGTGTGCTTTGATTTCCAGGGCACGTCCAACTTCGGGACGGGGAGTCTCCTTATCGGGCAGGAGGATACTGACGTTTATCTCTACAAGATGCGCGTCTATGGTTTCGCCCTTGAATCGCAGCAGGTATTCAACAATTTCCTGAACTGCGCCATCGAGCAGAGCATGGGACTTGTCCGGCGCCAGCTCTACGACAAGAACAACGGTCTATTCTTCAACGGCTCGATTGGCTATGAGCAGGCGAAGGCGGCCGGATACAACGTGATGGTCGTGGAGATTCCCCCGCAGAACGGTGTCGATGTCCCCATCCCGTCCATTGAGAACTCCACCTCCTATTCCGACTGCACGATGCGGTTCGAGTACGCGGACAATCCCAACCACAACGTGACCGTGGAAGGGCTTGACCTGGACGGACAGGGAACGACTTCCAAGAAATATTACAGGTGGAATCTCCGCGGCAAGACCGGAAAGACGACGAAGTGGACCTACGGCGACGGGACCACCGCGACCGGGAAGAAAGGGAAAATCATCAATGACGGGGTGCATCCCCTCATTGACCGGATCACGGCGAAGAAAAACTACGCATCCTCCCCCCAGGGGCACAAGATGGGCCTCACGGGCCTTTACAATGACTTGTTTATGGAAATCGGCCTCGGCTCCCACCTCCCCGATGAGGACTACCGCGTAGCCGTGTATCAGTTCCCGTTCGTGGGCTTCAAGTACAACCGCATCAGCCGGAACTACGAGTTCATCGGACTCTATACCGCCGGTCCGGACAAGGGCTCCAAGGTGACAAGGGGGTTCTCCGACGATTACCCTTCCCTCCTTGCCCTTGAAGGCCCGGACCACGATCCCCGGGGAACCCGCTTCGTGATGCCTTATGTGAACGCCGCGTACGATTCGACCAAGGATGCCGAGACCCTTACCCTGGACGGGGAAGGCTGCTGGGACTGCAACTATGTCGGCGGCGGCCTGGAGACTGACGTCGCGGAGGACGAAGCTGCCGTGTTCAGCCTTTACGAGAGCGAGTGGCGGCCCGCCTATGAGTGCGTCTATAACAACTCGCCCTATCTTGTTTCCGCGGCGGAGATGATTGCCGGACTGAACAAGACCGGAGAGTGGACCATCGCCGACCTCTGCGACGCCAATAACCGGGAAACCATTCTCGCCGGGAGCACCAATGGGCACAGCAACGAACTCCTTTCGTTCTATGACGACAATTACGAGCTGTACTATTTCAGCCCGGCACCGGACAAAATGTGCTTCGTGAAGCTGGTGGATGTGGATGCCACCCTTGAGCACAACGTAGTGGCCACCCTTTACGCGCAGGGCTACCTCGCCACCCAGTCCCCGACCACGGCGGAGATCATCGCAGCGAGGCGGGCGCGGTTCATCGCCACCGTCTCCCATTATTGGGACAAGGACCAGCTCATCTACCATTACGCCTTTTGCATCTATTACGGCGTATCAGACAACTTCGCCAAGAACTCCTACCCGTTCAAGTTCCTTCCGCTTTCCGGTGCGGCATCCGACACGGATTATGCGAACCGGTGGGGATGGGCCCAGGATGACGTGGATACTTCGTTCCTCACCGATAACCGTGGCCAACAGACGAAGAAATACTCCGTGGATCACGGGGACACTGTGAACGGAACCGAAATCTTCCAAGGCGGCGACTCCGCCCTATGGGTGATGGTGCGTGACTATTTCCAGTCCGACATCCAGGTGATGATGTCCCGGATAGCATCTGCTGCGGTCACGCTGGCTTCCCGCCTTGGCGTGTCCGGCAGGAACACCAACGACACGATGCTCCGTATCGTGTCCTACTACTGCTGGGACCATTCGGCGAAGTATTTCTCCGCCATGCTCTACGAGGAGGACCGAAGCTGGGCTTACCTTCGCCCGTGGGTTCTCAATCCCGGTGCGCTCTATAATGATACCGATCCGCTGACGCAGGCCCTCGGCGACCAGTACCGGGCAGAGAAGTCGTGGATGAAGAAAAGGATCGAGTTCCTTTTCTCCAGATACAGGGTCGGAACTTATGCGGCAGGGGAAAACGAGACGCAGTTCGCCCCGACGCTTGCCGCCAATTCACCCTTCACCTTCCAAATCACCCCGGCGATTGATATGTATCCGGTCATCTGGGCAGGTGTAAGTGCCTTTACGCAGGCGGTATTGACCCGTGCTGGGAATACGGTCGCCTTGACCGTAGTGTCGTCCGGCGCGACCAACCTCTATGTGAAGGGACTGAACTGGATTTCCTCGCTCGGCGACATGCGCGGGCTGGTGCTTACCTCCCGCGGCGGCAGCTCCGATGACATTCCTTTCGCCATCTCCGGCCAGCGGCTCCGCGAAGTGAAGGTGGGCGATGCCAATGCGAACCTGGTGGACTTCAACGCCACCTCCTTCGCCGCATCGGGGCCGTCCCTGAAGACGGTGGACGGACGGAACACCACTACGGTAAGGGGAGCAATCGTCCTCGACAACTGCCCCCGTCTGGTGTCCGCGCTCTTTGAAGGGTCGGGCGCATCCGGACTTACCATCCCCGTTGCCGCGAGAGTGACGGCCGTGTCCTTCCCTACCAACGCGCACGACGTGTTCCTTCACTCGCTTTTCCGCCTGCAGACATCCGGGCTTACCCTTCCGAACCTCGCGGGGATTGAAACGCTCTACATCAACAACTGCGACGGTCTTAACCCGCTGGCCATTGTAAGCGATATCCTCGCCACAAACGGGAATCACTTGTCCTACGTGACTCTCGTTTTCAAAACCGTCACGCTGACCAGCCTTGATGTGCTGGTGAAGCTTCTGGACCTTCCCGGGTACCTGGATTACGACGGAAACAGCGTAAATACTGTGTCCGGCCTCCCTCACATCGAAGGTACCATCGACATCACCGGCTGGTCCGCCGCGGTCATTCCGGTCTGGCTGGACATCGAATCGGACGAAGCCTACGGGAACAATTACCGGAGAATGAGAATTTCCACGTTCGGGACGGCTCTCAATATCATCTACGACCCGGCCCACATCCGCATCATGGGCTACATCCTCACGAGCGAGGGCGACCGGCTCATTTCCTCAGACAACCTTTACCTGACAACGAATAATAACTGATATCATGCCTAGAGACAAACAACTGACGCAGAATGGAGCACGGGTACAGAAACTTCTGAACGCCATCCAGCCACCCATCGGGACTTCGCAGCCGGCCGGTGGATTTCTCCCGAATATCTTCTACGCGCTCGGAACGCTGTTGGCCGATACGACCTTCTCCCTCGCTGCTCCGGCGCAGGAGGATGCCAACATCGTCAACCACTACTACTGGACCTTCGAGACGGGTTCAACGGTTCCGGACATCAATTTGCCGGCAGGCATCACCTGGATAGGAGGTGAAGCTCCGACCTTTGAGGAAAACACGCACTACGAAATCTCCGTGCTGAACGGCATCGGCGCTTTCATGTCCGTCGAGATCGAGCAGGAGGGGGAATGATGGACACAATGCTGCATCGCCGGCGATTCCTCGCGGTATCCGGCGATAAATACGTCAAGTTCGCGGACCCGGATGTAGCAAGGATCTGCATTGAGCAATTCTCTTCCGACGGGAAAGGTGTTACCTATGAGGATCTGGCGGCTGTGACGAGTATCTGGCGTGTGTTCTCCGGCAAAGGCGCATCAGTAGTTTCATTCAAGGAGCTTATGTACTTTACGGGGCTGACTTCTATTGGTTCGGGTGATTTCAACGGTTGGAACAATCTTCAGGAGATTGGGGTTCCTCCGTTTATCACGAGCTTCGAGATGGCCACACGTCCCTCTCTTCAACATGTCCATGTCTCTGACTTGGATGGTTTCCTGAATCGAGTAGCGCCAAACGCAGCAGCACCTACTGGTTATCATATATATGTTAACAACATTGAGATAACCTCCATAGTTTTTCCGACAGGCATAACAACTATTCCTGCGAATGTCTTAACGGGAGCCTCACACATCATTTCTATCTCGATTCCGGAAAGTGTCGTCAGTATCGGCGATAATGCATTTGCAAATTGTTCATCGCTGAGTGGTGATCTGAATTTGCATTCCGGGATAACGACCATCGGCTCATCAGCCTTCGTTGGTTGTACTTCTCTCAATGGAAGGCTTACTATTCCGGCAACTGTGACATCCATCGGTGAGATGGCGTTCCGCGGTCTTACAAACATTCGTGAAGCGGTGGTGCTCGCAACCACTCCTCCGACAATAGGGCAGTATCTCGTCTTCGGTAATGCCAGCTACAAGATATATGTTCCTTATAGCTCCGACCACTCGATTCTCGATTCTTATAAAACAGCGCAGAATTGGAGCGTCTATGAGTCTCGAATCTTCGAGCTTAACCCGGACGGAAGCGTTCCTAACAATTAAAATCGTAAGTGATTGATTATGAGTAATTTTACCCCCCCCTATTACGAAGAAGGATAATGATGAGTAGTGGCAGCATAGAGCCGCACCTTGTCTATTGGTGGAGTGGAAAGGATGCTCTTGTCAACAATCAATGGATTGACAGGGTGTCCGGACTTGCTTTGAATGGATATAATGGGAATGCTCCGCAGCAATCAGACGGTGGCTATATTTGCGAAGGGTCTAATTTCTTCTCCATGGACCTGAATGCAGCGTCACCCAACGGATTAAACATAGGAAGGTTGTGGAGAATTGAGGTTGAATTTGCTCCTTTGAGTCAGCCCACTGGCAGATCGAGCTTTGTTTTGTTTGACTTTGGTTCCATCGGGACGGCCATTCACGCTTTTGGTTTAATGTATGATACGGCGCTCTTGAAGCTCAATTCAAACTATAAAGGGCTTTCAAACAATGACGACGCCACATATGGGCCGACACTGACCAGGAGTTCCGCATTGGTGATTGGAGAAACATATAGGGCGGCAGTCGGATGTGAGTCATTTGATGCCGAAAACGACATACAATACGTTCAAGAGGGAAAAGGCGCGAAAGAATATGGAGCATCTCCTCATCCACAAACGACTTTCAATAGGAACTTCAATGCCGGTTCAGCTCACATAGGGTGTGGTTTTCGAGATGATTCGCTTTCCTATTCGATTAAGATCTATTCGATAAAAATTTACAACTACGATTGATTACATAATTCGTTGATTATGAGCAACTTATTTACCCCCCCCTATTTGCTTTTGCGCAGAAGGATGATGGGCCTTAACAATCGATACATCAAGTTCGAGGACTCGGAAGTGGAGAGGATATGCATCGCGAACTTCTCCTCTGACGGGAAAGGTGTTACTTATGAAGATGCAGCGGCGGTAACTTCTGCTCAACTGGGAACAAAATTTAGAGGCTCTTCGATAGTGACATTCGATGAACTACGGTACTTTACTGGCCTGACATATATTCCTGATTGGGCGTTTTACGAAAGCTACAGTCTGAAATCAATCACTTTTCCTAATGGTCTTTCTAGTACCGGATATGGTTCACTTGGAAGGTGCACGTCATTAGAGCGCATTTCTTTTGGAAGAGGTAGTGTAACCCCCATAGCATCGATGGGAGGTGCCGGTCTTTTGAAAAGGCTAAATGTATATAGTATCGAACAATACCTTCAATTATGCAGTGGTTTTTCTCTTGACTCAACTACTGGTTGTTTTTCATCTGAAGATCCTCATTTATTGGTACAAGAACAGGAGATTACGAGGTTTGTCTTCCCAAGTGATGTCACGGAAATAAAGGGTTCGGTTTTAAAAGGAATCAGCTCTATTACTGAAATAGTATTACCCCCGAATCTAACCGCAATAGGCAAGTATGCCTTTTATGGTACTGGAATTGTTTCGCTTACAATACCATCTACTGTAACGGCCTTATATGATCAAGCATTTTCTGGTTGTGAATCGTTACGGAACATTACGATAAATGCAACTATTACAGCATTAAACAGTCGCATGTTTAATGGGTGCTCTTCTTTGACATCAGTTGTCTTGCCGCAAACTCTTGAAACTACGGAAGGTTGGGATGTTTTTGCCGCTTGTTCGAGTCTTAAAACGATTACTCTTCCTGCCAGTTTTACTGCTTTCAATTCTTGTAGAACATTTCAGGGCGTTCCGCTGGAATCAATGATAATTCTTGCTACTACTCCGCCCGCAGGAGCATCAAATCTCAGCATCAATAACAGCTGTAAGTTCTATGTACCTTATTCTTCTGACCATTCTGTCCTGAATGCCTACAAGTCTGAAAACGGATGGTCGAACTTTTCCAATAGATTTTATGAACTCAATCAGGACGGCAGCGTCCCTAACAATTAACTAAAAATCAATAATATGGACCAAGTAACCTACATCAAGCGATTCATGCTCCGGGTGCTCATCATCGGAATCATCGTCGCGCTCGTCATCAACATCGTGTGGTTTAAGCAGATTGAGGAGACCTTCTTCGGGGAAGTCGCCAAGCGCGTGCTCATGAGCGGCGCCATCCTCGGAGGCGTGGAACTCTTCTCGGCATTCATCTTCGGGCCGATGCACTACCACTTCGGCTATGAGCGTCGTCAGAAGAAATGATCGACTACAAGGTCACATCTTCAGGAATCAAACTCATCGACTCCTACAAGGTAAGCAAGTGGGACCACCTTTCTGTGCTTGAAGAGATCCAAGAGAAAGAGCCGGATCTGAAGGTATGGAAAAGGTCCATAACCTCTCTTATGCGGGAGTGGGCATGCCATAACGCCGCCTACGCCCTTGGAATCAAGAGGAACAAGACGAAGGACTGCGACCTAAACTATCCGATGAAGTGGTATTCATCGGCGACTTATTGGATCATCGGATGGTTCGTATGGTTTTTTATCAAGTGATGATACGATGGAAAAGCTGAAATTGACGCTGCAACGCCTGCAGTTCCCCCGGAGCGTGACCGAACTGATCCTTTACATCTGGCAGCTGCCGCAGAACCTTCTCGGCCTGCTCGCGGTCGTCTTCACCGGCGTGACCGTCCCGTTCGACATCCGGGGCAACCGCGCCCGCTGGCCGTCCTCATACGTCTACCTCTCGGGGAAAATGAAGGGTGGAATCTCGTTCGGCCAGTACGTCATCCTGGAACCGAAATGCTTCAATGACTACAAGGCCTGGAACCACGAGCGCGGACACCATCTTCAGTCGATGATCCTGGGCCCGCTCTACCTGTTCATCATCGGACTCCCGTCCCTGCTCTGGGCAGCCTGGTGGAACCCGAACCGGTCCCGGAGCTATTACTGGTTCTATACAGAGTGCTGGGCGGACAAACTGGGAGGGGTTGAAAGATGATGACGGGACGTCAACATCGCAGCCGGCCGCCGTGGACACTTCAGTATACGATTCTTTTCATGGCAGTTCTATTCGCGTCCGGCTGCTCCCTCCTTCGTCAGCGCGAGAAGATCGTCATCAAGACGGAAACGGTCACTGAATACAGAGATAGCACCGTCTGGAGAGACACGACCATATACGTCCCTATCCCCCTGGAATCCGACCAGGCCATCGTCCACATCGGTGACACATCGCATCGCGAGACATCCGTCGCGGAATCGGATGCCTGGGTCGGAGCCGACGGCTTCCTCCATCACAACCTTCGCAACAAGCCGGAACGGATTCCGTATCATGCCATCCTCCCTGAAAGATGGTTGATGACCGACGTCAAGAACACCATGGAACAGGCGCACGTCATCACGAGGGAGGTCAAGGTGGAGAAGAAACTGAATTTCTGGCAAAGATTCCGGATCGGCGCGTTCTGGTGGCTTCTCGGCCTGATAGCGTTCGCCTACCGGAAGCAGATCATGTCCATCCTGAAGAAGGCCTTCGGACACTATTAGCGCTTCTTCCTGGGTAGCATCTTCGTATTTCGGAGCTCGGCATTCGCTGCCGGGCTCTTTCCGACATATATGGCCGTCATGGCCACGCTGGAATGGTCGGCCTGCTGCTGCACGAGATTGATGGCCACGCCGCTCTGCAGCATCCCGGTGATGCCGGTGTCCTTCAGGGAATAGAACTGCAGATCCTCGCCGAACCCGCAGCCAGGGCGGACCACGAACCGCCAGTAGTCGGCTATCCGCTGGCCGATGGTCGGCTTCGGCCCGGGCGTGAACCTGAACTTCTCCAGCCGGTGCGACCCAAACAGGAACAGGTCCGGATCCGACAGGTCCAGCGTCCTGATGAAGGGCATCATCTCGTCCGGAATCGTCCGGACGGAGTCCTTCCCGTTCTTCGCGATGTCGCCGCTCACGCTGACCGTATGCTTCCGGATGTCGACGTCACCGCAGCGCAGCAGGGCGATCTCCTTCGGGCGCATGAAGCAACAGTAGCAGAACAGGCAGATCGCCAGGTATTCCGGGTTCTCCTTCCGGAGGAACGAGAGCAGCTGCTGCAGCTCGGCCGCCTTCAGCAGTCGCCGCTTCTTCGATGCGCCGGCCTTCCGACGCTTCTTGTCTATCCCGGCGAACGGATTCACGGCCAGGTAGCCCTTCCTGACCATCCAGGAGAACAGCCCCTCGAAGAACCTGACGTAGTTGTTATACGTGACGGCCGACACGTCAGCCCGGTCGTCCATTTCGTTCATGAAGAGGATGGCCACCTCCTTCGTGACCAGGGAGACGGAGGATCCATCGGAGAAGCCGTGGCCGGACAGCCACTCCCGGAACACACCCACGAACGAGCGGTACGAGCGCATCGAGTTCGGGCGCATCTCCTTCGCCTTGACCTTCAGGTAGTCGTCCAGGGCGGAGAACAGCGGGACGCCGGCACGGGGCGCGACCCCTTCCAGGAGGGGGTTCCATCCGAGCGCGAGCCTGGTGTTGATGTCCCCGATGATGGACCTGGCCAGCACCAGGTTCTCCTTCCTGGTGGAGTACCTGTTCACCTTGATCCGCCGGCGCTGCAGCTTGCCGGAGACGGGGGATTTGACGTAGAAATACACAAACCAGGTCTTTCCCTGGGATAACTTCGCCGGGAGATAATCCCGGCCTAGGGTTGGTTGACGAAAATACATTTTTTTTTCTTTGCACAACTCCACGATGGTGTCATACAAAAGAAAAATACCTTGTCCCGTTTCTGTCCCGTTTTGGAGAGAAAAATCTTGTAATTGATTGATTTCTCGCTCGTTACGCGGGTTTGGTTGAGATGTAGAGATTTTCTGCTCCGGAGGGTCGTATCGTTTCACGGAAAGTAATTGTTATTGTATTTAACTATTTATCGAATCTCGGACGGACTTTTGCCCAACTTGTCCCGTTTCAGTCCCGGTACACTTTTTCTCAAGTTGAGATGAATCAATGATTTACGGTCCCCGGAGGTCCCCAGCCGAAGCTCGGCTTTTGCCGTTTTCATGCTTTTTTTATACCTTTGTGGAAAGCGGGAAAGCAATATGTCATTGATGAAAATCACACAGAACCTGGAGAAGAGAGAGGTCGGCGACAAGCTGGTAACGGTCAGGGTCGAGCGGGCCTATGCTCTCGGTATCAAGGTTTGGGAAATCGAAAAAATCGTCGAAACGGAACGGATCCGCCGGACTACCTAAGTATAAACCATCAGTCTCATTCCTCGAGTTCTGTAAATTTTGATAGGAACCCGGGGTCATTGAGGGCATCCTTCCAGTCAGGGTGATCAGGGATGAATGTCAAGGTGGGAATCCCGTCGATCTTCTCGATCACGAGCTTCCCATCTGTGATGATGTCAAGTCCGATGACTACGTCTATCCCGGTCAACTGTTCTTCCGGGTAAGTCGCGAAGAGGTCCACCCGTGTCCAAAAATCCGACCCATCGGCCCCCATGATGGAGAAATAGGCGGCACAACACTTTGACGGAACAGAACCTCCAATACCGGAAAGCGGGGCTGCCTCTTTCAAAATATGAAGATTCAATGCTTCCGCGACCTTCTTTGATATGGCAGAAATATGGGCGCCGGTATCCCAAAGAAATCGTACGGCTACGGATTCTTCGGAGAATCCTTCGGCCCAGAACCGGCGCACGACTCCTTCACTATAGAATTGAATTCTGCTATCTTTTCTGGAGGTAGCGACAATACGCATTCCACTAGCTTTTTTTTGGCCTCATAAATTACCTCCATCTGTCCTGGGATCCAGGCCATTGTCGGTACGATTAAAGGACGTTTGGACATGGTATCGTTGCTTTTGACGGCAAGATACCAAGTTTCAACGTATTATCAAAAGACTGTCACTTGTTCAGTATTTCGATATTATTGTCCCCGAAGACCAGCTTCAGCACCTGGTCTTTCTTGTCTTTCTTGAGCTTGATCTGAAGGACGGCTTCGACCGGATCCTCAGCTTTCTTTTCCTCGCCATAGTACAGGATGTCGGCTACTGAAATCGAAAGATGACTTGCCAAATTGGCAAGATGGTCAATCGTGAGGGTCGCCTGGCCCGTGAAGATCTTCGACATACTGCTCTCGCTGGCACCTATCGCATCGCCCATCGCCGCCTGGGTGATGCCCTTGTCATTCATTAACTTACGCAAATTGTTCAGGACTCGGCCGTAGAACTCTGTGTGCTGTTTCATAACATTTAAATTTAGTGATTGATTATCAGTCAGTTAAGGAATTTCAAGAAATTTAATTTCCATTTTGGAAAGATATTCTTTCCATTTTAGAAAGTTTCTTTATATCTTTGCATCAGTAATAACTAAGTTAATGCCAAAAACGCAAATACGATGAAAGAATCGAAATCATTCGTGGAGATTTGGGCCGGGCTCGATGAAAAGCAGCGCGGTGATCTGCGTGCTGCAGTGATTGCTGCGACACATGTCTCCACCACGGCCTTCTGGAAATGGGTGAACGGGAAATCCCGCCCCGGATCCTTTCCCATGGAGCAGCTGGTGCTGCACGCCGTCAACGACACCCTGGGCACCTCCTACACCCGCCTGCAGCTTTTCCCGTGAACATGGAGGAGAAGAGGTACCGCGTAGTGTGGGTTTCCATCGAACGCCACTTCAAGAAGGAGTTCGACTCTCTGGAAGCCGCCGAGGAACAATTCGAGAGAGTCTGCAAGTCTCCCAGGATGCGTATCGTACGACTCTTCGACGTGACAGACCGCCTGAACCCGCACCCGATTAGATCCAAATTCGGAATACCAAAGCAATAGGCTCGCCAAAGCCCCCAGGGAGGGTGCCCCGATCGGTAACGACGGGGATGGTTGGCAACGCATCGACCACCGGAACACCCTCCCTTTTTAAACGAAACCTTTTTGACAATGAAGAAATAACGAAACCCCAAAATGTACGAGTATGCTCAAATATCATTTCCACCGCGCCGTCTTCGCCGTGTATGCGTTGACCGGCGCCCTCGCCGCGATCTTCGTGGTCGCCGGCGTGAAGACCGTGGCCGGGCTCGCCCGGTTCCCGGACAACTACCTGTTCAATCTCATCGGATCCGTCGCCCTGTGCTGGCTGGTAACCGGCCCAAGGGAGGTGGTCATCCTTCGCAAGATCTTCCGATATACGAGACAAAAGGCTGCCTTGGCATACTCGTACACCGGACGTTTACTGGTTCCCGTCCGGAGGGCGGCTCGCAGCCTTGCCGCCCTTTTTACCTTCAGACCATTCAATAACCCTCAGACCGAACCGTAATGAGCGAGAGCGAGAAATACCAGAAGATCGACGGGCAGGCCGTCATGGACTGCGTGCAGCCCGTTTTCAAGCCAAACACGAAGATTATTGTCATGCAGCGTTCAAACGGATTATACATCCTCTTGAACAAGTTCAACATCAGTACGGATTCCCTGATTAGCATCAGCCTGGCGCTGTATGGCATCCACAATGCCCTGGAAGTATCCTCTTTCTGCGTCTTTGACAAGATTGGGGACGAGTACACCCTCTGCCTCGAAGGGACTATATACAATCTCCTCCCGAAGTTCTACGAAGGTCAGGAGTTGGTCGATACAATTCCATTGATCATTGAACGCGGCGGCCATGAATAAGGAAAAGAATAAGCACCCCGAAATTAGCCCGTTCCGCCGCTGGTGGCGCCTTCACTTCGCCAAGCGGACGCCAGGCGTCTGCTGCGTCTGCGGATGTACCGAGAATGACCCCTGCTACAATCCGAAACAAGGTCTCTGCTGGTGGAGCGATGCAGAAATGACCGTCTGCTCCCACTGTGCGGAGAAGCGCATCGCCCTGGATCCGGATACCGTCCACTGCGTGAACTCAAACTGTCCGACTGACTTATGACCCTGAACATCGCATTGTCAATCCTGGTTTTTATTGCCGGATTCTGCATCGGGTGGTTTATCATCCGGCCACTTATGAAAAGAAAGCACCATGACTAACCTTCGGAAGGAATACCTTGCCACCGCCCGCCGGCTGATCGAGATCGGCCAGCAGCTGGGCGGAACGCCCCAGGCCGTGGCCAATGACATCATCCTGCTCTCCGCCCCCCCCTGCAATTTTGAATCATTCAAAATAAACATCGAGCAGTAACACGATTAACGAACACACCCGCCCCGGACCGCATCAAGTGCCGGGGCCCATCTTCAGCGCCTATGAAATATACACCCTTCCTCGTCGTCATCCCGTACCTGGCTTCCGCCGCCCAGGGGCGGGAGCTGGAGTACGCCATCGCCGGCTGGAGACGCCATTTCAAGGAGGACTTCCTGATCGTCCTCACCGGGGAGGACCTGCCGCACATCGATGGCGACGACATCGTCCTCATCGAGTCCAAGCGCGTCCCGAACGTGGACGGCCAGTACCGGCAGCACCTGGATTACGTGAGCTGTTTCAAGAAGGTCCACCAGCGGTTCCCGGACTCGCAGGGCATGATCTTCGTGGCCGACGACTGCTACGCCATCAACGACTTCGACCTGGTGGACGTCCTCATCCCGAAGTTCCTGGAGAGAAGCCTGGGAGGCTTCCGGATCGACTCCCCGAACGGATGGAGGGTGGACAAGGCCAAGACGCGCTGCGTCCTCGTGGACGGCGGCTATCCGCAGAAGAACTACACGACCCACCTTCCGATCTGGTTCGACTGGGACAAGCTCGAGCAGCTGTGGGAGAAGTACGACATGCTGCATCAGTCGTTCGTCATCGAGGACCTGTACTACAACATCTACGAGAGCGACGTCGTCGCCGTCGACATCAAGGCCCCGAACAAGTACAAGTTCGGCGTCTACAACAACAACCCGTCCACCATCGACAACCTGCACCGGGAAGCCAGGAACGTCATCTGGGTCACGAACTCTCCGGAGGGCTGGACGAAGCTGCTGGACGAGTTCCTGTCCGAATACTATTACCCGAACCTGATTCCCTTCGCCGACTAGACATGAAGTTCGTCACCCTGGCCGACCTGGCCGCCACCATCCGGAGGAACGTCCACAAGATTCCGCACGACGTCGATTTCGTCATCGGCGTCCCGCGCAGCGGCGTCATCGCGGCCGGCATCATCGCGGAGTTCCTGAACGCGCCGCTCATCGACGTGGACAGTTTCGCCAAGTTCGGCGCCCTCCCGACTGGCGGACGGAGGTCTCGCTTCCATCGGCGTCCGGTCACGGAGAAGCCCCGCGTCCTGGTCGTGGACGACACCATCTTCCACGGCTGGAGTCTCCGGGAGACGAAGAACAAGCTGGCACCGTTCGCCCGGAGGTACGGGTTTGAGTTCGTCTACATGGCGGTCTTCCTGGAAGGGCCGAACGACGGGGTCGACATCTGGCTGGAAGACCTCCGGCGGTACACCGACGGCTACACGACGTTCGTCCTGTACGAATGGAACATCTTCCATCACGTCCCGAAGTTCATGGGCGAGTGCATCTACGACATCGACGGCGTGCTCTGCCTGGATCCGCCGGACGAGCGCAGCGGCCGGCCGTACATGGACTACATCCCGAACGCCGTCCCGCTGTTCACCCCGACCGTCAAGGTGGGCGAGCTCGTGACCTACCGGCTGGAGAGATACCGCGACCTGACCGAATGGTGGCTCCATAACCAGGGCGTGACCTACGGCGCCCTTACGATGTTCCCGGCCAAGTCCTACGACGAGCGGGCCGGGATGGGCATATCGCCGGCCGCCTTCAAGGCCGACATCTACCGCCTGCGCCCATGGGCGAAGCTCTTCGTCGAGAGCGACGACCGGCAGGCCCGGGAGATCTACGGCCTTACCGGAAAGCCCGTCTATTCTGTCGAAACCAACAAGATCTATGAATAAGAACGTAGCGATAGTCCACTACAACACGCCGGAACTGACCGAGGCGGCCATCCGGAGTCTGTGGAAGCGGACCCCGGACGCGGCCGTGACTGTGTTCGACAACTCCGACCGCCACCGCTTCCGCGCCATGGACGGCATCCGGATCCTGGACAACACGACGGGACGGCTCGTCGATTTCGGAGCCATGCTCGGCCGGTATCCGGACAAGATCCCCACGGCCTGCAACTGGGGCTCGGAGAAGCACATCGCGTCCGTGGACTACCTGTTCGACGTCCTTCCGGACGGGTTCGTCCTGATGGACAGCGACGTGCTCGTGAAGAAGGACATCACGCCCTTCTTCGACCCGTCCGTCTCCTGGGTGGGCGCCGTGGAGTACCAGCCCAAGTTCTGGTTCCAGGCCGTCCGCTGCTACCCGTTCCTCCTTTGGATCAACGTACCGATGCTCCGGAAGTCCGGCATCCGGTTCTTCCATCCGGGGTTTGTATACAAGATGAGCCACCAGGGCCCGCCCTACTTCGACACCGGCGGCTCGCTGTACCGGGACTGCCACGCCGCCGGCCTCCCCTGCAGGGAGGTCGATATCTGGCAGTACATCGAGCACCTGGGCGGCGCCAGCTGCTACCCGACCAAGTGGCACGAATGGCTGGAGAAACACAAGGACCTGTATATGTAGGATTACCGAAGGCTCGCGCTAGGTGCGACGGATGACCGGCGTTTTGTGTTTTCCAAAGGGTTCGGTCATATCAGGCGGCCATCCGGCCGGTTCGATTCCGGGAGCCTTCACAAAGAAGAGACATACAACCATGATTACAATGTACATCGGGCCCTTCACGGCCCCGGACATAGACACCATCCACCGCGCCCTGAAGGCGCAGCTGGACAACCTGGAGGACTTCCTGGACCACGGGATGGAGCCCACCGTGGACAACGCGGTCCCATTCCTGGAAGAGCAGAACCGCATCGGCCGCATCATCGAGAAGATAGAGGCCGTCAAACTGGGCCAATAAGAAACCGAACCGCGATGAAATTTGCATTTTTCAAAATAATGTCCGACATTTGCTCCCGTCCTACATACGATACCGTATCCGACGGGGCGAGTTACCCCCGGATATTGGCACGCATACTATTAGACCAGGTTCGTTACGTCGAAAGGCGTAACTGTACCCGCCTCAAGGCGTCGTATGTAGGGCAGAACCTGGTCTTTTTTTATTTTCTTCAGTCATGCCCTATGCTGAAAAAGCTGGCAACTCACTGCCTTCACCGCGTCCGGATCTGGACGCGCTCGTTTCCGCTGCAACCCATCTCCGTCTGGCCCGCAGGGCTCTGGACGAGCAGCGCACCCACCATCTCGACCATCTGCCGGCAGACAGGCAGAAAGAGCTCTACGACCACATCGGAGAAGCGATGGACGACATGTCCACTCTGTGTGACGACTGCTACGAGCTCCTGTTCCTGCTTCACAATCCGAAACTTTGAATCACCATCTAAATCGAAAGAGACATGGCATTCTTGAAGAAAGAGTTCCTGGATAGGATATATGACCGGGTCAATACGGATCCGGAATTGCTGTTGACGGTGGTCCGGGAGGTCTCGGGCGAACCGAAAGAGTATGGCCACGGCGAGACGAAGTTCGTCTGCCCCCACTGCAACGCCGGCGCGCTCACCGTGACGCCGAAGAAGATGATCTACAAGTGCTTTTCCTGCAACGAGGTGTCCGGAAAGAACGCCATCAACTTCCTGATGGGACCCGGATCCGAGCTTTCGCTGCAGGCGGCCGTGGAGAACGTGTGTCAGCACTACGGGATCATCCCGGAGTACGAGGAGCCCAGGAAGGCCGCCACCAGGCGCAGAAAGGCGCAGCCGAAGGAAGACGCGCCGTCCGACGTCCAGGATGAGGGGTCCTTCTGCCGGCAGATGCTGGACGGTTCCGGCCTCACCCGCGAGGACGTGACCGCGTTCGTCCGGCTGCAGCCGGGAGATTCGGACTGTCGGGAGACGCCGACCTTCCAGAAGGGGACCATCAACGACCGCTATGAGATCGACCGCTCCGGGAACGATGTCATCATCTTCTACTACGACCTGGACGGCAATCCCTGCATGTACACCTATACGCCCAAGGGGCGCAAGCCCATCGAGCGGACATATTACCGGATCCGCTACGAGTTCCCGGACGCGCACAAGGACACGTCCGGAACTCCCGTGAAATACCGCTCCCCGAAGGGGTCCCCGACCTTTATCTACTATCCGGAGGCCATCCGCCGGGAATACCGGGCCAAGAACCCCATCGATACGCTCTTCATCCAGGAAGGCGAGAAGAAGGCCGAGAAGGCCTGCAAGCACGGCATCCCGTCCGTGGCCATCTCCGGGATCCAGAACCTCGGAGGCCCCGACAAGAAGCTCCCCCAGGAACTGATCAAGCTGATCCGCGACTGCCAGGTGAAGAAGGTCGTGTTCCTGATGGACTCGGACCTTCACGACCTGTCCAGGAACCTGACGGAGACCAAGCCCGTGAACCAGCGTCCGTCCGCCTTCTTCACGGCCGTCTGCAAGTACAAGGCGTACATGAACGAGCTGGTGAACCAGAACATCTACGTCGAAGTGTACTACGGCCACGTCATCAAGAACGACGCGGGTGACAAGGGCATCGACGACCTCCTGACCAACACGCTCAGCGGGAAGGAGGGCGTCCTGGCCGAGGACATCACCGCCGCCCTGAACACGCAGCTGCTCACCGGTACCTACGTCCAGATGTACAACATCACGGAGGTCTCCACCACCAAGATCAAGGAACAGTTCCACCTCACGAGCGCCCAGGTGTTCTGCGAGCACTACAAGGACCAGCTGAAGGTGCTCCGGGAGTTCGTCTGCATGGGCTGGAAGTACCGGTTCAACGAGAAGGACGAGCTCGTGTCGGCCAGCCCCGTCGAGCCGGACGAGAAATTCTGGGAGAAGGACGAGACCCGGAAGGGCGAGCCCCTGAAGTTCGTCTACACGAACGCGATGACGTTCCTGGAGCGGCGCGGATTCCACGTCTACGAGCGGTCCGACGACAACTACTTCCTGGTCCGCGTCGAGAACGGCATCGTCAGGGCCGTCGCCCCGCGCAAGGTGTCCAACTTCATCCACGAGTTCACGAAGGCCTACCTCACCAAGGACGTCCGGGAGCTGCTGCTGCGCGGCGGTACCCAGTATGTCGGGCCTTACCAGCTGGAGCAGCTGGAGCCCTTCAAGGGCGTCTTCTTCGAGGCAACCCGGGGCCTGGACTACCTGTTCTTCCGGGACATCGCCTGGAAGATCACGGAACACTCCGTCAAGGCGGTCCCGCTGTCGGAGATCAAGTTCAACATCTGGTCGGACTCCATCCACGAGTTCTCCGGGATGCGGCTGCTGGATCCGCTCATGGAGATCGAGCAGCTTCCGAACGAGGACTACAGCGTCAGGCTCACGGCCACCGGCCAGCGCTGCCACTTCCTCCAGTTCCTCGTCAATGCGTCGAACTTCACCTGGCGCAAGAAGCAGAAGGAACTGACCGAGGATGACGTGGCCAGCAACATGCAGCACCTGGTGAGCAAGCTCTCCGCCATCGGCTACCTGGCCAACTCATACAAGGACATGGGCCAGGCGAAGGCCGTCATAGCGATGGACGGGAAGCTGCAGGACTTCGACGAGGCGAACGGCCGTACGGGAAAGAGCCTGGTGGGCCTCGCTCTCCGGCAGATCTTCCCGCGCGCGAAGGTCCTGGACGGCAAAGCGCTCGGCGTGAGCAACAATAACCGGCAGTTCATCTGGGAAGGCCTGGACGAGCGGTCGCGCATCGTCATCGGCGACGACCTGATGAAGGACTTCGACTTCGACTCCCTGTTCTCCCTCATCACCTCTGACTGGCCCGTCAACCCCAAGGGACAGGCCGCCTACACCGTCCCGTTCTCCAAGGCCCCGAAGATCTACCTCTCCAGCAACTTCTCCGTCGCCGGAGACGGTTCGTCCTACCGGGCCAGGCAGTGGCCGCTCGCCTTCAGCGACTTCTACAGCGAGGACCATCAGCCCGTCCAGGACTTTGGGGCGCTCTTCTTCGAGGAATGGGACTCGGACCAGTGGGAGCTGTTCTGGAACCTCATCGCGCAGTGCATCCAGATCTATTTCCGTTTCGGCTACGTCCCGGCTCCGGACAGCCGCCTCGAAGACCGCCGCCTGATCCAGCAGATCGGCGAGGACTTCATGACATGGGCCGACGAATACTTCGAGGCCGGAGGCGGCCACCTGAACGTCCGGATCCTCCGGCAGGACATGTTCCGAGCCTTCACCGAGCACGTCCAGAACACGCGCGGCACGAAGGTCCCCTATTCCCCGAAGGGATTCTCGATGCGCCTGGGATACTACGTCCGGCTCAAGAAATACTTCCTGAACCCGCACCTGTACAACCCGAAGACCAAGACCTGGAACGCCTGTGACAAGGACGGAAAGCCGGTCAAGACGGACAAGTCCAACGGCAAGGAGTTCTACACCATCGGCGCGCCCGACTACTACGAGACCCATATCTTCAGCGACGGAACGCCCGCTCCGCCAGACCTGGCCATCCAGTTCACGGACGACAACGATACGGAGGCCTGGGAGAAATAATCAAACACAAAACACTATGACAACAGCAACAGGACATTTTGATTTGACCGGACGGATGATCCACGAAGGGGACATCGTCCGCGTAGACAACTCCGGCGTCGGCAAGATCTTCGGCGTCGACGGCGTCTGGTTCATCGACTTCGGCGCCGGCGACCAGCTGCGCCTCAATCGCTACGCAACCTCCATGCTGGAGATTCTGAACTGATGAACGGGAGACCATGGACCGCCGACGAGGAAACGATCCTCGCTCAGATGTATCCGGATCACGGCGCTCCGGAGCTCGCATCGATGCTCGGAAGGTCGGTCCGGGCGATATATTCGCACGCGCGGATCCTCGGACTGCGCTCTCCGGACGGGCCGAGCAGGGCCGGAAGGATCGGAGCCACGCACCCCAAGTCCATCGCCACCCGTTTCCAGAAGGGCCACGTTCCGAGTAATAAGGGAGAGCGGATGAGAGCCGACGTTTACGTAAAGGTCGAACGGACCATGTTCAAGAAGGGGAACATCCCCGCGAATCACCATCCGGTCGGCACGGAAATGGAGCGGGCAGACGGGTATATCTGGGTCAAGGTAGCCGAGCCGAAGACATGGACGCAAAAGCACCGGCTCGTTTGGGAGCAGCACAACGGCCCCATCCCGCGCGGATACAACGTCCAGTTCCGGAACCGAAACCGTCGCGACTTCCGCATCGAGAACCTGTATCTGATTTCCCGTGCTGACCAGATGCGGGACGAAAACTCCCTCATGGCATCCTATCCGAAGCCCCTGGCGGATTTGATCCGCCTGAAGGGAGCCATCAACAGACAGATCCATAAACGAGAGAAAAATGGCAAATAATATGAGTTTGGAAGCGCTGAAGGCGCACCTGTTCGAGACCCTGGAAGGAGTCAAGAACCTTTCCGACGACACGGCCTCTCCGTGCGAGAAGATCTCGATCGACCAGGCGAAGCAGATTGTCTCCGTGGCCGATACCATCATCGACATCTATAAGGTCCAAGTGGACGCCTTCAAGACGTTCGCCGGACTCGACAACGTGGCAAATCCGGCATCGATGATGAAAGCCATCGGCGTGGCCACTGACGACAATGTCAAACTCCTGGAACCATAGGAAAACGGCCATGCACGGTCGGCCGCAAGCAATCAGGAAACCATTGTACCGTGCAACCCCATCCCCGCAGCGATGCGCGGATGGCTTTTATAGAAAAATATAAACACATGGCCATATACGAAGACTACCTTCTCCGGACGGCGACGGACGAACGCAAGTTCAAGCAGAAATACGCCGAGAGGATCGCGATGTACAAGGACCAGTACAAGGCCTGGTACGAGAAGAATTTCGAGCCCTACAAGTGGCGGCGTATGAATGTACGCCCGGAGTCCGCCGAGTTCGTCATCGGGCTCCTGTGCCTCCTTTACAGGGAGAATCAGATCCAGTTCACCATCCGGTTCCCTTCCGACGGCTCGATCGAGTTGCAGAGGGAGGATGTCGCCCCGGTGAGGCCTGACAACCTCGGACAATGACAATCAGGGCGCGGAAAAGCGCAGGTGAGAACCCCAGCAGGGGACTTTTCCTGGTTCAGATCATTCCATAGGTTTCCGGTTTTAGTACACCCCCGCCGCGCCCTTTTTACAACGAATTTACAATGAACACAGAAGCAAACGCCACGCTCGGATCCTGGAGCTTCTTCTACCTCTCCGAGGACGGCAACGGGCACCAGATCACCATCCACGCGCCGACTTATGACGACGCCGTGGCAATCTTTGAAAGGACCGCCGGAGCTATACCATTTATTTCAAAAGCAGAATCATGAACCCGGCAACCAACCAGACCACCATCGCCCAGGGCCTCCGGCTCCTCGCCTGCGGGTGCCCCTTCGGCCCTCAAAATCACAGAAAAATAATTGTGAAATTTCTATGAAATAATTTGTTTATTAATAGAATTATTACTACCTTTGTAGTGCCAAACGATACGTAATATGAAGTTCAACGAATTACACAGGCTCATACGAGCGAACGGCTGGGAGAGACTCAGGCAGATGGGCACCAGCCACGTAATCTACAAAAAAGGGTCCATCACCTACCCGGTTCCCGACCACGGGGCGAAAGAGGTCGGAAAGGGCCTGGAAATGAAGATTCGGAGGGACATGGGGCTGAAATAAGCCCCTTCCCCCTCCCACCAGATACAATAAACACACACGCAACATGAAACAGATAGAAGCAATCATCGAAAGGGCCTCCGACGGCACCTATTCGGTCTACTGCAAGGATGAAATCTTCTCCGGGGCCGGAGACACCATCGAAGCGGCCAAGGCCGATATGGCTCAGCAGATGGCCTTCTACAAGGAAACCGCCCTGGAGGAAGGATTCAAGTATCCGGAATGGCTCGATGGAGACTACACGGTCTCCTATACCTTCGATATGCCCAGCTTGATGGCCTACTATGTCGGGAACGGAATCTTCACACTGGCCGGCCTGGAGAAGGTCACCGGCATCAGCCAGAAGCAGCTGTGGGCCTATCTGAACGGAACGAAGCCCAGGAAGGCACAGCAGGACCGTATCGCTTCCGGCCTGCGTTCCCTCAATCAAGACCTCTCTACCATATTTGCGTAATCGTTTGGCGACATTACCCTGTATGGCAGCCCCGGATTGTTCCGGGGCTTTTTCATGCCCGCCGGGTGCCGGCCGTGAGGCCGAACAGCGCCCGGCGTTGGCTTTACCTTTTCGGGAGATCTGTACTATCTGAACTGTCTGAACTGTGCTGTCAGCACTCTTCCCCCTTGCATCCTCCTAATCTTTCTATGAAGTTCAAATGAACGAGAGCACTGACGGAGGGAGGCGAGGGAGACGCAAAATGTTGGTATCCAGCCATTTATAAATATTTTCTTTATATACTCTTCTATTATTAAAAACCCTACCCTAAAAAATAGGAAAAAAGTGTGCAAGTGTGCTGCCCTATCAATTACGCATTTTAATTCACTTCAAGTAAACGATATAAGTATTTCTTATATAATCGGTTGGAATCCGAAAATTACTTTAGATAAACAGATTTTCCATCAGTACAGATGCAGCACACTTCAGCACTAAGTAGCACACTTCCACCCCGCACACATCGTCTGTACTACTTAATTCATTATCCTACAATACATTACACGCATCAGCACACTTGCACACTTTTTACCCCATTTTTGAGAGGGGGTTTTGTTTTTCACCGCACCATGTCGAAAGCCCTCCAGGAACATGAGGCGCCCAGATGATTTCCGGATACCTTGTGCCGTACTTTGGCACAAATTCGCTATATTTGCCGTATGTACCTGAGCGTGATCAACGTCGAGTCACAGATGCTCGCCGACTTCCTTCGTTACCTGTTCCCTCCGGACGAGAAGTCCGGCGCGTGCGACATCTCGGTCACGCATCCGACCGGAGCGCTCATGGTCGCCTACGCAAAGGCATCCGTCACACCGGTCAACACGGCCGGAGACCACCTGGTCCAGGTGGACATCCCGTTCATCCACGGCGCGACAAGCTCGCTCACCAACCACTACGTGTACTTCCCGAAGGAGGCCACCGCCCGGATCAACCTCGCGCTCAGGGCGGAGTTCGAACTGGATTTCGCCGGCTACTACAGGCGCGGCGAAGAGCTCGGGATGCGGAAGATGGACATCATCGACGCCTATATCTTCTCCAGGAAGCTGGCGCCTGAGAACTACGACGCCATGCACAAGCGGGTGTACAGGAACCAGCAGCGCCTCCAGGAGAGGATGAAACAGCGCCTCCTTCGCAAAGCCTATTACCTGAACGAATCCATCAATTACGATGGTCTAACTGCCGATAAGACATGATGTACGTTGTGAAATCCCTCCTGTTCAAGCAGGCGATCAACCCCACCGCATGGATCGTGTCCGGACTCGTCCCTGGTACCGGGCGTCTGGACATAGACACCAACGACTCCGGCGACGGGCTCGTCCGGACGTACCGCCTCAGGGCTACGCTCTCCAGGGAGAAAAGGGCCGGTGCGGACATCCTCACCGAGGACGTGATGGTCCGCGTGATCCTGGACGACGGTGAGGATATCGTCTTCGGATCCCAGGAGCTCCCGGTCCGCCTCAGCATCTCCGGAACGGACCCCCTGAGCGTCTCCTGTGACTGGCAGGACGCCATTTAGGGCCGTTGTCCTTTCAAGGGGCGTCCGATTGGTCATCTTTGCATAAACATTGTGCAGATGGCAAATCGGACGAACGTAACCCAGCTCGCGCTCGATCTGAGGCGCGGTTGCTGGCTCATCAAGGACCCCGGCATTCTCATGCCGGCGGTCAACGCTTTTTTCAACCGCCTACCCGTGGCCGCGGTACCGCTGCCGGAACTCTCCCTCCCGGCCTACCGCATGTCCGCCGACGGCGAGTCCGTCCAGGCCTCCGAAGAGGAAGCCCAGGACCGCCGCGTCATCATCATCCCTCTCCATGGCGCGATGACGAAATACGGCACCTGCGAGAGCTATGGTACCACCGAACTGGCCGCGCGCATTGAGCGGTACGTCTCCGACCCCTCCGTCGCCGGCTTCGTCCTGGACGTCGACTCGCCAGGAGGATCCGCGAACGCGATTGCACCGCTGGTCCAGGCCATCGCGAAGATCCGCGCCGCCGGCAAGCCGGTCATCGCCCACTGCGACGCCTGCTACTCCGCCGCCTACTGGGTGGCCAGCCAGTGCGACGCGGTGTTCGCCGACAACGACACGGCCTCCGGCTTCGGATCCATCGGAGCCTACGCGTCCTTCCTGGACGACCGCGAGGACAAGCGGACCGGCTTCAAGGTCGTCACCGTCTACGCGCCCGAGTCCACGGAGAAGAACGCCGCCTACCGTGACGCCCTGGACGGCAAGCCCGAGAAGATGCAGAAGATCCTCTCCAACCTGGTACAGCATTTCTACGCGGCCGTCAAGGCCGGCAGGCCTTCCCTGAAGGCCGACGCGGACGGCGTGCTCTCCGGAGCGGACTTCGACGCCTCCGAGGCGGTCGCCCTGGGCCTGGCCGATGGGATGGCCACGCTGGACGAATGTGTCGCAAACGTGTTTGTCCGCGCTGATTTCAAGTGATCCACCATTTCAAACAAACCAACTTATGAACAAGAAATCCACCACCAAGGGTCAGCTTGCCGCCAAGCTGTCCAACAACAAGATGGTCAAGGTCGTGGCTTCCCTCTTCCACAAGGAGAGCTTCGACCTCTCGGACGAGGGCTCCATCGAGCTCTCCGACGAGGAGGAGGAACGGATCAGGAAGACCTACGGCGAGGCCTTCCTGACCAAACTCAAGGCCACCAACTTCTCCGAGGAAGGCGCCGCCAAGGCGACCGACCTGTTCGACGAGGCCGTCCGCAACGCCGCCGAAGAGATGGCGAAGGACAAGGACGCCGTCATCGCCGACCTCCGCCGGACCATCGACGAGCTCGCCGCCGCTCCGGAACCGGCACCGCAGGCCTCCCGTGCCCCCGCAGCCGCCGCCGGCCAGCAGCTGGCCGCCATCGACATGAGGGCCCGCCACAACGCCGTGGTCGCCGCCGCCCTCGCGTCCGGCAACCCGTTCGGCGTCCAGCTCTCCGGCCAGAGTGTCGACGTCTCCGAGCTCAACGCCGAGTTCGCCATCGCGATGCCTCCGAAGCTCCGCCTCGAGATCCTCCTGAAGCGCATCTATCAGGGCTTCGCTGACTCGAAGTTCTTCACCCGCGTGAACACCAACACGGACTTCATCGCCACCGCCGCCATCCACACCGAGGTGTCCCAGCAGTTCACGCCGGAGTGGACGCCCAAGGGCTCCCTGAAGTTCACCCCGATCCGGATCGAGTACCGCCGGCACAAGATCAACGAGGCCATCAAGCCCGCCGATCTCCTGTCCAGCTGGCTGCTCTACCTGTACGAGCAGGGCAAGTCCCAGGCCGAACAGCCGTTCATCCGGTACGTCGTCACGGAGCACATCCTTCCGAAGGTCCTGGAGGACATCCAGCTCTCCATGATCGCGAAGGGTAAGTACACCCCCGTGAACGTCGCCACCCTGAAGGAAGGCGACGAGGGTTCCGCCGCGAAGGACTCCATGGACGGTCTCGAGACCATCCTCGTCGAGGGCAAGGCTGGCACCAACGCCGCCGCGAAGAACATCAACTTCTACAAGAACGCCCAGAACGTCCTCACCATGACCGACGAGCAGGCCCACGCCTACATCGACGCCTTCGCCGACGCCGTGCGCGGCCAGTTCGTCAACAAGCAGATCACGATCCACTGCGCCCCCGAGGTGCTGACCAAGTACCAGCGCGCTGAGTTCAAGCTGACCGGCGTTTACACCGGCAAGGAGAACGACGGTTCCATCCGCTTCACCAGCGCCATCCTCGTCCCGATGGAGTCGATGTACAACTCCCCGATCCTCTTCGTGACTCCGAAGGAGAACATGAAGATGCTCGTGGACCTCGCCCACCCGGAGAACTGCATCAACGACATCCAGAAGGTGAATTACGACGTGAGGATCTTCGGCGAGTACTCCCTCGCTGTCGGCTTCGCGATCGCCGAGGCGGTCTTCGCCTCCGTCCCTGACGGGTACACCCCGTACGACGCCGTCCGCAACGAGGCCCAGGTGGACACCTCCAAGTGGACCAACGGCGGCAGCTCCAGCGGCTCCGGCGCCGGCAGCGCCTCCGGAACCGGCAGCGCCTCCGGTACCGGCAGCACCTCCGGTACCGGCTCGAGCACCGGCAGCGGTTCCGGCGAGGGCACCGCGTAGTCTCAAGTACAACTCCTAAAAACGTCAGATCATGGCTTACACGAAAGTATCCATCCCCCGCTTCGAGGCCGGCGGCGCGCCGACCGTCAAGAAGGCGACGGTCGTCCTCGTGGACATCAACGACATCGACGCCGAGCCGACCAGGACCCTCGGGAACACCCAGGTCGTCGGTGCGCTGACGCTCAAGACCGGTGCGAAGGCCGTCGGTATCTACGCCACACCTTCCTCCATCGTCCCGACCGAGGAACAATCCGGTGAAGTGGATTCCAAAGGCATCATCCAGGGGCTGGAGTATGTCCACCCGGGCAACTCCATCGCCATCGCGAACCACACCGAGGCGTTCCTTAACCGCCCGGTCATCGCCCTGGTGCGCGAGTGCAGCGGCTCCGCCTCCGGCAAGTGCCTCATCATCGGCTCCATGTGCAACCCGCTGTACATGTCACCGGAGTACACCAACTCCAAGGACGGTTCCAGCCGGAAATTCGTCTGGAAGCAGGACCAGCCCTCCAAGTTCGTCATCGGCACCTACACCGGCGCCATCCCGGCCCTCGCCAACGAGGTCTCCGAAGGCTCCGGCTCCGGCGAAGGCTCCGCGTAATGGAAGAGGAACGCCTCACTTCGATCGTGGTTCTGGCCCATCCCGGGTCAGAACCATTGGTCCGTGAAATCTGGGACGCGTTCTGCGACTGGCCGCACGTGGTCTTCACCTGGCCGGCCGGCATGTCCGTCAAGCAGCTGCTCGAGGATATCCTCGCCGGCAACACCGAAGACGAGATCGCGCAGACCTTCGTGATCGTGCCAGCGAACCTCGTCCCGGTGACACGGGTGCGCTGGAGCGAGCTCCAGACCCCAGTCGTCGACGTGGATGGATCTACCAGGCGCTTCTGGGGACGCGTCCCCGTCACCTTCGACAAGGAGGTCCTCGTGGATTTCCTGCCGGAGAACGACGACGCCCCGGACGAGGCCTTCGTCCGCAAATACGTCATGTCCGGGGACATCCGTCCGCTGGAGGTGTCCCACAACTTTGGCAACTACTACACGAAGGTCCTGCGGGAGAATCCCTGCGAGAACGTCGTCATCGAGGCGATGATCCGCAAGCGCTTCCTGTACGTAGGACCGGCAGGGTGGCCGGCCGTCACGGGCCTCTTCCATAAATTGCTGAAGAAATGACGGAAATCGAGCAGTGGCTGAGATCGGGAGCCGGGGTCCAGGAAGGGCTCCGGCTCTTGTCGATTTACAAGCCGAACCCCTATCTGGCAAGGATGGTCGAACGCCATCCGGCCAAGTATCGCGACCTACTGATCCGGACGCTCTCCGGCGTCGGACGGGTCAGCGTCGAGCAGACGGCTTCCCGCTCGAGACCCCTCCGGATGGACTACCCTTTCCTTGGTGATCCGGACTGCCCGCCCGAGCTGAAGATACTCGCGGCGGACAAGATCACGGCCTACCGAGGATTCGTCCGAGAGCACGCGAAACTATCCTCCTGCACCACTCTCGAGGAGTGTCTCGAGACCGCGAAAAAGTGCATATTTTTTTACAGTCAGAATCGGAAAATCGTCTCCGAATTTGACTATTACAAGGAGCACCACGCGGTGCTCGGAAAACACCCGGTCTTCCAGGAGATGACCAGACGGCGCGAGCTCGTGTCGATGGGCATCCTGGATCTCGAGCGGAGACGCCAGGCGCTGCGCGACAACATCTGGCGCCTCCGGAAGCAGCTCGCCGCCGGAGACCGCCCCGACCTTGCGCCCGGACGGTCCGCGCTGCTGGAGACGAAGGAGCGCGAGCTCGCGGAGATCGAAAAACTGATTGAAGACTATGAAAGGTCCTGTGGAAGAATTCCTGGAAGCCATGCTTCCGGGAAAGTCGGGGAAGCAAGAAGATCCTGAGCCCCAGAAGATGAACGCCAAGGGCGAGATCGACCTCACCCATCCGGAGGCCATCGTCCTGGACGCCATCGGTCTGATGCGGTTCCAGGATGTCGTTTCCGGAAAGAAGGCCCCGCTGTCGAAGCTGGACCTGTACGGCGGCCCGGCCAGCCTGGGCGCCTGGGAGGCCGTCCAGGAATACATCGCCACCGGCAGCCGGGGAAAGCTCTCCCCGAAGGAAGAGCATTATCTGGATCTGCTGAACCTGGTGTTCTCCCTGGACGGCCAGTACGGGAAGCGGAACACCATCCGGTTCCTCGTATCCCCCTACTTCGGTTTCAGCTACGAGCAGGCGAGCAACCTCTATATGGAGGCCATCGAGACCTTCTATGCCAACCGGGGCATCAGCAAGGATGCCATGCGGCAAAAGACTGCCGACCAGTACGACGCGCTCTACATCGCCGCCATGAACGCGGCAAAGACCTCGAAGGACTACAAGAATGCCGCCGAGATCCTGGATATGAAGGTGAAGGTGCTTGGGCTGGACCGGGAGGACGTGCAGGTGCTTACCAAGCAGGTCTACCAGATCCGGTACAGGGTGGTATCCCTGGATCCAGAGTCCATCGGACTTCCGAGGGCAAACCGGCGAGAGCTGGAGGGCATCATCGACGGAGTGCTCGCCGACAGCCCGGAATCTGAGCGCAAGCGCGTGAAGATGGAAGCCGGCATCATCGACTACGACATCGCTGAGATCCTTGAGCATGAGTCACAGGCGGCAGATTAAGACGGACGGCACCGCCCAGGGCGTGGCCGCAGTCCAGTATATGAACAAGATGGCGCAGATCGCCGCTCTCGTCTCGCCCAGGAACCTCTTTGCCGAGCTGGGGCGCGGATCCTCGAAGACCACCGATATCCTCACCGAGCGGATGATCGAAATCGTGTACGACATGCCTGGCGCCCCGTGCGCATGGATCTCCGACACGTTCGCGAACCTCACGCAGAACGTCATCCCCACGGTACTGGAATCCCTGGAGCGGAAAGGGTACCACGAAGGAATCCACTACGTTATCGAGAAGCAGCCGCCGGAGTTCAACGAGGCGGAGAAGGCCGAGCTGGAGGATTGGCTGAAACCCCATTTCTGGAAGCCCCGGAACCGGATCGTCAGCTACAAGCGGGTGATCATATTCTTTACCGGGACGAATTTCACGTTCGGTTCCCTGGACAGGCCTTCCACCCTGGCCGGGCGCAGCTACGTCCACCTGATCGGAGACGAGGCGAAATACTTCAAGGAGGCCAAGGTGGCCACGATGCTCAAGGGTGTCCGCGGCTACCCGGAATACGCTGGTTCCGTCTATTACCGGGGCGTCACCTTCACTTCGGACGTGGGCGACCCGTCCAGGATCGGAGAGAGCGACTGGCTCGGGAAGTACGCCAGGACGATGGACATCGAAGCCATCGTCCTCGTGATGAAGGCCGGCCTAGTGTACAACGAGGCCATGCGGGAGTATCTCGCCGCGAAGGACCGGTGGATGCAGACCAACCTGCCGGCGGATCTGGACAAATGCCGGAAGCTGCTGGCCGTAGCCAACGAATGGCGACGGAAATGGATACTGCTGCGCAAGAGGAAGGAGAGCAGCAACTTCTACATCCGTGCGTCCAGCTTCGTCAATGTGGACATCCTGTCTGCCGAATGGTTCGCCGACGCCGTCAAGGGCGACGTGCCGGACCTAAAGACGGCCATCCTGTCCATGCGTGCTTCCCTCAGCTCCGGCGACCGGTTCTACGCCGCGCTCAGGGAGGATCACTTCTACCTGGACGGAAAGGACGAGGCAGCCTACGAGCGCCTGACCATCCGGGACACCGAGGACTGCACCGTGCTCAGGTACCTGGACATGGATAGGTCCCTCAGGGCGGGCGTGGACTTCGGAAACATGTGCTCCATGGTCGTGGGCCAGGAGGGCGCCTTCAAGGGGCGCAAGTGTCTCCGGTGCCTGAAGTTCCTGTACACGCTCGCGCCCGAGTACGTGGCCGACCTGGGCCGGAAGTTCAGGACCTATTTCTCCCAGCACAGAAACAAGATCCTGTACCTGTACTATGACCGTGCAGGCAACCAGTACAGCAAGGTGGGCAAGTCCCAGGTGGCCGACTTCAAGAAGGCCGTGGAGTACGACGGGGAGACCGGGCGACGGACCGGCTGGACGGTCCACCTGATGAGCCTGAACCAGGCGAACATCGCACAGGCCGAGGAGTACAGCTTCATGCTCAAGCTGCTGGGCGAGGAGAACCCGCGCCTTCCCATCGTGCGCATCGACTATTACGCCGCGAAGGAGCTGAGGCTTTCCCTGCAGAACGCGACCACCACGGTCAAGGACCAGGTGGTGTACAAGAATAAGAACTCCGAACGGCTTCCCGTCGCGGAACTTCCAACCAAGTCCACGAACCCCTCGGACGCCTTCAAGTACTTCTGCATGTCCAAGGACCTGACGGCCGTCGCGAAGGGATGGACGTCCGTTCCGGCCGGGAACCTGGATCCCATAATGAAATAGACATTGCGTCCCGAAATCGAGCCCTCGCCTGCCTCGGCGGGGGCTTTTGTCATATTTCACCTTTTTCGAGCCGTGCAACCGCGTCCGACGGAGAGCGCGGGCCGGGCTCAATCGTCACACAAGAAAGACGTTTTTTGTGATATGACGCCAGATATCGCTATGAATCAGCGCCTTATCGGTTCCCGACCCCCGGAAAAGGCCTGTTTTCCGGCTTTTTCCGTCCCGACTACCGCTTTTCGTGTCCTTTTGACCGCCAAAAAAGATGGATAATTTTGCATCGACAGGTGATTATTGAATAATTTCTTTCCAGGGGACGCAGTGATGCATCCCCTGGTGTCCTTTATAGGGTGTTTTCCCCTCCTAAATTTGCATCTGTGAAACTGTATGATGCCATACACGAGATGCGGCGGCTCACCCAGGAGGGTGTTCCGTTCTCGTTCACGTACATGTCGTACAACGAGTCGAAGAACAAATCGGAAGGGATCATCCACGTCCGCGCCGCGAAGCTCCGGAAGCGCGAGACCCGGAAGTTCAACCGGAACGCCGAGGACCAGGAGGCCTACCTTAACCTGGATACGAACGAGCCGCGCCGGTTCTGGCACCCGCTTCTGATGGAGTTCAACGGCGAAACAGTGACTCTATGACGGAAGTGAAAGCTATCAGCCGCCATTCTTTCGCGGCTCACCTGGATGACGGGCGGGTGTACCTCCTGTCGAACAAGCTGGGGGACGGGATCCCGCAGAACTTCTGGAGGATGGGCGACCCGAACTGGGAGGTCCTCCCCATGGACATCGGCGGAGAACGCATCGTCCCCTTCGGGCACGACAACCGGCTCCCGACCAACCTCCGGAACATCATTGACGACAACAACCTCGCCCCGGGCGTCCTGGACCGCCAGCTGGGCCTCATCTACGGGCAGGGACCGTTCCTGTACCGCCTGGCCTACCGGAACGGGGAGATCGTGCGCGAATGGATCCAGGACAACGAGGTCGAAGCCTGGCTCGCCGGCTGGGACGCACCGTCCTACATCAAGGGCGCCCTGGCCGACTACCTGCACCTGAAGGGCTATTTCAACGCCGTGTACCTGGAAAGGGGCCACCGCATCGGCCGTCCGCCCAGAATCGCCTTCCTGGAGCACATCCCGGCGAAGAACGCCCGCCTGGAATGGACCGACACCCGCAACATCCGGGACGTCAAGCACATCATCGTGGGCGACTTCGAGCACGACTGCATGGGCACCGGGACGATGAAATACCCCGTGTACGACCGCCGGAACCCCGGGCTGTACCCGGCGGCGGCCTCCTACAACCACACCTACTCCTTCGGGCGCGACTTCTATTCCATCCCGCAGTACTGGGGCACCCTCCGGTGGATCATACGGGGCTCGGAAATCCCGACCATCTTCAAATACGTGACGGACAACGGCCTGAACCTCGCCTACCACATCCACTCACCGAACGCCTACTGGGAGAACAAGCGCGAATGGCTCCGGAAGATCCACCCGGAATGGGCCTCCGACGACGTGAAGATCGAGGAGGAGATCCGGAAGCTGACGGACAAGTTCCTCACCTCCCTGACCGAGGTCCTGTCCGGCAAGGAGAACGCCGGCAAGTTCTTCCACACGGTCGACGTCATCGACGAACAGACCGGAAAACCCGTCACCTGGACCATCGAGCCCATCGACCAGAAGATCAAGGACTTCGTGGAGAGCCAGCTGAAGATCTCCGAGGCTTCCTCTTCGGCCATCACGTCCGGCATGGGCCTGCACCCCGCGCTGTCGAACCTCATCATCAACGGGAAGCTGGCCAGCGGGTCCGAACTGCTGTACGCCTTCAAGCTCTTCCTCTCCAGCGACACGGAGATCCCCGAATCGACCGTCCTGGAGCCCGTCAACCAGGCGATAGCCTTCAATTTCCCGGGCAAGAACCTCCGGGTGGGATTCTACCACCGATCCGTGAAGACGGAAGAGGCCACGCCCACCAACGACCGCATCAAAAACGAGTAGCCATGCTTTTCAACCTTGACGACAGGGGCCCGCAGGAGCTCGAGCAGCTCACCGGCATCTACCTCGCGTCGAACAATTTCAACGTCATCGCCTCCGAGCTGGCCGACGCGACCAACGCCGTCGCCGCCCTCGTGGGCGACGCGGTCATCACAGCGGCCGAGAACGGGTACAACTACGGGAACGAGTACCCGCTCACCATCGCCGTCCGGAAGGCCATCGCAGTCCTCGCCGTGTCCCGATACACCAGGAACAACCTGATCGCCCACGGCGACCACGGTGCAAAGGTCGTCGCCGACCAGAACGAGAAGGTCCCCTTCGAGTGGATGGTCGACCGCGACCAGCAGGCACAGCAGGAGCGCTGGTACCGTTCCATGGACGCCCTGTACAAGGTCCTGGAGGATACGGAAGAGAAATCCTGGATGGATTCGGACATCCGGAAGCGGTACAAGGCGTCCATCGTCCGCTCCCTGTCGGAGTTCGAGCAGGTGTATCCGGTCGACGGCTCTTACTACGTCTACTACATGCTCCAGAGCCTGGTGATCGAGGCGCAGCCGAAGATCCGGCGGATGGTCGGCGCCGAGGTGTGGGACGCGATGCTCGGCGACAACCCCCAGGATCTTCACAAGGCCCTGCTCCCGCTGTGTCAGCGATACGCCGTCCTCTCGGCGCTCATCACGGCGGTCCGCCGGTGGAACCTCGAGGTGTTCCCGATCGCCATCGCCCGCCGCTTCGCTCCCACCTACCAGGGCAACCGGTCCTCCCGCGTCGCCCTGAAGGAGGAGATGGACGCCTTCGTCGAGGGTATCGAGGGCCAACTGGAGGATATCCGCGAAGAAATCGCCGAAGAACTGCAGGACGGAAACCCCGCCGCCGGCTTCGACCTGATGCCCAAGGGCGACCGGAGGAACAAGTATTTCTCCGCACAATGACGGAAATCGAGATCTATGAGACCGGGCAGAAGGTCCTCATCCCTTCCTCCTGGTCGGAGATGTCGCCGGAACAGGTGCAGGCCGTGTTCCGGATCCACGACGAGGCCGCGAGGAAGGGATTGACGGTCCTGGAGCGCAACATCCGGATCCTGTTCCGCCTCCTGGGCATCCGGACCGGATGGAAGACCAGGTTCTACGCCGACCGGCTCGCCGAGAACGTGTCGATGCTCAGCGATCGCTGCCTCGGGTTCATTGGAGCCGAGGCCATTACTTTCAACGGCATCGCGAACCCGCTCCCTCGCGTGGGACGTCTCCACGGGCCCGCCGAGCTGCTGCAGGACCTCACCTTCGGGGAGTTCCGCGCCGCCACCAGGGCGCAGCAGGCGTTCCTGAACAACAATCGCACGGAAGACCTGGACGAACTCGTGGCCGTCCTGTACCGGAGCCGGTACCGGACTGAGAACAGGGCCGGGCGAAGGGCCGGACCGCTCACGGGACGCGCGTTCCGCCAAGACATCCGGCGGGCGCGCCGCATCCGCCCGTGGCAGAAACGGCTCATCCTGCTCTGGTTCTGCTCGTGCATCCGGTACCTGCAGACCGGGAAGGTCGAACTGAACGGCGAGGAAGTCGACCTCTCCCTGCTCTTCCAAGGGGACGGACCCGCGAAGGGACCGCCCGCGACCTGGAACGACCTGCTGTTCCAGATAGCGCGGGACCAGACGGTCGGGAACATCGACCGCGTGGAGGAGGAACCGCTCTTCTCCATCCTCGCCATCATGTGGTCGAACTACAAAGACGCAAAACGATATGAAGAGACTGCAAAAGCTCGCAAGGGTCACTGAATACCTGACGCAGTTCAAGGTGCCCGGCTTCCCGGACATCGCCCCGATCATGACGGTCAACCAGGAGAACGCCGCATCACAGCTGCTGCGGACATCCGGCGAGCAGCTGCTCATCGCCCTGCCGGAAGGACGGTTGTACGGGAGCGACTCCGATTCGTTCGAGGAGTCCGTGTCCTTCGCCGTCTTCTCCCTCTCCAAGGTGAACGGCCCGGCCAGGACCCCGGAAACGGCCGATAGCGCCTACGCCAAGCTGCTCCGCATCCTGGACCTGTGCCTGGACAAGATCATCGAGGACCTGCTGGGCACCGCGACCAATTCGCCGTGCCCGCTTCTGGCCGGGCTCGACATCACGACGGTCGATGTCATCCCGGAGTATTCCATCTTCGCCGGCTGGAGCGGGTATTACATGGAAATCGTGCTCGAGTGATGGGTGTCAGGGACCGGTTCATCAGGGAGACGCTGTCCAAGCAGGGCGAGCGGATGCTCAGGCGCCAGGGCGTGGCCATGGAGGAAAGCCTGCGCTTCCACACCCGCGAGACGCTCACCTCCCGCCGCATCTACGTGACGGAAGGGTCCGAGATGAGCGGGTCGCTGACCTTCATCCACACCGTCCAGGAACGGTTCCTGGACCTTAAACGCATCCGGCACGGCTCCGAGGAGTCACCAAGGCCCAGGAAAAGGCAGATCCACAACCGCTTCGTGATGTCGATGTACAACGCCGTCGCGAGCGAGCTCATGTACGGCTTCACCGAAGAGGTCGCGGACCGGATCCGGAAGGACTTCGAGCAGCGGTGACCGGCGCCGGAGCAGCTCGTTCCGTCCTTTCCGGCCGCCTGGAGGCGGCTATTTTTGCGTAAAACTAGTGCTTTATGGCAAAGCTGAAAACAGAAACCCTGACCCTCAAGCTGGTCGTCAACGGCGACGAGACCCGCAAGAAGATCAACGACCTGGAGACGGCCGTCGTCAACAGCCGCGACTCCATCAAGGAGATGCGGAAGGAGATGACGAGCCTGGCCAAGCAGGGCCAGACGGACTCCGCCCGCTACAAGGAGCTCACGGCCGCCATCAAGGGAGAGAACGACGCCATCAAGAAGAACACCGCCGAACTGGCGCAGCTGCGATCGAAGCTCTCCCTGAACGACATGACCATGAAGGAGCTGGCGGAACGGGCGAAGAAGCTCCGGAACGAACTCAGCCGGATGAAGCCGGACACGAAGGAGTGGGAGCAGCTGAACAAGGACCTGAAGGCGACGAGCGACCGGATGCGCGAACTCGGATCCGGGACGAAGTCCACCGGCGGGATCCTGGAAGGCCTCGGCAAGTCCGTCGTCCCGACCTTCGACGTCGTCCAGCTCGGCCTGAAGGCCATCCACGCCGCCGGATCCATCCTGAAGAAGGGCCTCGAGGACATCGTTACCGACACGCAGAAATTCGCGGACGTCTGGGAGCAGGAGGTCGCGGCCGCCGAGGCCGTATGGCATAATTTCATCCGCAGGATCTCTGCTTCCCGGGATGAAATCACCCTCACCTACCAGGAAGTCGCGAAGCTGGCCCGCGAGGCCGCCGCCCTGAAGGACGAGATCTTCGAGATGCAGAACTCCTACAACATCCGGGAGGCGGACTCCGCCATCCGGATGCAGGAGCTGGAGGCCACCTTCCGCGACACGACGCTCTCCGTCGAAGAGCGGAC
>Ga0310696_10000885_pt1 | contig 44281 bp, 35 predicted proteins | sample AusTroGonzalo_MG_4_FD_203885 | JGI IMG/M metagenome (GOLD analysis project Ga0310696, IMG submission 203885) | Bovine rumen microbial communities from tropical cattle in Woodstock, Queensland, Australia - Gonzalo_02 (v2) (version 2) | ecosystem: Host-associated > Mammals > Digestive system >... | reverse complement strand
AATATGCAACATCCATTTGATTTGTAAATGGTATCCAATATACGGGATGACGTATTTCAGTTGAATGTAAATGACCGTGGATATTGTATAATCCATCGTTCTTGATTGGATAATGTGAGAATATCATGTGTTTATATTCGAATGCGTATAACACATAACGGAACCCCATCTCTCGGTATGTATTATAATGGAATAAATCATTATTACCTAAACAGATAATACGGTTACATTTAACATTCTTGAAGAATTCTTTAATTTGTTTTGAATCACCGAATTCACCATCAACCAAATCCCCAAGATATATTAACAAATCATCCTGGGGAATCTTTTCAACTGCAGATTTGATACGATCATAATCAGAACGTTTATGACAATGCAATGAACCCTTCTTCTCACGTTTAAACAAATGCCAATCGGTCATGACCCAAATATCATGACCGTCTTTCTCGAATTTGTTTATATACGCATTTAATGATTCATCTTTGATTGGTTGTGATTGTTTTGACAACGCATTCATTATATCTTCTTTGTTACGTTGTAATGATTGTTTATCCATTATAATCATTCCTTTCAGTTTAATATATTATACATTTCATCAACCGTACGAATTGGAATGTTATGTTTAATTGCCGATTCTGTTTTATTGGATTTGAATTTGTCATTCGGTATTATAAGTAAATTTATCTTTGTATTAAAATCAACAACTTTCCATCCATTCTTTATAAGTTTCTCAGTCAATTCCGGATCACGTGTTCCCGACATTGCAACTGTTCCTTTGATTGATGTATTTGTATCATATGATTTGAATTTTATATATGGAAATGTTTTGCATATCAAATCCCATGTTTGATGAATACCATTAACCACGTTACGAAGTTTCATTGCACCAATATTCGGGAACTTGTTACAATATATCATTATCGTATCAAGTAAATATGATTTGTTGTTTGTTTTTATCATTTCTGATATATTCGCAGTTGCACAATTCATATCATTCTGGAACATTGTTTCGAATATCGTTTTCCATGTTTTATCCGATGTATCATTGATTGGTAATGCACCAAACCATTTATGTATCTCAACGTCGGTTGATGATTTGCGTATTGAATTGATTATATTGGTTTCTGATGTTTCACCAAATCCATTAAGATGTGATATTGAACCGGGATTGATTGTATATAAATCCGGAATTGATTTGATTATATTACAATCATACAATTCATTTATTATACCATCTGACACACCCATCATTTTCATCTTTTCACAATAACGAATAATTCCGCCGACAATTACCGATGGACAATTCGGATTCAAACAACGAACGGATTTCATATTGGTTGGTAATGGTTGATTACATGATGGACATTTTGTTGGTATTGGTATATTGATACTTCCATCATGTTGTGAACCAACGAAGTATGGTACAATGTTATACATGATATCAACCGTATCATCATAACGTAAATCCATTGCAATTACACGATCAAATGTTGATAATGTTACATGGTCCACTTTGATATTATCAAACATCACTGGTTGTAAACGTGCAACTGGTGTTATTTTACCGGTCTTTCCAATTTGCCATATGATATCACGAAGTTTCGTTTGTTTGACATCCTTAAGTATTTTAATGGCAACTTCATTATCACCATCGATGAAACATTCTTCTCCGGTTTTATCACTACAAACAGAAACAACCACACCATCGATTTTATAATTTTCATCAACATCAATTTCACAATCTAATGTTGTATTAAATGTTGCATTGTTTGATAAACAATCTTTGATGAATTGTTCGATACGTTCGAAGTTACGTGCAGTTGTATATATTGAATTATTCCATAACTCCGATGGAATATATTCACGTCCATCTGATGATAATGCACGCAATGACAATAATGATATCTTTTTACACATTTCAACATCACGCGATGTCATCGCTGCTGCAACATAATCACGCGGACGTTTATACATGTTATCCGGATGCGTACGATTATAATGTTCATATGTTTCAACATCTAATATGGCTTCGAACTTCAAACCAATCGGATTCCATGGACAATGCGCATCTTCACGCTCTTTCCAACGATTCAACCAATCAATTCTATCTTCAAATAATTCCGTTACATCTAATGATTCTCCATTCTCATAATCTCCGCGTGTGAAGAATCTTTGTGTTTTAAAATCATATGCAACTGAACAACCATCATATTTTGGTTGTATCAATATTGGTTGATCGGATTTGATTTTATTCGTTGTAACCCAATCTTTATACGTTTTCTGTCCTTCACGCATTGGTGTGATAACCCCGTAAACTTTATACAATGTTGAGACCAGGTTATTCACAGCATCCGTTTGTTTATTACGTGTATATGGTCTGGCAGATTCACCATGTACTTTTAAATATTCTTCTAACAAACGATCGTATTCTTCATCGGAATATCCAGTCGGGATGTTATGGTTGTAATTATATACGATCTGTTTCAATTCTTCAGGTGTCCACATATTTAATATCCTCCTTAAAATGGTACGTCATTCTTTTTCCATGGAGATTCAATACCCTCACGCATCTCCATATTACGTTTATCATCAATTGGAAACTGAACATCAAACATTTGTCCAATATTGGACACCAGTTTATCGGATTCGATATCCTCAAGAATAGTTTCCATGCTTTTGATATTCGCAAACTGATATGCATGGAATGGAGTTTTAAAGTGTCTGTCTTCACTGTTAATGTATAATTTCATAATCATTTCTCCTTCAATATTTTATGGGAGTACTAGATTGTTCTCCCTATACACAGCAATGATATAAATATGAATAAAATAAAATCCCGGGGAATAACCCCGGGATATAATATATTAAACGAATCTGGAAACAAGTGGTTGGCGATTGCCGGTTTGTGTATTTGCTTTATCAGTAGTACGACGAGTTTCACCTTCGAACTTCTGATGATTCTGATCTGCCGCATCATGTGCAGTTGTAAGCTGATATACTTCCTGATCGATTTTCATCATTGTATTCAAGTCATGATTTATTGCATTGATAACCTTCTGGAATCCTTTGACAACATCATGCATCTGATTTGTTGCGGTTTTCCATTTATCAAAGTTTCTGGTATATACAGAATCCGGTGTTCCTTCAAGACCCTGGAGAGCGCGTGCTACTTCAAGTGCAGCTTCGGATGCAAGTGTTATTTGATCAAGTGCAGCCAGTGTAGTATTATAAATGTTTTTAGAGACTTTATCATTCTTTACAACTTCATTACCATTAGCATCAGTATCAACAGTATTGAGATCCATCTTGCTATCAGTATAACCGAATAATGAATTTTTGATGTAATCTTCATTATTCTTTACGATTATCAAACGAGTCTTCGAAAGCATTGTTTCATTGATACGCTGGACACCGGATGCAGCGTCACTGACTTGAATTGGTTGTAATCCATATTTATGTACATCAACCGGGGCTGTTTGATAGTTAATTTTCAAACCGCATGAATTTGCAATCTGTTGTGTTGTACGATACATCAGATCAGCAAATCGAATGAGTTCAGATACATCGAATGTACCAGTTGATCCATTATATGAATAGAATGAACAACCCTTCTTGAGAATAACACCGATACCATATTTATCGATATATTCACGCATACGTTTCTTCTTTGCACGTGAACGCATCAAATGTTCACGTACCATTCTACCAAGCTTTCTCAGGAACTTGATAAGTTTTATGAAATGCTCAATCAACCATATAATCGGGTTAGTACCATTACGCTCACGACGTGAAAGATCACGAGTGTTGATAACATCTTCCATATACAGTTCCAGTTCATTTGCATATTCTTGAACGAGTTTTGGATATATGTTGGAATCAAACATCATATCAACCATCATCGCAGATTGCATAAGATATGATTCTGTTTGTGCAACATCATCTTTAAGTTCATCGAACTCTTTATCATCCATTGGTTTATTTATAGAGATTTTATCGATTGTGGTAATGATTGCAGTATCTTCATCCATACCATCACCGATAAGTTTCTCATATTCTTCCTTTACCTCTGGATCCTTAGGCTCATACTTTTCACCGGTTATGAGTGATTTTGCATACATGAGCTGCTCCAAGTGGAAACGTTCTTCACGACCGATGTCACCATAAAGACGTGATAAATTAGTATCAACCGTATTGGTGGTTGCATCGAAGTAATCATTGATTGCATCTGATTCTGATGATATGAGTTTGTTAAGTATCTCAACATCTTTTTCATTATACTGATTATTTGGAACATCCGGTCCACCATGATTACCGAATTCTTTCAGATCATAGTCGTCAGGTCCTTCGGTTGTTTTGGTTTCATCCTCTTCTACTTCCTCGGTGTCTGGTTCATCTTCATCAAGCGAAGGGGGTTCACCGGGATCCTCCGCATCTTCAGAATCATTTTCCTCGGGTTCCTTTTCAATCTCTTCTTCAACCTCTTCGTCGACTTCAACATCTGGATTTCCATCTTCATTGAAGAAATTAATTGGGTCATTATCTAACCATGATGCTCTGCCAGAAAACAGATTCTCATAGTTATTTGAATTGAATTTAATCGTATCCATTTATATACCTCCTCTGAAATGTGTTACAAACTCTTGAAGAGCTTTTGCTTTGTTTGATTTATTTTCACCGAAATCAGGTTCAACCTGTGTCCATTCTTTTATTGGTTCACCCTTGGAATAATACTCCATGCATTTTTGTATGCTGGAGCCGTATTTAGGATGTCCAGTATATTCCCAAAGATAACATTTGAATTCTTTCACTTTCTTAATGTTATCATTAATCTTCCAGAAACCATCGGCAACCATAGCACAAGCATGATCAAGATTCTTAACTTCATGAGTTCCTTCATTCTCTTTGAATGATGATTCAGGATATATGAAACCACCTTTACCGTCTTCAACAAGTATGAAGGTATGTGTGTCATGTCCAGGAAGATCAGTTGATATATAGTATTTCTTACACTTGATACCGTATGCTTGTAGATATCCTTCTTCGAATTCTACATAGTCATAGCATATACCACCTTTGTTCTTTTCAAATTCTTCTGGAGATTGAAGTTTCCATTTGGTATCGTAATCATGTTCAGAACCATGAACGATTCTGCCGTTCTCAGGTATTCCGTACTTGTAGTCTGATAAAGTATCAACCATATCCTTGCATACTTCTTTTGGTGAATAGTCATACTTGACATCTTTGAGAACCTTTGGTTTGATTAACCAATGCCATTTGAAATCATAGTAGTTGCGTTTCTCAGTTTCACCATTTGTAGTAGGAACAGTTTTACGTTTACTCTTATCGGTTACAGAATCAATACGAATGACTCCATACTGTTTGAGTCTTACTGGTTCTTCGATCCATATTTCCTTTGTGAGATTAGCATCGTATACTTTCTTCTCATCAACGAGTTGTTTAGTCGTACGATGTTTGTATTCCTTCAATGGTTTCTCTGGAATATAAACATACCAATCTCTGAGTTTATCAGCAGTCTTCCATCTGCCAAGATTAACCAGTATAGCATTAAGACAACCCTCGATAGAAGGAGAGAAACATACACGAGGAGTTTCAACATCTTCGAACTTCGGTTTTGATGGATCGTATTTATCCAGATATTCAGGTACACGAGGTTTGAACACTTGACCATCGAGAGTTCCTTCTGGTGATATATGATACACGAGACCCTTTTCGAATGGAGATACTTTGTTCTTGATGTTCTGGATTACTCCTTCTTGAACAAAATCATTCTTAAGATATTCATCAAAGAATTTATCATCAAATGATTTTAAGAAATCTATAAATGATTTAGATACTTCATACTTTGGATCATTCAGTTTCATATAGTATACAGAACCATCTTTTGCAGATACCATAAATACTTCATTCTCATAATAACCACTGGAAGAGAACTCAATACCATATGATTTGTTGTTTGTTATGTATCTCAACTTGTTTGCTGGGTATAAACCATCAACAAAACCATTTCTGGTTGCACCATACTTATCATCATCTGCTGAAGTAAATATGTTTTGTGCAACTTTCTTAAATGCTGATGAATAGTGTTGTTTGTTTCCTGGTTTATTAGTTTCATTGAAACGTTTTAATTCATTAATAAATTTTTCATCTGAATATAATTTGAATATCTCATCGAATGATTTATTATGTCCATGAGCTTTTTCAAATTCATCAATAGTTTGACCATTGATTCTAACACCATCTTCAGTTGGTTTGGATTGTGGTTTTGTTTTACGGAAGAATCCTTCTTGGAAAATTTTATTTCCGTATTTTTCAATGATTTGTTTATGCAACTTGTATGCCGGTGGGTTAAGTTGAACAGTATCGATGTTCAATTCCTTAATTACTTTCATGAATGCTTTTATGATATCCATGCATCTTGGCTTCAGACCATCAATGTTGAATTTCCAGTTGAATAGAGTGGGTCGGAAATCACTTTTCATAAATGATTTAAATTCATCAACTGGAGTTTTGATATATTGACAATTATGTTTACTAGCGAACTCATCAACTCTCTTGAAGAACTCATCACGCCATGTACCTTTACGAGCAACATCATAATCATCAGTGATTTTATTACACAACTTGGTATCAATCTCATCATCTAAAACAACATGACATATATCCCAATACAAATGACTCTCAGTCATATTTCTGAATTCTAGTGATATTTCCACGTTTGGTTTAGATTTAGTGGATTTGCGTTTAGGATCAATAAGCTCACTCCATTTAGTTGATGATAATCTATCACCATGTATATGATCAAACTGATCGTATGCTTCATGATCTAAATTGTAATAATATCCATCATCAGGATTGTATACAAAATCATTTCCACCACCATCATGTGCAAAATCAATTGCATTATACATTGGATCATCATCTTTTAATGGATAACTTTTACCAGCGATTTCCAAATATTCAGGTGATGAAAATTCTTCAACCCAATAACCATCGATTCCATATTCTTCATCGATATCAGACATGTCACCCTTCTTCAAGAACTCTTGGAGATCTTTTGGAAGTTCCTTGAACAGTTTCAATGATTCTTCTGTATTCCATGATTCTTGAACAGGATTGTTTTTGAGTTCTCGTTTGAGTTCTGAAGTAAAACGTTCAGTTGAAGATTTTTTGAGTTCCTCTTCAGAATCCCAATCTTTAATATGTTCTTTATAGAAATCATTACTCAACATCAATTCTTTTATTGATTTGAAATGACCTTCACAAAGACGATTACAAGTTTCAAGTAACTTAGGATTCTCTTCAAATCCATTATTTATTACATGCTTTATACGACCATTCTCATTTATCATGAAATGAATCTTATGTGTTTTAAGGTTTATGTATTCATTCCAATAAGTATCTTTGATATGATTCTCAATGTATTCTTCCCATTTGTCACTCTTGGTAGGATCGAATGTAACCTTATAATCACCATCGTCCGCAATGATGTTAAATCCATCATCAGAAAGTTCATATATAGAATCGTCGACACCCATTGCATATGATATACAGTCAGCTTCATACTCCATGAGATACATCTTCTGTTTCTTGTTTTCTTTTACTATTTTGAATCCAAGTGACTTGTAAAGTTTGATTGCTTTGTCATTAGATGTAGCAACTTGGAGACGTATCTTTGGATATTGTTCGATTTCTTTTTTGAGTATACCAGAACCGATACCTCTACCACGATATGATGGTATGAGATATATTTCACCAATGTATCTCCATTCGCCATCATCAATCATGCATGCTGTGAACATACCGATTGTAACTCTACCGTCCATGATCATTTGTGTATCCTTGATGGATTGCTCTACATCTTCACGAATGAGTTTCTGTACTTTGGGATCTTTCTGGAGCTCTTTATCAATAGACTCCATTTCCCATCTATACATTCTATCTACATCAGCTTTGGTTGCAGGTCTCATATGAATGGAATCATTCTTAGACTCAACATAACAGTCATCAGGTTCATTCACATTATATTCATCAAACTCACTTGTCCCAGAGGTATCATCATCTTCAGGACCAAATGATTCTTTAATAGTTTTTGTTTTTGGACCATCATCGATTACAGATTGAATCTTCGAATCCGGTACATTATATTCTTTTGCTTTTGCAATTATCTTACGACGTAATTCAGCAACGATTTCACGATCGTATTTACGTTTCGCAAATGGATACATACGTGCCGCAGCTACCACATGGTCAGCGTCATTTAATGGATATGCACGTTCAGTAACATTTCCATCTTTATCCTTGATAATAATTCCGTAATCATCATCGGATAATTTATCACGATCTTTCGTGGTTAACTTTTCCTCCATTACGAAATATTCTTCAAATGATTTCATTTTATTCATCACCTTCTTCAATATATTTCACCCATTGATACATATCATCAATAGTTTGTTTGGTAATTTCCGCAAGCTTATTTGCCACAATTGACAAACATTTACAGCTTCTAAAAATATCCTCAACCATTGTGGTTATAACATCATTTACCTTATTACTTTTATTACTATTTCTGACATCGTCAATATTCTTACTTAACATAGATTGGGTTTTACCCAGATTCTTTGTTGACGTTGATAAATTTGTACGAATATCACAAACATAATTAAACGCGTTCATTAAACGATGTTCATTAAGTTTACTATCCTTACTATCTTTAATAAAGAATTCATGAGCATCTTTATTAGTGTTATATTTCAACAAACGTTGAGACCATTTTGCAATATCGCTCATAAACGACATGTATACTTTAGACACATTCCATTCACGCGAAAATCGAGTTGATGATATTGCTATTGAATTGGATTCTCTTGAATTCATCAGTCCGCGAACATTAAACATCATCTCGCCGTAGTCATCGTATAATTTATGTGTGAATTCACTGAATTCTCCACTGTGTTTGTGTAACTGTTTAACATCGTTATCAAATCCATAAAACACTGGGGTTTCTATATAAAATGATTCCGTAACAGTTGAATGTTTCAAATGAGATTCAATGTATTTCATCTTTAAATTCGTGACTTTATCAAATACAAATTGTTTGATTCTACGAACAATTGCCATTATCAGACGTGGGATGAATTTCAATATCTTCATAAATTTACTGTCGGATGTGTCCTTACCAATAGCTTCATCAAGAATTTCTCCTTCCTGGAACATTCTGTATTCATTATGATATGAATCTAATAGATTATTAAAAATGATATAATCGTCCATATACTATACACTCCTTTCATATTTATTATGTAAATACGGAGATTACAGATTTGTCCCCCGGGATATCCCGGGGGATTATCCGTTTATGCCAAATATTTTGTATATTCTGAAGCGTTGTATGTTTTTATTTCTTCATTGAAATGTGGTGCTCCTAATACCATTGCTAATCCTTTAGCAGCTATTTCAGCAATATTATAGAATACTGACACAACATTATCAGTGCATTTATCAGTCTCTTCGCCTGTAAGCAGTTTATGCATTTCTGAATCTTTAAGTTGTAATAATTTAGCGATATTGTCATTATCCAATTCCGCTAATAATTTATATTCTTCCATGATCGCAGTATATGCATCATACTTACTCCATTTTTCATCGGTATCCTTTATAGTATTCCACTTAGCATTTATCCGTCTAAGATAAATTTCCCGTGCTTCATTTATATTGTCAACAGATACACGACCACCATTAAAAATCCATGCTTGAGTTTTCCATGTGTAATCGATCAATTCTTCGCAAGCACGAATCATATCCATGAATGTATTGTGATCCCATTTCTTTGTTTGTTGTTTTTTCAAACGTTCAACCGATTCGGGGTCATTCAACAGGTTATTGATTTTATCCAGCTTACGTTTATTGACATAATGTTTGATTTTAGCACTGAGTTGTTTGAATAAACGTTTAATGAAATCTGCCATCTTTTCAATGAATGATTGTGTTTCAGCAACATACATTTCTTCATATATATCCAAATCACCAATGTATGATTCATCATTAAACATATCATCAGAAACATATTCGTTCATGTATGATCCATTTACGTATATAACATCTTCCATATATGTTACCTCACTTGAGGGCATCACTCATACGATTCTTGGTTTTGGTATCAACCATATCGGAATGAATTGATTCCAAGAAATCATATGATGTTTCGATGAACTGTTTCAAACGGTCCATGACACGATGAACTTTCTGGGTTTCAACATCCTGTGGAATCATTCTCCATGTGAGTAAATCATCCAATTGATCATTCATCAGTTCAACGATTTTACGTTCCTTTGGTGTAATGAATTCATTACCGGCTTTACCGATTAACCATTTGGTGTCCTTATAGAGCTTCTTCAACTCGTCTTTGAACTTCTTGATGTCAGTCTTTGTAAGTTCCTTTGGCATATCGAATACGTACTCGTAGAATGCTTTCAAATCTGCAGGGAAACGACCCCACTTCTGTTTGAACATAACTTCATGAGTTATAAGCTTTATGACTTTAAGACACATCGCAGTGGTTGTTATGATTGTTACTCGGAATTTCATATCAGAAATGAACTTCGGAACTGCATCCCACATACCAAGTTCCTCGATTGCCATACCAATTACTGGAGCCTGTTTCATCATGAGTTCATGTTTAGCGGCTTTGTCAGCAGCTTTTGCTAAACGTTTTGTGGTAATCTTTTCCATCAGATTTCTGAACACTGTGCTGTTATCATATAATTTAGATATGATCTTTTCCAGTGTTGGATGACCACCCGCTGCTTCCATGTATATACGATCACTTACGTAACCATAGAACTCTTCTGCAGTCCATTCACCGACATCTTCACCGAAAACACCATATGGATTCAATGCGTATGTTTCTTCAACATACGCATCATCATTAAATATAATTCTATCCATTGTTTGTCACTCCTTATGACATGTATTCCTTGATGACGTCTCCTTTGTTTTTACCACGATTCATAGGCTTCTGTTTGTTTTCACTTCTACCCGGAATAGTATCGCAGTCATCATTGGTATCAAGCATATATTCATGAACGAATCTGTCAGGTCCATATGGTTCATCATCATATGATTCAGTAAACATATCATTTGATCTCAGACGATATGTTGTTTTCTCTTCATAAGGTTCGTCATCGTAATTACGGATGATTGCATCAGAATAGTATTCTGTAGTAGATTTATTCTTTGCAGCCATTCTTTCACGATGTTTGTCCTTGATATCCTGAAGCTTTTTATTCAGACGCGGGATAGTATCTTCGGCTTGTAAGTTTCTATCACCAGCACCAGGACGTTCATTCTTGGTTCGCTCATTCTGGTCTACCCAGAAGTCACGATTCTTCTTTGTATCGATGTACTGTCTACTAGGCATCTTACTGAGAGCATCAGGAGCTGCACGACGTCTTATACGCTTCATCCTAAGATCATTAACCTTCTCGGTACGCTCAGCAGCTTCTCTGGCTTTTGCACCATCCCATTCATAAGGATTTCTCATAGACTTCCAATAAACAAGATCCTTTCTGGGATTGCTGTTATACTTCTCATTATTACGGTAATCAGGCAGATCCTTGATGGATGATGCTTCATCGTAATCGTCAGTGAAGTTGTCATCAGACTCTTCGAAATCCTCAACAGTATCGTCATCGGATTCCTGGATAAGTTCATTTCTGAGCTCCATTGCTTCATGGAGATCATTTACGGTTGCTTCGATGTATGCATTCAGCTCATCGAGCTCATCGTATTCATACTCATATGATTCTTTCATGGGGGTTCCCTCCTTATTTATTGACGTCACTTTAAATGATTTAAGACCATTGGCATCTAAGCCTTTTTCTTTCATAGATTTAGTTACCTTTTTACGGAATGTATTATAATTTTTTACACCCTGATAGGTACCGGCTTTAGTTGATACACCTGCATAGAAAGCATTAAAGCTCATACATCCTTTGTTGAATTCTATTATCGCATCACCTGTAACAGAAAACATCTCAAGGACTTTACTTTTATCAACACCAGGTTGTCCATAAAATGAGTCCAGATCACCTTTTCTGTTAGCATGAAGTATCGCTAAAAATGATTTAGACTCAAATGCAAATAAGTTTGCTTGTTTGCTTTCTTCAATGATAGTAATCAGTGCGTCGTATTCAGACCACATCTCATCAGTTTTCCCATCTTGTATCGATTGTTGCACCAATGCTTCGATATCAGCTTTCTTCTTTTCAAGTGTTTTTATATACCCATCAATACCATGTGTACTATTTGCTGACACTAAGTTTCCGAAGAATTTAACTGTTGTTTCTATGAGATCCGTACCTGCAGCATACAGTTGTTTGTTGCGTTCTGTATTCCATCCAGCAACTTGTTGTTGTTTAAGCTGTTCAACCTTTGTCGGATCTTTAAGCATTTTCTTATAATGATTGAGACGAGCATTAGCGTACATACCTTGAATTTTGGTAATTATCGATTTTATGAATTCAATAATTTTATTGGCGACAAGCTTTACTTTATCACCAACAGATTCAGTGTATACATCATCAGTATCGCAGTATTCATTGAAATCCATCATATGTGGATCATTACGTAATATAACATCCATCATCATTACTCCTTTCCTTCAGCATTTAAATTGAACAACACGGTGGGGGAAGACCCCCACCGGTCATTCAGGAGGATATATTTATGCAATAGATTACATAAATCTACCAGGCTTAGGTGTAGTAGCCGGTGTAGGCTGCACATAGCCGATTGCGAGATCAGACTCTTCAATGTCCATATCGAACTGACCGCTCTTCAGACGGTTGTTACCACCTGCGATGATAGCGTCGGGATCGAATGAATTGAATGCTGAATCGAACAGATCCTTGAAGTGTGATGATGAAGGATTATAGGATTCCTGTACAGTATCGTCTTCGAAATCGTAGTCGTAACCGTACTCGTCAAACATGTTGTTCATATTCGTTTCACCAGTATCATTTTATACAGTCGCTGTCTACTGTGTATGCTACAAACAGATGTTGTACTGGTTGACCCTCTTTCATAATTATTAACAGCTATAAACATCCGTTGTATTAGTATTAAGTTTTACCATGCATATCGAGTAACCAATTATTCACATACAGTTTATTCACCGCAATGATTAATCTGTATGTATGCGTATAATGCGCATTTGTGAATATCAGTTTCTTATTTTTCCAATCCATTTCATAGCCATCGTTTATAATCATACGATTCTCTCTCAGCTTTACAGAAATGAATAGATTAACATCGATATTATGTTCGACATGGTAATCTATGATATGTTTCATTGTTGGATCCAAACATGGTGAGATGTCGATTTCAGTTTCACCCCAATCCAATTGAATGATCGGTTTCGATATGATTTGCCAACCGTATAACAACGGAAAATCTTTATCATTAAATGTATCCGAGAATATCGGAATAACAATCGATGCATCTGTCGGAGCCGTATATTGTACAGGTCCAGGATTAGGAACCGATAAATCAAACAATCCAATCGTATTAAACTCACATCTCATTGTGAATGTAATAGGACAATCGGATTCAACAAGATTATTACTTTTTGTAGAGTTATTGTATGCGAAATCCGTAATACTACATAAAATAGAACTCGCATAATATGTGTAGAATGCGTCCCGATGTTTACCGCTACTGAAGCGGTATGATATTGGAAACACAGAATGCATATTGAGATAATCAACGAATCTTGCAACAGAACCACTCTCGTCATGTACAGGTATCTTTGCATACCGTGCAGTCTCTTCAAGAAATCCATCGGGTATCGCCAACTCCAACGCAGTATCAATATCGAAAAAACAATTTTCCATTGGAATCTTGTTGATTAGATATGATGCCCAGCGAAGCTGTTCTGCAATACTCTGGAAAGACAAAACAAAGTCCAGGAATAATACGACTCTGTTTATTTTACCTCTCCATTCAATTCCCTTCCGTTTGTCAAAGAATAACTTTTCCATTTCGGAGCGATTCTGGAAACGATTGGAGATTGGTCCCCATGTAGTAGTTGCAAAACTACCTGCTGCCAATCGATTATCTAAACCCGATAATGATACACGTGGATTGACAATACACATCGGATACGCTTGAGTACGAATCTGCTTTGGAGTATGACGTAATTGGCGATGTGCAATTGTCGTTGAAGGAAGTGCAGTTGCAAATGTATTTGGTGGAAATTGATCCAAAATGTACCGCATTGCGATTGCAGTAACATTACCAACAGCATGCACGATGTCAGTACCACTTTCACATGCTAACGATATACTGAAATTATGTGCCAATGATGGATCGGATTTATCCAAATCATTGAACGAATACATTGTACGTTTGTCAATTATATTCTGACCATCTACCAAGCCTTGTCTGAAATCATTAATATTATCCTTGTTAGGATGTATATCGGAATAACTCATAACAATGTTAACCTGACAAATGGATTGTGTATCGTATCACAATGTAATGAATGAACTAACATGTCAGGTCATACCTTTCTGATTATTTACGAAACAACTTCATTAGTTCATTCTCGCCATTAGTATTGACATAACCGATTGGAGTCGTTCGATATTGAAATAACGAATGAATTCAAAATTGAACATCGTTATTGATGGACATCGATTCAATATCATTAACGGTCTCCACATGTTCGTTGTACCATAACGGTCGAACGCACACAATTTCGGATTACGTATATACTTAGGATCAAAAGTTTCCGTCGTATACATATTGGGAAAGTTCTCAATAATACGATAGAATTCAAGTGGTAACATTTCGATTACTGCATACCATGATTGTTCTGAACTGGGATTCGTGAGTAATGCAGATTTTGTTAAATTCTGAAATGAAAACAAATCAGAACGTTCCAAAGACAACAAATCACGAACCAAAGTTTTTTCATCAGAAGTCATTTGGAATCACCTAATTTATATTGATTCTCTAACGTAGAGATTGAATAAGTCGTTATCGGTACATATTAAAGTACCGACCAAATCACCATGCTCATTGTTCACTCCGTCTGGATTAGATGTTGTAAATTTAACATCGAATGTTTCTGATGTATTGATTGCTCCTGAAGAATAATCGACCGAAGCAAACAAAGGAGAAGTGACGGAGATGATATCCCCGTCACGTAATATTCCTTTTGTTTTTATTATGCATGATGATGAGATTGGTACTTTTGGTGCCGAATCTCTGTATGATAATATCATGATTATTTAATCATGAAAGTATCATCGCCGGAATACTTAACTGAATTCTCTTCTTTCTTCTTTTCTTCAGCAGCCTTTTCAGCTTTATTTTTATATACCTTAGTATTCTTAAGAACTTCACCGAATACCTGTTCGATATCACTGAGCTTCTTACTGAATACAGCTGATAATTTTGACAGAGCTTTCGACCATTCCGTGATAAATTTAGTATAGTTAGCACTATCATCACCGTATGTTGTAACTTCAACACCGCTGTCCGATTTAGTTGTTTCACCTTTAACGCGATTATCTTTGATAGCATTAACCTTCTTGAGCTCTTCCTTGATAGCCGGCTCAAGCTCTTTCTTTGCTTTAAGATAGTCTCTTGCAAATTTTTCATATTCTGCAACTGTAACGAACTTCTCCGTTTTCTCGTTCAGCTCAGCTATATCAGGCATTGTAGGCTTAACCGGCACTGGATATGGACCTTCATCTGATGCAACACCTGGAGTAAGTGTTTTCTTACCCTTAGCAAGTTCATCACGCATCGCATGACTTTCCTCAACAGCTTTAGCCCAGTCGTCGTGATACTTCTTAGCATTTGCAGCAACATCATAGCTTTCAAGCTTATCAATAAGATTATTGATATTTTTGAGGCTGTCCATGAACGGCTTCTCATCAGAATACATGTTTGCGCCGCTAGTATTAATCATACGCTCGGCGATCTTATCAATATCGTCAACAATGTCTGTTACTTCTTTAAGAACGGTTTGCGCAAAGCCGATGGTTTCCTTTGAAACAGGAAGAACATACTTATCTTTTTCGGTAACACTATCAGCCTTTTTCATAAGAGCTGCTATAGGGTTACCGATGTTTCTTATTTTTGCAATAAGAATTTTGAAGAAATTAGCGATGAATCTTGGAATGAAAGCAACGACTCTCTTGATCTTGCTCTCATACTTGCTGCCCTTAGCTACAGTAGCACTGTCCTTGATAGCACCTTCCTGAACAAACTCATCAAAATAGGCTTCCTTAGAATATGATTCTGCGATTGAAACCATTACGTTCATCTCAGCTTGAGCCTGTTCAACGAATATGTCAGCAACTGAAGCAGTATTGATATCCTGCTCCATGATATAATTTTCAAGTCTCATATGTGTCAATCTCCTTTCCTAATTACTTAGCCTCGTTGATTGCATATACTGAATCGCCGAATGCTGTAGTGATGCTGCCTGTAACAGCTGTAAGGTTAGAAGTCCACTTCTTGATATCGTCGTTGATACTCTCGCAAGAACGTGTGATCTTTCTTGAGTTTGCTGTATCAGCGTTGAATACCTTTGCAACGTTTGCAGTAGCAGCCTTCTTATTTGAGCCCATTGTCTCAGCAGTGATCTTTGATACGTTAAGAATTACGTACAGTGCATAACCGAACTGAACGAAATCCTTTGACTTTGGTGAGTCTGTGTAATGAGAATCCTTCGATGTGATTCTATCAACAGCCATTGACTTTCCACCATCTTCAAGTGCATTCTCGATTGCACGGATTGAATCTGCGGAACGATTGCCGTCGAATCCTGCCTCTTTGAGAGAAGCGTCATTACCAGAGTAACCAAGACCATATGCATTCATGAAGTATCTCATACCTCTTGCATATGTACGTGCAAGCTTAACTGCACTCTTGCCCTTCAGGAACTTCTTGTCTGAGAAGTGTGCGCCGCCGATCTTTTCTGCGAGCTGACCCATGAATGATTCAAAGTTGTCACCAACAGAAACTCCGTTTTTCTTACCGAAAGCTATAAGGAGCTTCATGTCCTTGTCACATGCTTCCTTTACCTTCTTTGCTGTATTTAATACGAGATCATAGAATGCTACTACCTGCTGGCGTACTGCCTCACAAGAAGCACCTGTAGCATCAGCCTTGTTTGCTGGAAGACCAGCGTCTGCAGCTTCCTGGATGCACATAAAGTCGCCGTCCTCGGGAAGTTCAGCTATCTTGCTCTCAAGAGCGAATATTGCATTTGAAACATTAATCTTACCTATTGCCTGTTCGATGTATGCGTCATACTCGGAAGCATCACCGCATGCGATGTCAAGCATAAGTTCTGAATACTTATTCATAGCTTTATATTTCCTTTCAGAATATATTTTTACAGAATTCGCCTTATATGTGAGCCCCATCACATATTGGGGATAATCCGTAAATTTACATACAAGTTGGTTTAAATAGTTACTCGGTCATCAGTATTTTCTTGCTTATACTGGTTGATGAGTTGGATAGCTTGATCTTTATAATTGTTGATTATTTCTGCTTTGAGTGAACGTTTGGAAATACCTGTCTGTACCAGTGTCTTATATCGTGGATCATTTGAATTACGACACAACAACATTGCGATTACCGATACGAGATATTTATCAACGGAATCTTGTGTGAGACGAATCGTGTTTTTAACATCGAGACCATTCTCAGATGCAAGCTTCTGAAGTTCACGTTCCTTATTTAAATAAGAAAGAACATCCTCAATCTTTTTGAATACGATTTCATTATCCATATGAACGCTCCTTTCTATATATTATAATAGTATAATCCTGGTAGATTACGATGTCGTTCAAAACAAAAAAAGAAGCTCCCCATTATGGGATATATGGAATATTAATATTATCGCAAAACATACTATATGTATAATGAGAAGAGACCTCAAAATTTTATACAATCATTATGTGTGTCAGCGTTTGCATTATGATTAGAGGATAGCCTTTCTTACATCTTCTCATTATTGGTTCGCTAGTCAATGGCTCCTTCGGGAGCCATTCCAAACCTTTTTATTTGTTTCTGGAATTCATTATCGAAAAACGCACAGGTAATCCCAACTGTTGGGATATATAATTATTTTGAAGGAGGTTATAAATATGAGTGATATCCCAAAAAGATACGAATATTATTTATCACCAGATGGAGTTCGTAAATTATCACAACTGATGAAGAATCATTTCGACGGATATCCATCGAAGGATAAATTGTATAATGATTCTAATGGTTTACAATACAATGGTAGTGTATATAATTTCGGTTCTGAGATATTATTGGAGACGAACAAACTTAAAATGACACGACCGCCGATACGGAATTTATCATATGGAAAAGATACAACATTCTATTTCGATATAAAGTATTCTGATATAATCAACACATACGAACAACAAAACATGTTATGTTGTTTCCTGAAGAAAGATGTATTGGTTGCATCACATAAATATTATATTGCATTTAATAATGTAACAGAATTCTTTGTCATTCGTTCTACGAATACATCGGCGGGAAATACATTCAATCCATCAAAGGGTAATTCGGTTATATTCAAGGATGTGTTTTATAAAACAACCGATTTTCCGATATTGGTTGAAACGTATGAAGAGAATGGTAATACAATTACAATCGAACATGAATTGTCGATTCGTGATGGTGAATCAACACCAACATTTTATTTCCATTCAAACGATTTGACCGATGCATATATCGATTCAATTGCTGACGATACTTTATCCACAATCGAATTGATTGATGAATATAATGGTTTACCGTTTATTTGGTTTACAACCGAATCATTTGAATATTTACCAAAGTTGGATTTATCGGATAATATCGATCGAAATGGTCATCCGTTTTTGACATTCGGTACAGATGGAAATGGTACTTCACGAATATATCCAAATTGTTATGAAAATAATTTTCCACCATATGTTTATGATGAACATTGTGAATGGTATTTGAAAGTCGAATCGCGTGACGGTTACAGTTTCATTCCGGATGATGAACCCGGTGACAAATCAGCCAATTATCAAATACCAATTAAATCAATATCATTATGGTATGCTCGTTTAATTTATTCTGAACCAGCGGTTATTAAAAAGATTGAAATTCCAATCGATAGTGATGTTGTTGTAACATTGGATGATTGTTCAACATACTTTGTTCATTCTTATTGGTATTTCAATAAACGTAAACCAGATGATTGGGATTGGGATGCTGTGACATTCCATAATCCGAATTACGCATGGCATATATATGAAACTCAAGATCAATTCCGTTGGACAACATTCGCAATGAACCATATGGATGAATATCCGTTGTGTCCAGGATTCAGAATTAAATTCTTGAATGATTACTTATATAAGTGGGAATCGAAATTGGTTGGAACTGTTTCCGGTATTCATGTCGATGCAACTGATGAACGTTCGAACAATGGTATTGTTGAAAAATATGGTGTGTCACATATGATGGGTGAATTCGATGGATTGCCATCATATATGAGTAAACAATTGGATCGTACAATCCATCATTCACATGTTGACATATATTCAATCCGTGATCATAATAATTTATGGACACAACAGCCAATGAAGAAACAAACATCGGGATTGTTATTAGATTCTGCAATACCACAGAATGAATTACCGGAATTGATTTCTGTTGATCCATCAATCAAATATAATAAAATCGTATCGAATCAATATGATACCGATACCGATACTATTGTGTCGATGTATAATGTTTTATCGAATATCACATATGTCGATACGGAAACAAATGTATTTGCGGATTATACAAACAAAGGAATCAAAAAATACAAACGTTTCTTCTATCATGGAAGTAATTATTTTTCATTGGATGTATTTGGATTGGATCCATTAACAGAATATGCTCGTGGATACGTTATATCAAATGATGGTATAAAGTATGAAAACAATGATGAGACACCATATCCAAAACCGAAAAGAACCATTGCACGTATATGTGACATACCAACTTCAATGTTACAATTGACAAACATTCCGGATTATGCTCCATCAATATTAATTGATTGGAATACATCGGATTTGCCATACGTTCGTACATTATGCAATTATGAAATAAATGATGTTGAACGTGTACGCAATAATCCGTATGATGTATTAATCAAATATAATGATATCATTGAATATGATGAAACCAATCATCGTTATAATGAAATAATTTTCCCGAATGGATATAATTTGTCTGATGTATTGGCTGACACTGGTGATTATTATAAACATAAATCACAATTATCAGAAACATTAACCTTGACATTCGGTAATGGTGGAAATACAACAATGGTTGTCAATACTGCTGGTTCTGGATATAATGTTAATGATAAATTCAAATTCAATATTGGTGGACGTTTCTTCACTGGTATTATTGTTGAATCCGTCGCTGGTGCTCCAACGGTTGTTACAACATATGATGATGTTGAAGGTGAAACTGACGTATCAATTGATAATATTAATGTATCAAATTTACCAAATGCAATTACAACATATCATACAACAACCATTGAAGGTTCCGGTGATGGTTTAATAATAAATCTTGAAATTGATTCTCATACATGGAGTGATAAACAACCAAAGGTTGATGAACATTACCTTGATGGATTGTATCTTTATCAGTATGATGAATATGGTCATGTTTGGATACATTCATACGATAATGATCATGGTTGGGATGATGGTATCCAAGTAACAGGTCCATCAATCACCCCAAATGCATACGATTTAAATGATTTGGATAAACGTAAAATGGTTAATGTATATATAATGAATTTGGTTAATAATAATCGAAAGTTATTATACAATACACCAATATCAGTTGATTCCACATATAGTATGTTAAAACGTACGATTGAAACTGATATACCAGTATCAGATATTGGAATGGATGATATTTCTGAAATACTGAATGACAAACATATCAATTATCAAAACACTTACTACACACCCGTCATCAATGGTGATAAAACTGATATCAATCTTTATACTCGTTATCCTTACACATATCAAGATAATCATTATGGTGATTATCATTCATATGTATTACCGAGATTCAATACACTTAATATTCCATCATACTTCAATACCACAAATCGAATACTTTGGTCAATCCATAAAGACAAAACTTACTCACAACCGGATTTGTGGTATTATAATCCAAATGAAACGAATTTCGTTTTATATGATAACGTATCAACTGATTATCATTCAATCAAATCATCACGAAAATTATCATATTACGATATAATGAAAGACCAACTGACTACACAAGGTTCACGATTCATTGCGAAAGAAAATATCTATCGTTACAATGAATGCGAATCAGATTCATTCAATGAATTACAAATAATGCTTAATGGTAAAACACGTGATGAATTATTGGTTTACATTCGTGATAATTGTGGTCCTGATGCATTTCCATTAAAAGTTGAAACTGTAAATCCATTTACGAAATCAATGCTTGTTGGTTATTGTTTGACCATTCCACCAAAACCATATTCGAAATCATCAATCAAAATGGTTGCTCAACAATATACAACCGTTGCACAACGTGTTGAGTCATCTGAAGGAACTGAAACGATTGTTCCTACTGGTGGTGAACCTGTAACTGGAATGTTTGAACCATTGTCATATTCAATTCATGATTTGAATTATACAACAACGAATGAGATGGAGCCTTCAATATTATTCGTTTTCACAATCATGAAGAATGACCAATTGGTTTCATTCAAACATTTCCACATGTATGACGAAAATGGAATCGATATATCAAAAATGTCATTGTTGATATATGATGGAGATAAGTATTTGTTTGATGAAGAAACAGATAATTGGCGTCAGCCAATTTAATCATTTTTGAAAAAATCTCCCCAACCATAATCCCAGGACACTATCACAGTCGTTATCTTGTATCTGGTTAGGATTCCATTTATGGAATCCAATCAGATTCATAGATAAGTTTATCTTGATTGAGTCGAAGACTCAATCCAGTGAACCAATCACAGGATATAATCCCTATGGGATTATATATATATGGATTTTTAAAATTTCTAGATAAGGAGGAAAATTTATGTCCTTACATAAGATATATAACTTTGTCGGATATAATAATTTAGGACTGATTCTTGAGCAAGAAAGAAAACATTGGTTGTTGAAACCGGATAAAAAATTGAATGTTCAAGATTCCGTTACTGGTTCAATATTCGTTGGTCGAATGGATAATCTTGGAAATGAGGTTATTGTTGAATCAAATAAAACCGATGCATATACCGGAAGCGACATGTTCAGATTCGTAAACGATATGTTCAATGTTGTGTTTGAACCATTATCATCATCATTACCATATAACAACGCATTGAATGGTTTGATGTATGAATGTATTATTTCTTCAAAGATTGCGTATGTTGATAACAACGTTACCACATATAAAAATTACAAATTGAAATTTGTCAATTGTGAAGAAGTGTTAATTCCGTTCGGTGATTCATTAGACAGTGGAAATGTTTATTCCGGTAAATGGATTAAAACAACATCACTTCCACAAGTATTATTACCGGATGGATCAAATGCGTATAATACTATTATACCATTACAATATGAAACAAATGTGACTGGTTTGACATTCTATTATCCGTTGGAACCAAACATGCAACCATTATCAATTACCCAAGAGGATTCATCAACATATGTCACAGAAGCAATCACGGATTCATCATTTATCGGATATCCAATATATTGGTTTACATCCGACAATACCAATGTCGGACCATCAGTATCAATATCTAATAATGTAATAAACAATCGTACATTGTTTTATATTGCAAATCCCGGTAATGTATCAAAATACATAACAGAAATATTCTGTTGCGTTGACGGTAATGATGATGCTACTCCATCCGGTGGAACTGATGATTGGAAAGTTACGTGTGAAACCGTTGATGGTGATTTCACAAATACAACTGCAGATGTTAATATTCCAATTGACATGTCATCAATTAAACTGGTACAAATTTCAACCGGTATCGAATATCCGATTCCATTTGTATCCGATAATCATGATACATTGACATTGACCAGTATTGAAAATTGGACGCGTTCCGGTAATACCGCATACACATTGATGTCCAATTATGATATGAATTGTTATGAAACACAACATGATGAACCGTTGATTCCGTTGTTCATTTTACATCTGGATGAAAATGTTTCATTCATGCATAATACGACTGATGTTGGTTATGCTGGTATGCATGTTTCCAGTGAACTTTATTCTGAAACAACTCCTCGTTATCCTCATTCTTTAGGAGAGTGGGATGGAATTCCGGAATGGATTAACAACAATGAACAAGGAGCTCCACAACATACTGCAATATATGCAATTCATAATACTCCGAATTATAATGAGAATGATCCGAAGACACGTCAAACATCCGCGATATTATTAGATCCGGGTAAACCACGTGAAACTGTATATTCATTAACAACCCAGAAACCGTATGATTGGGAAACCAATTATACTTCATATTATACGTATGATTCCGTACATGAAATGTATGTGCATGTCCCAGTTGGAATGTCAATACCAACATGGGTTGCTGATACATATTATACAACGGAATTTACAAACGATGAACGTGGTCGTGCGTATTTGATTTCGAATGATGATGCGACGTATGAAAACAATGCAACTGCGGAATTCACAAAACCCCCACGTACGATTGCACGTATTTGTGATATTCCAACTACATTGGTACAATTGTCGGATATCACCGGTTTATCACCAACAACTGTTGTTGATAAAAAATATGTTCATACTGATGTATGTTATACGGAGGCTGACAAAGAGAAGTTATATAATTCATTGGCAAATCGTTGGGTTCGTCCTATCAATGTTGATTCTACTGGTCATCCAATAGAAACTCGTGACAATAATGACTATATATTCAGCAGCGTTGAAGATTTGAATAAAGTCGATTTAACCAGAAAAGAAAATGATTTCTGTGAATATATAAATCTGAATCCGGTTGTTCCTGTTGATCCTGAATTAGGAATCGTAGTTGATCGAATTGTCGATGGTGGTTCTGGTTATAATGTTCACGATATTGGTATCGTAATAATCGGCGGTACTTCAATCAATTATACTGTAACTGAAACATCTGCAACTGGTGGTGTTGTTACCGCAATCGAATTATCGTCGACATCAACAACACCAATATCATTATCGAACTTTGATTTGTTGGTTGATCAATCTGGTGAGACTGATACAACATCGGCATATGGTACATCACCAACATCACCAAATTCCGGAACCGGTTTACGTTTCATGATGAAGATTCTGAATTATGATTCAATACGTACGAAACGTGCTGGAGTATATAAAGGATTATTTGCATTGGTAAAATTACCAGATGGATTATGGTTATATCAGTATGAGAATGATACATGGGTAAAGAAAACAATGGTTTCCGAAGCAGAATCTTCAACGATTGTTTCTGAGCTCGGTGGTCTCAGTACAACTGATGCATATATGACATCGATTGTTTCATCAATTCATACATTACCCGTTGGATATCATTCTGACCATCAAGCACAATATCAGATGCAAGTTATTGCTACACCATCATTTATCAATGTAACTGATGAAGGTGTTATTCCATTTACAAAACAACATGACAATCGTAGCGTTGTTGATTTTAATAAAATCATTTGTTTAGGAGTATATGCCGGTAAAGCACAACAGCATGATGATGAAGGTCGTTTCATTATGGAATATCTGAAACAGCATAATCGTAACTGGTATGATTGTTACATAATCTGGAAATGGGATAATCCAAATGATTATGATAATACTAATTTCAGATATGGTATTCTCCAACGTTCATTCAATAACTTTGTATCAACGGATACAACAACAACTCTTCCGGGTAATACATTGAATTCACCGGCATATGTTCATACGAATGAACAAACAACAATCGTATGGAATACTGAACATGGTACTATGTTATGGGTATATGATGCAAAAACAAACACCAAAGAATCATACTCGATTCATTCAGACACCAATGATATTACGTTGACCCGTTCAACACGTTCGTGGAAAGATGTTGATTTGTACAATGATCCCGGTACATTCAGATTGGTTGATGATGATGGAAAATTGATATACAATATTTCAACCAATAACCCGAACCAAGTATCGTATGAAATGTTACCTGATGATCCGATATATCAACAACCAACCTTCAAACAAATTGCGAAAGTCGGTGATACTGCAACTGAAGTTCCACAACCGATTGGAACATGGCGTTTAGTATATCCACGAATCAATTCATATACATTTGAGAACACAAGTGGATTGAAATTTGATGCAATTAAGATGGATATATTACGCGGTGAAAACATTGGTACAATCGGTAATGTTACTGATGAAAATGGTAATATCGTAAATAAAAAGATTCTTGTAATCGATCGACAAACACGTGGTTCAGTGATGAAAGTATATAATTCACAAACCAACACATGGGATACTGTATAATATGATTTTTAACAAAAAAAGAATGCTCCCCGTAATGGGGAGCATAATCTTTATTCAGCAATTCTAGCAAATGTATATTCATAATGATTTTCATTTACAATCTGAATAAAATATTATTCGTTGGAGGAGATTTATATGTATGATTTAATAAATGATGATAAATGGTTAAAGGATATGCAATCGAAAATGAAACCTGATGAACCGGTATTTCCAATTGCAGTTCATATTGGTAAAAACATGTACAAAATAAACGATATATCAAATCCTGATATATTCAAGGATACATCGATTACAACATCAAATTTCAGAGTTGTCTTTGGTTCAATCTACAACATGTTCAGACTCAGAGCGTCATTCCCAATAAGTAAAAGTATTGAATACAATATACTGAAACGAATTCAAACTATCGATGAGAAAACTCAAGTGGATACTTTGTTTTTTGTATTCGAATCAGATTATATCGAAGGTGATAACATTTCAACATTCGATACATCTATAAATGAATACTATGAGATGTTATACGAATACACGAAACAAATCACTGAATCAAATCGGAAACGTGCATTGAAAGCATTCTTTGATGATGTGAATAATTTATAAATCCGATATTTATATGATTTAAATGTATTATATTAATAGAAGGAGGGATACTTTTGACCACAATCGAATTCAAACGAATGTTAATTGATCATTGTGGATTGAAACCCGGTGGACGTAATGTTTGGTGGCGTGCACAAACATGTCCATTCTGCGGGAACAACAAATGGAAGTTCTACTTGTACATCAACGTCAATGATGATTCATCTGTTGGATATGATTGTAAACGTTGTAATACCAAAAGCCAACTCATTGATCAAACCGTATTAAATTCGTTAGGTATTTTCGGTGAACAAATACCGAAATTCAAAGGAGTAAAAACAATTCGTCAGAATGGTGAATTATTCACTGATCTCGAATTATTACCAGAGTCAACAGATGTATCTGATGTTCAGAATTATATTAATTCACGTATTGGTGTAATTCCAACATTTGATGAATTACGAATGTTCAATTATGTCGCCGATCCAGTCAAGTATTGTAAAACGGTTTCATCAAATGAATTCAATCCGAATATGTTTATCAATCGATTCTGTTTCAAATTGACCAATGGTGCATTGACATGTCGATATCACAATGATGCTCAGACACGATGGATCAAACATTCTGTTATCAATAACGCCGGACCGGGATTGTATACAATAAATCATTCAGTCAATCCATCATTACCAATTAATATTGCGATTGCAGAAGGTGTGTTTGATATCATGGGTTTGTATTATCATGCTGGAATCGAGAATTGTTTATACATTTCTACTCAAGGAACCAATTATGCATCTGGAATATTACACACATTGAACAAAGGAATCTTTGGAAGTAATGTTTCTATTGGTATATACAAAGACGGAAATGTACAAAACCATGAAATCAGATACAATAAACGATATGAACAATTATTCAAATCGATTACGATATATGAAAACATTATTGAATCTGATTATGGTTATCCAAAGAATAAAATCGAAATCCATAAATCATTAACGAAAGGAAGATCATAATGGAGATATTATCAATAAAGAAACATTACACAATTGAGAATAATCGTTTCCATGATGTAATCAATGAAACATTGAACTCTGGTAGTTACAATGAATCGTTGTATTATAAATACACACTTATGGTTACAATACAACCAAAGAAAGAAGACTTTTTGTCAATGTTGTATTACAAAGCATTCTGGGAGAGTATCGGTGACCGTAAGGATATTTATCCTGCTGAAAAGAATACATATACATTCTTGATGTCATTGATGACGGCAATTGATTTCATATATGAAGCAACTCCACCATTATTACAATCCAAAATAAAAGAATCAATTATCTCAATTGATAACATTGTTGAAATATTAACTACATATTTACTCGAGGACAATCCCGACCGTGAACTTCGTGTCGGTATATTCTTCAAAAAGAATGGTATGTATAATTATGGTGGTATATGGAATGATTCAAATGATAAAACACAAATGATTCGTTCTATTGTCGACAAAGGTGGCTACCAACCATCAATTGCATATGTTGATATTGATGATGGCAACTCATTCAAACAGTATATCATTTCAGCACCGATTAATCAACTCAACCGGATATATGGTATAATAAAAGATTTATATATCACGCATGTATTTGTTGTTAAAGCAACATCATTAATCCAACAGGATATTGTTAATATCAAAGGTTACATTGATGATTATCATGCTAAAGAATATGCTTTAAAAACATTGGATACTGAATGTTTCAATACTTTGAAAATGTTAGAATGAAATGGTGGGGCTTAATGCCCCGCCTATAATTTTATTCTTACGTATATATTTAATTATAATGCATACACGAGGGAATGTATGTTATCATACTCATCGCGCGAGAGTATGATAGGTCAATAATTTATTATGTTAGGAGGAAGAACATGACCTATACAGAAACACCGACGGTTGGTGGAACTGTGGGTTTGATTGCAACGATTACAACAATTGCGGTTGCAGTAATCAACGTTGTCAAGAATATAATCGATTCTATCAGACAGCGTCGTCAACAGCAGTCACCACCCCAACCAGCAATTCCGTGTAATGGCAATGTTGTTGATATGACATATTGTGACAATACCGGAAGATGGGCATATAGAATGCCAATAACAAACGTAAACCCAATGTATATAAATGGAGGTAATAGAATGTTTGAATATGATGTTTTCCAGGGTTCGGATTATTACGATACTCCGAATACCAACATGTATAACCGTAATCTGCCATACGGTTATGGATATAATCCTAATAAACCGGATTATATTTGGCAGGACAGAACTCTCGGTCAGGTACCCTCAACCACCGAGTATGTTCCGTTTGAAGCACGTACTGGTTTCGATCCGGTTCCGTGGTTAAAAGCATCGAATTCGTATGTGAATACGATGGATCCGTATTATCCTTATAGATCCACAAATCAGTTTATAAAATATGATGGTGTGGACCCACCGAAAGATGATAGTTATCTGAAGAATCCAACTGCTGGTATGCTCTTCAAGGATTTAAAGAATCATTTCCAGCGTAGAGATTTTAATCCATATGAACCTTCCAGACCGTTTGCAACATATAATCCGAATTCAATAAATGCAAATGATCCTGCCGCAAATCCGTATAATATGACACAGGAACAGATCAACGGAATGGTTAACCGTGCAAATTATTATAAGGATTATATTCTTAATATCACGAAAGGAAATACATTTGGAGCACCGAATGATATCGATAATCCGTATAATCTTCTTGGTGGTCCATCTTATGTTGGTCCTGATGGAAAGCTTCATATACGTCAGATACCACCACAGCCGGAATATCATGCACGTCGTGAATTCTTGGCATCTGGTAGAACAAAACCGTATCCAACCGTAGGTGGTGAAGTATTCGGACGTTCGATGTATCATGGTTTTGATTTCCAGACTATGAATCGCCCTGACATGGGGTACAATAGAGTATTAACAGGAGGTACGGAAGATATGTATGAATCCAGAAGATATACAGACCCGGTTGCACCGGCATTAATGTCGATACCATTCATTCAGAGTTATATACGTAAACAGCAGGCTGATCAGGCACGTCAGAAAATGGGTAATCCTGATCCGTATGCAAGTTCATTCTCACAGCCGACTCAGAGACCCACATTAATGAGTCCGTATGCATTTGCAAATCCGTATGCACGTTCAATACAGAATCAGATAGATCGTTCTCAGTTAATGATTGATCCGAAGATGGGTATGAATTTTAATGATGGTGATCCCAATGACAGACTTGCAATGTTAATGAATATCCAGCCTGCAAATATGACAATGACACCACAGCAGGAGCTTCAGAATCAGATGATGATGAATGCTCTTTATAATGGTACGAATCCGAATCAGATGAATCCGTATAATACAGGATCGATTCTCGGAAATACACATGCAGGAATGTTACATGGTGGAATGCAGCATGTTAATATGAATTATGGTAGACCGATGAATCAGATGTCAAATGCAAACGCAATGTATGGAATGAATCCCAATATGATGTATGGTATGAATAATATGAATAATGCCAATGCAGCATATGGTATGCCACAGAATCAGATGAATATGATGCGTAATAACATGAATGGTGGTTCATTATTCACAGAGGAAAGTAATATCAGAAGCATGATGAATTATGGTAAACCTGCAAACCAGATGTCAAATGCGGATGCAATGTATGGAATGAATCCGAATGCAGTTCAGCAGATGCAGAATCAGCAGCAGGCTCAGACACAGCAGATGAATACATCCATCGCAGATGTTTTCGGTGATACAAACAATGATAATTCATCAAGAGTCATGGGTAATCCGAATGCAACTGCACCTGCAGACAGAGGATTATCTCAGGAAGAAATGATAATCAACATGATGAAGATGCAGAATGGTGAAATCCCGACAGATGATATTCCTGAAATCAAGGAACCTGAAAATCCGAAATCACCTAACGAATTAGCATCTAAGTTATTCGATTTATATGGTTGATATATAATACATTCATTATATATAAAATAATCAGAAGGAGGTAGTGTTCTATGTTGAACACCAACATCTGGACCGACATTTCAGATGGAATGAATATTGTAAGCAATGCGCTTCGTGGTATTGGTTCCATGTTTGGTCCACAGAATCAGATGATGGGGAATGCACCACAGATGGACATAAATATGTCACGTCGTGATCTTCCTTGTTATCAGCAGCCAAATCCAAATTGTTGGACAATGCAGATGACATCAACGATGCCGTACAATTATCCAACACCGGCGTATACACCGTATATACCGGGAATCACTGATCCACGTTATGGTATGCCATCAGCATCAATGATTGACAATCGTAACATGTATTATCCCCAGCAGAGTATGAACATGAATGTGAATCCGAACACAAACATGTATTGTCAGCTCCCCCAGTATCAGTCACCATTCATGAATAACAACAATACCATTTATGGTTTCCCATCTGGAGGTAGATATGGCTATTGATTTCAGAAAGTATTGTATAAACAATACACTTGCAACAAAAGTTACAATATCACCTGTAACAGACGAAGTACCTGAAATGTATAAACCAACAATGGAGCGTGTATTAACGGATTTATCCGGTAGAGTTTCATTGTTTGATCGTACATCAGTACCATACATCCAGGATACAATCGATCGTATAACCGATATCGATAAAGCATTGTCACCTACCAAAGGAGATATTCCCGATGCATTAATCGAAACGATATCAACAAGATTATACGAAAAATCATTCAATGATATCAATACAGATGAACAGTCGATAATTTTCATAATTGCGTTGTACATCTGTGTAGCAAAGAATAGCAAACTCGATTGAGTGTATAGAGAATGAGTATTAGTCGATAAAAAATTCAAAGGAGGATATGCTGACAACTCATTCTCTGAAAACCATTTCGACAATGGAATTATGTCAGCTAAAAATATCATGGGTACAATCGGAAATGTAAACCTGAACAGAGAAGATTCAGGTTGGATCTCAGCACAGGAGGTAGCTAACCACCTGGCAAACAAACTCGGATTCCCGATTATGTGTGACTTCAAGAAGTTCGGCGGAACTTCACCACTTGAGTCATATGTAAGAATGAGAGTCGGTATGAAGGATGCTGATTGTCTGATGCCTGCTGATATGAATGATGTCATCAGCAAGCTTCTCAGAAATTATGGCAAGTCCATTCCACTCAAGGAATCTGTACTGAACGTACTGAAACCTTATATGTATCCACAGGATCCTCAGGTTCTCAAGCAGATGATACTTAATGTACCGCCTCAGAGACTGGTAGAAATTGGTCTGTGTGGAGACAATCTTAAGGATATCATCAAACACGCAATCCCGTTCCATGATGCTCAGCACAACTATGTTGGTCTGTATCTGCGTCCGGAAGTAATTCTGCGTGAGATGTGTATTGATCCTGCAGATGATAATCCTGGAACATTCCAGATCGATATCACCGAGGGTAATAATGAGCGTGGAATCAGATGGCAGGTTTCTATCCAGAAGAAGGCTGTCAATGTGAATAATGTAATCACACCTGATATGACCGTAACTCTGGATACTATCTTCAACACAGCAATGTGATAAACTGCAGTATGTTATACGGGGAGATGTCTCCCCGTATGATATATGTGCGTATTTGGAGGTGATAAAATGATAGTAGAAATTAATCAAATGATAAATATCATTGAAGATTTCATGTGTAACGAATGGGTTAAGGAATTGGATATTGGTGGATGTGTTGGTAGTAACATATTCAGAATATGTATGGAAACTGTAACCGGATTTTGTAATTTCCGTGATATTATGGTGATTGAAGGTTGTCAGGATTTCATTGAGATGCAGAATGAATTCTTACCGAATCACATTTTCTATGGTGAGATGGTTGCAACTGGTTGGACAAATACATTCCAGGAACATGAACAGAAATATGCAAAGTTTTTGCGTAATGAACCAAACATTGAAACTTACGCCCGTGATATGAATGAATATCGTTTGATTGTATTTAATGATTCACATTTGATTCCGGATAAATACAAGGATATTGTTCGTAATACATTTGCGGGTAAAATAATCAATGTTGTTGACCCATATGATTATGATGCTGCACATTATTCACATGCACCGACAGTTGTGGATTCGATACATAAATTATCAACAATTCAAGCGTATGCTCGAAGATTATTCAATATCGATACTCGTGCAATTGATAAGAATATTATCTGTCGTGTGCGTGAAGTTGGTCGTATTCCAGTTCGTTCCGTAGGTAAGCAAGACCGTAATCAGTATGTTACTCCATATAAACCAATAATTGATTTCGTTAAATCACGTCGTAATGATTCTATTAAACGTGGACAAACGGTTATTTGTAGATCCAACTTCATCAACACGTATGAAGATAAAATCGGAATGCATGTATTCACAGATAAATCAATTGGCACATTACAAACAAACCGTCAACCGACAAATAGTTTATACAAAGTCAGATTACATAATTCCAAGAATTGTATTAATTGTGATTTGACAATGGATTCTGAAAATACGAAACATTACGAAACATTGGTTGAACCGGCATCCATTATATCAATCGATGATATGCATCACCATAAATTCAATTCTATTGTATTGGTATTACCCGAAGACGGTAGAACTGATTACACTGGTATAACCAATCGCGAATTGTATTCCGTATTACGTTGTACGAATGATTTAGCAATTGGATATATGAGAATATGAGTAGGTGATAAAATGTTTAATATCAAAAGATTACTTAATTATCGTAAAGATAAACAACAATTGTCGGTATACAAACAATCGGTCAATAATCTGTATATGTATTTAAAACGGTTTCGTCAATTCTTAATGCATGTTACATATACATCACTACAAGAAGTTGAAGAATGCACATCATTCACAGATAAGATTGCATCATATGCTGATATTTATACAGATAATAAATTTGCACGTCCATCAACAATAATTGGTCTTCGTAAAGGAGTATCAACTGTTGGTCAGGGTGTAACGGAATTTATTGATGCTGTATATAAGAATGGACCGGAAATTGATCAACAAACATTGATGAATCAAATGGTGCATGCATATGATATGTTAATGGCGGGAACACGTATATTATTACATACGATTGAATGTGAACGCCAAGAGTTGACTGTTGGGGTAGACATCATCGATAAATATTATACATTACAAAATAAACCAAATGACGATATTAAATTCACGGTAGAATTCCATCAACCGGGACGGATTCTTGGTCGTGATACAAAGGAGGATAAACATGGGCCAGATAAACGAAACTGAACTTCAAGCAATGGGCTACCAGCAGAAGTTCGATTATTCCCAGTATTCGCATGACAATGATGTGAATGTTATTCCGAAGAAAGATTTCAAACGTCTGATTCGTGATACATTCAAAACAATCACAGAAATTGTCAAAGAAACATATGGACCATACGGTTCATTATATACGTTGAATGAACTCAATCAAACTTCATCTACCAAGGATGGATATAATACATTCGAAGGTATCCATTTCTCCCATCAGTATAAACAGATGGTGAAACTCACAATCGGCAAAATATGTTCACGTGTGAATGAAGTTGTTGGTGATGGAACCACATCGTGTCTGTTATTGGCAGAAAAGATATTCGATTCTTTGAATGATACATTAAATACACCAGAAGATGAACGTGTATTGTCTGATATACTCAAAGACGTTCAGAAGTTTCTGAATGACAGCTATGTATTTGCAACCGATTATGATTACATCAAACCACTCAACCAGCAGTCACTCGAAAGCGTTATTATGATGGCAGCGAATCATGATAAACGTTTACGCGATACCATTATAAATGCATTGGATGTAAAATATGACAATGAATCAATTGTAACATCAATCAATAATGTTGTTGTTCAATCTCGTATCGATCCCAGTGTATCCAATAAATATGAGATACATAAGATGCCCGGTAAGTATCATGTTGAAACTGCAATGCCGTTAGAAAGTATTGTTGCATTATCCAATCAACAGGATGTTGTACTGATGGTATATGATCACAATTTCAATGACACTGATTGGGATAAATTGAAAAACGCATATATCAATAAATATTGTGTGGATAAAACTGTACCACGTTTAAATGATGATGGTTCATTATCACAACCAAAAACACCACATTATCCAACAATTGTTATATGTGCAACCGGATTCAATAAATCAACAATCGACCAGTGGATGAATCCATGGTTACAGAATGAATTACGTATCAATCACAAACATCATTTCATTCGTGCTGAAATCAAAGGAACATATCCACGTAACGAATTACGTGATCTTGCAGCAGTCGCAAAACTTGAGTGCCATACAACATATACACCAAACATCGATTCAAAAGAATTTGATAAATACACATCAATTTCAATATACAACAATGATTGTATGTGTCTGTATAATGTAACACCACCAACAGAATATATTGAATCAATCAATATAGATATGCAGACTGAGGAATCTACTGCACGTCGTACGGTTATGAAGAAACGTATTGATGCATTAATGATGTCCAAGAGCGACACAATCATCAATATAACCGTACCGAATTCATTAGAGGAGAAAATGATTATTGATAAAATCGATGATTGTTTATCCATTATTGATTCTGCATTTGAACATGGTTGTGTTCCAAACTTATTCAAATATGCACATACGATATTGACTATGTATAAAACAACTGATAATCGTACACGTATCATTGTCGATAATATTATTGGTTCAATTGAAGGAATATTCAATGATGTTTGGATTTCCAAATATGGTGAAACTGATGATATGACGAAACTCAATCATCATCGTGAAGAATTCTACAAAACATACAACGTTTCATATGACATAATCAAAGATAAATTCATACCAATGGAGAATCTTGCAACTTCAGTTCAGTACGATGTTGAAGTTGTTTGTGCGACACTCGAAATCATTAAATTCTTACTTACGTCCAGAGGACTCATATTCGATTCATGTTTGTTACAAATGCATGGCGATAAAGGAACCTATGTTCCAGTATAATATTATCTCAGCCCCGGGTAATTCCCGGGGTTGAATAAATTATTACCATATTTGAACAGTTCATTACATGAATATTTTACCCAAAGGATGTGATGGATTTGAAACAACTAAAACAATCGATTTATAAAAATATATTATCGGTTTTAGTACAGCGACAATTTCGTACCTCTCAAAATCTGATATTGTTTTCACGAATATTATCTGCGTATCCGTGTAATAAAGGTAGCTATTATGCAACATGTCAACGAACAATATCATTCATTGAACGTGGAATCAAAGATATTCCAATGGTAATAGAATCGATGAAAGATGAAGGAGAAGATGAAGAAATTATCAATACACTTTCGGATATAAATAAAGAACCAACAATCACAACAATACCCGAAATCGCACAACTAATCAAGATATTATCGGATTATCTGAAATATGCGAACTTGTTAAAAGTAAAGAATGCATTCATTTCATCGATGGATGTTATTGATGATGATAATGAAAATAATATATCACAATCCGTTGAAGCGGCATATGATTATGCATCTCAAGTATGTCAAGCATATAATGTTGCAAATGTAACTGCAACCCAACATCAGTTTGATACTGGACAACCAGAAATGATGGAGAATATTGTTGCACATGCACAAGATTCCACATCGATATCAAATGTTGTTCAAACCGGAATACGTTCATTAAATGCATTACTGTCACCCGGATATGTAAATGGTGCATTATATGTGTATGCTGCATTACCAGCGAATTATAAATCTGGTATATTATTGGAATCACATATCGATGTTTTAAGATATAATAACCATCTGAAAGAATCGTTGAATGGTAAAAGACCAGTATCGATTTATATCAGTATGGAAAATAATATGTCACAAACCGTCAAACGTTTATGGAGTATATTGTATCCAAACATCGATATGCGTTCTTATTCTGCAGAAGAAGCAACCAATATGTTCAATGCCGCATTGAATGTTAATGGTTTCCGTTCTGTAATATTGTATTATGGATATCGAGAGAAATCTACAAAGGATATTCGTGATATCATTAATACATATAATACAGACAAGGAGCAAGTAGTTGCAGTCTTCTTTGATTATATAAAACGCGTTCGTCCTGGACGCTCTGATATGGCTACACTTAACAGTGAGAAATCTGAATTGAATGTTATTATGAACGAATTCAAATCAATCGCTGTTGAGCTGGATATTCCGTTTGTTACTGCACACCAGTTAAATCGTTCTGGTGCCCAAGCGTTAGATGAAGCATATCGTAATCGAAATGGTGCTTCTGTTAGATCTGACCTATTGCTTGGTCGTAGTAACATCTCCGTTGCGTAAATAAACCTGCGCCATATGCAAGTGATTGCATATGCAAACCTATCTAGATCTGGGAATCCGTTTAGGAGATCAGATGCTAAGTTAAATGCCCAACGACTATCGAAACTAACTCAATCATTTAACACGTCGGGAGACGTCTTGATTGGAATAAGGATGACATATCCGAAAGGAGTAGAGTAGCGCCAAAGCGATGTGTGGTTCTGGTTGAGAGTAATAATCTCATAATTCCAGATTAAAGCGAAATGGTAGGGTTCTCGTTAGAGAATGTGATATAGTCTCACCGTCTGTTATAATGACAGAGAAGTTCATAAGAGAACTGCATGACGTAGCGAATCATGTGAAGATTTTGGGGAGATTTTGGAAGTAGCCGATTGGATGGGTATCATAAATATTGATATGGTTAATGATGAAAAGTATCTGATGATTAAAGCAGCAAAACAGCGTGAGAAAGATCAAGCAGATCAATCGACGTGCATTGCGTATCGTCATCCATTTTTATCACCAACATCATTTGCATTGAAACCCGATATCATTGAAAGTGTATCATTGTCGACACCGATGTATACACAATTACAACAACTCAATTATGAACGAGCTGTCATGTAAATATAAAAACGATATTTATATAGTTAGAATGATAACAGGAGAATACTGTTATCTGAAATCAGAATCAGGAGGAAAAAGTTATGCTTAGATCGTTACAGACACAGATCTTCGACGCTGGTTACAATATTCCATATTCGGAAATTGTATTAGCATCATATCCACCAGAGCTCGTTATGGCTGAGCCTCTGATTGGTTTGAAGATCGGACTTTCCGACAATAGCAACATCAATCCAAAGGACAGATTAATGTACATCGAACAGGTGTTACCAATCATTCTCAGTGGCACAAGATGTTTCATGCGTGAGACACCGCTGAATACACCGTTCGGATATTATCTGTTAACAGTTCCGGTACCACGTGATCAGATACGTGATCTTGTAAACGAAATTATTCGTGTACTGACGATTCTTGAGAATCAGTTTGGTATCACGGTTAATAAAGAATACGAAGTAAATGTATCCGGTCCGTGTAATCCAATGGAACTCGAATTCAAACTCACAAGGTTTGAAGTACCAGCTCAGTATGCATCTGCGTTGGTACAGCAGTTCAACTCACCGTATACAATCGGTAAAGTTGACCGTATTAATGACGGATATATTACTGTAAGAACCAGATGGAGATTTGGTACGAATAGTAATGTATTAACAGATTTCGAGCATCTCAAAGTGTTAGCTCACTTGATTGCTGGAATTTATTAAGAGGAGGAAAAACATATGTCAGAGTACGTAAATCCGGACTACCCGGTACCTGGAACGTCACAGTTCCTGAAGCCCCAGTATAATGATACCCCTGATATGGGTTTCTATTATAATGGTGGCGCAATCAATCCATTCGCAAACTTCATGAATGGTTACATGAATCCGCAGATGATGAATCCGAATGGTTTCGTAGAGTCCAGAAGATTCCTTCCGGATCCTCAGCCAACACCGCAGATCAATGCTCAGCCTCAGAATATGGGACTGAATGCATTTGTGGAAATGCGTCGTCAGCAGCCTCAACAGCAGTCAATTCCTCAGCCACCTCCGGTTAGTCCGTGGGCAATGATGAATGATGTTCCGGTAGCACCGATGAACAATGCCGATATGTTCATGCATCCATATGTTGATCCAATGTCATTCAGACCCGTCGGATCATATTCTGATATGGCACATGGTGCAATATGTCCGCCGATCAACAAGAAGATGATGTGGGGTGACAATGCAATGCCGAATATGGTATATGATAATCCAACAATAAATTGGAATCAGTTAACACCTCAGCAGACAATGTATAACCCACAGAATCAGCCAATGGCAACGGTTGGATATCAGCCGACACAGAATCCGTTTGGTACATCAGTATTCAATGATAACCGTCCGGTTTCATGGGATGAAAGAGCCAAAAGTATTTGGAAGTAAACATCATATGACATACAGGGGAGAAATCCCCTGTATGTTCTATTAAGGAGCATGTCATGATATACACATACAGATCGAGATTGAATCAGTTACCCATCGATTTGAAATATGATTTAGGTGAATTGACTTTCCAGAAAGGAATGTTACCACCATCAAGAAAAAGTAAAGCAGTTGAATTATTGCATAAGTATAATATTGATTTTGTTGAAGTTGGTACTGGAACCAATAGATTCATTATTAAATATGAAGGATATGCGGTAAAGATTGCATTGGATAATGATGGTGTGGCAGATAATAAACAAGAATATGCCATCAGTGAAGGTTTAGGAAGTGGTGCAGCATATTCGTATGATATGTCACGTGGTGGTCATTTATTAGTAGCAGAATATTGCCCAGCATGTACGTCATATCAAGAAATGTTTGACCATCGTGGAGAAATCGAAACAATATTGGAAGATTGGAATAACAAAGGTTACTTGTTAGGCGATGTAGGTGTTACGAGAAAGAATTATGCCAATTGGGGATTTCGTGGAAATCATCTAGTATGTATCGATTATGCATATGTCATTCCAGCATCATTATATACGTTCCAATGTATATGTGGTGAATCTGATATTGCGATAACTGATAATACATTCACAGCATATAAGTGTTTGAGTTGTGGTCGTATTATTGAAGACTCCGCATTACGTAAAAGAATTTCTCCGGATGTTCGATTACGTATGCTGGAGAATGCAACTCGTGGTTCGATACTAATGACTGAACCGACACTCGATAAAGAAATACCGGATGGAATGATTGAAACAACATCGAGTCCGGATGACCCAGATTATATTTAAGGAGTAGATATTATGAATTACAGAAGACTTTTAAAAGGTTATGCAACAACAACGACATCGGTTGCAGTTGAAACGTACAAGCGTTCTGAATCTGATGTCAAAGAGATAATCAATTATTTTGATTATCTTCAGGAAAATTATTTCCCGAAAATCCCATATTCAAAACAGTTGTCGAAAAGTTTCATATGGAATATTCCGGATGATATATTCAAATACATTACAAAGCTGATTGCAATTGACGCTCCTATTACATGTCAGCCACTCACAATGCTGTATGGTCAGTGTCTTGAAGATGTTGATGCATATCCGAACTTCATGAGAATATTAATCGAATATAACCTTGACAACGAAGCTGATGTTGTTGATTTTATCAATGCTAATCAGCAGATATTAGAAACTGATGAAGGTGATAATACATGATTCTGACATCATTTCGTTGTTATATGAATGCGATTATTCCGACAACGGATAAAGATGTATTACTTCGGTCACATTATTATGTATTGGATGTCGTCGACGATAGATATTCTAATAGTGTCAGTTATGGTTCAAGTGGTGAAGTTCAAGTTCACAAACATAAGTTCAATAACAATTACAGGATTGAATACGTTCCGGAGATATTCAATCCTGAGGCACACACATCAGATATCCAATATATAAATGTACCGGGTGGTCCATGTTTGGCAAATAAACAGGTTAGTTACATGCAACATTTAATGAACTCTGATACCAAGTTCAAAGTATACAACAGCATATTTTCATCAAATCAAATATCCGAATATCCAAAGATAATGATAATGTTTGATGAAGAAAACATTATCAATTATGGAAGTATGATTGCAACATATATGTCTTCCGTGTTTGGTGTCGATATTGATTTCATTGATGAAACATTACGACCGAATGTATTTGGTAATAAATCTGGTCATTATGTTGGTAACGTTAACCAAGGACGAAAGACAATTCGTGAATGTAAAAATCATAAGCTGTTCAAAGACATGAAATTGATGATCGATGAGAATTCTCGTGAGAATACATTATCGAATATGATGTCACAGTTGTCAGGATATTCAACCGAAGATTTAATCTATATTTATAACATTATATTCCCAGACAAACCGTTGTGTGCGGGTACATATACTCGTGATGACATGTTTACAATATTAACCGAATCGATGTGTAATGAAATCGAATTCCATAGCGGATCCAGTTATGAAGATCTGTCTGATAATATTGGAACATATGAACAACAATTGTCGGAATGGGAACAGATGTTAGATGATGATTTTCGAGCCGAGTTATTGGAAGAAGCAGAAAGAGCAGGGCAATAAAGCCCTGCTTTTTTGTTCACGATTTGATAATCTTTATAACAACGAAAGGACTGATGTTATGGAAACCAAAGCAACAAATCCAATGAGTGAATATTTGTTGAAGATACAACTCATTATCGATAATACAGAATTCAAAGATAAAGCAGAAGCATATAAGTATGAAACATTAGAATCGAAGCTTGCTGGCGATGCATATGTTCGTGCAATCCGTAAAGATGACGTATTCGATTCATATCAATATGATTCAAAAGTAATATTTAATTTATTGGATAAGGCAGGATTTGATACTGATACAATATTCCGAATGATAAAAGACCCAATACTTATACCGTTCACATATAAACAAATATTGACACGTATGGGTCGTGAATCATACATCGCCAATTACAAGGAAGCTAATAAATATTATTTGGAATTAACCGGTGTACCAGCAGAAGATTCTCCGGTAATTCTTGTACCAGATGAATTTTATGAAATATATGCGGATGACAATTCATTATCACGTGGAATGCCGATACATGAAATGCCGTATAAGTATCAGGAGTTATACATCAATTCAAAATATTACAAACAAACATTAGAACGATATCCCGATGTAATGTATATCAAATACATCGGTAGTTATTCCATTCCAATTGAAATTTCTCGTCCTGCAAAGGATGGAGTAATTTTAAATATCAATCGTGGTAAATTATCAATGTTCCATGATATATTTGGATCTATCACAGTTGAAGAAGATTTGATACATCTGTTTACAAATACATATGAACAAACACGTCAATATGTTTATAATACATTACGTGGTAACTTTTCAACTGTATATGCAAACTATGATTCATTCATTCGTTTTTTAACAATCTATCTGTCAATCGGGAATACACTGAATGAAGTAATGCATAAATCAACGTCAATGTTATACATGAATAATGTATCATCCCATAACTTTTTCATGCTATATGGATTACCATCATCAATAATGGAAGGTTCAAACATGATTAAGTTTCTAAAAAAGTTCCGACTCATATTACAAGATAAAGGTACAAACACCGTATACCGTGTCAAGGATTTAGTCGGTTACGAATATACTGATGTGTATTCATTGATAATGGTTAAACAACAAATATTCCAAGATGGAGTTCCGTTGTTTACGGTTGATGAAGATGGTGTGCGACATCCAATGTATAAAATCGTATTCCGTCGTTCAGGTGTTGCGGATGAGAACACATCATATTTTAAATTCCGTGAAGAGCGTAAAGAGTTTTCATTGGAAGAAGTTACATCTGGTGACCCACGTTGGTGGGATGGTCCAGACGTAGATCAAATGTTAAATGAAATGAATTATACATTATCAAATTCCAAATACATACAATTATCAACTCATATGTCAATGGAAGATGTATTCTGGCAAACAACGATATTACTTCGTGGATTACTGGATAGATACCAAGAGACGATGTATACCACAATATCAATCAACAATAACATCAATGGTTCTTCTACTATAAGTGTATATGATGCTGTATTGACATTGATAACATTGATGGATTGGAAAATGGTTGATGCGAATGGTCGTTCAATCAAAGGTGAATTATATACACCAACCGAAGGATATTCAACTTGCATCGACATGTTATTCAATGGATTAAATGATGATGGTTCACCGAAACCATTGAAACCGGGTGATCCATTTAAAATAACATCGTTTAATTTTGATATACGTGAAACCGATAAAGCTTTCTATGATATACTTCCGGAATTGCATTATATTGAACCTGATATATTTATACCGATGCTTGAAGAAGTATTGGATATGAAGAATAATAATGTCGGTGAAATGTTGATGTATCAGATTAAAAACATCTATACATATTTACGTGATAAACTTCTTGGATGTAAAACAATACAACAATTCCGTCAAACAACCGATGTGTATTCGCATGTCTTTTTAGTAGATCCGGTTCGTAAATGGTATTCTGATTTACCATACGATGTTGATGCTATATTGTGTGAAGAATATGACATCGATCAAAATGACCTCTCAGCATACAAATTATTCTTCATGCAGGGTCATGATGATATGGATGTTGAATACAATGGTCAACGATTCCCAATATCATTCTTTGATATACTTAATTTCAATACATCCGAATTGGAAATATTACACATTAAACCATTTAACGATGAAGGATTTGTTGAAGCATTCAATAAAGAATTGGATAAATATAAATCCACGGATGTTGAAAAAGCAACTGAATTAACAGAAACAATCAAAGTTCATTACAAAGATATTATCAAATCAAAGATTACACTTGATACTGGTAATACTGAGAATGGTCCAAAAACATTTGATGCATTATTATATAGAACGAATCCGGTATTATACTCCAGATTAGTTTCAATGAAATCCGACAATAATGCAACCAGCATGTTAATTCGTTCGATTGTTAAATCATTAGAAAGTTATACGAATCATGCATTAACCGGATTACAATTTAAAACAATTGGACTGGATGATTATTTTAAATCATTGAAAGAAGTTATTTCATACTTCAAATCATACATGGTTGAATACACCCAGGATGAATTTGTATATTTGTTTGGTGGTATATTTGATAATGGTGGAAATTCTGATATGTTGAAATTGTTTGACCAAATTGAACATGCTCGTGTACGAATGATTCCTAAAGATTCATTGACAATGTTTGATGTATCGAAATGGAAGAAACATTTGAAGATGGTGGATGATAATACTGAGTTATTATATGATGATGCATTATTCCGTCTCAGAGGCACATATTCAAAATTAAAAGATTCGGGATACGAAATATGGTTTGATGATGGTGAATGGATTACTACAACACCATTTCCGAATATATCAGATGATGATATTATTGTTGGTAATTTCGTTCCTTCTGGAAACACATATCAAATAATTGTCAATAAAGAAAATATTTTTTATCCCAATAGTACAACGTAATAATGAAGGATGAATCTACAAAAGATTCGAATGTGGTTCGGAAACACATTACCTTCTTCCTCTTTCTGATAAAATTATGTGGCGGGGTTTATCCCCGCCAACTAATTTGTTTGTATTATATTTTTAGAACCGATATTTATATGATTAAAATGTAATGCAATTAGAGGAGGTATAAATCTTGAAAATTAAAAGCATCCGATTAATCAATTTCAGTAGTATATTGGCATGTCGTAACTTGACCGAAGTATATTACGAATTTGATGATAATGGAAAAACAATCAACCAAATATGTGGCCCGAATCGTTCAGGTAAAACCGTATTGATTCAACAACTACATCCGTTCTCATCAATTAATTTGAATGGTGACGAACGTTCTGATTTACAATTGATAAT
>Ga0310696_10000884_pt1 | contig 44293 bp, 13 predicted proteins | sample AusTroGonzalo_MG_4_FD_203885 | JGI IMG/M metagenome (GOLD analysis project Ga0310696, IMG submission 203885) | Bovine rumen microbial communities from tropical cattle in Woodstock, Queensland, Australia - Gonzalo_02 (v2) (version 2) | ecosystem: Host-associated > Mammals > Digestive system >... | reverse complement strand
CTCCCGAAATTGTCGAAGAAGCAGCCTTACCAGCTTTACCGCATTGAATTTGTCTTTGCCGGCAAAACGGTGAGCCGGATTGTCGGATTGGAGCATCCCGTGGAGTAGGAGCGCCGGCATCCCTGCCGGCGTAATAAGAGCCGCAGGGATGCGGCTCGCTCCTAAGCCGTTGAATTTTTGAGCCGCAGGGATGCGGCTCGCTCCTAAAAAAAATGTATCTTTGCCGCTTGTTTTTTTAAACCCCTAAAATCGAAGAATTATGAATTTCATTGAGCAAATCATCGAAGAAGACATTCGGAACCGGAAAAACGATGCGAGAGTGCACACCCGATTCCCTCCGGAGCCCAACGGCTACCTGCACATCGGACACGCCAAGTCCATCTGTCTGAACTTCGGTGTGGCTCAGAAATACGGCGGCAAGACCAACCTGCGTTTCGACGACACCAACCCCGTGAAGGAGGATACCGAATATGTGGATTCCATCCGCGAGGACATCAAGTGGCTGGGCTTCCAGTGGGCGGCGGAGTTTTACGCCTCCGACTATTTCGACCAGCTCTACCTCTGGGCCGAGCAGCTCATTCAGGACGGTCTCGCGTATGTGGATGACCAGACGCAGGAGGAGATCAGCAAGGGTAGGGGAGTGCCCACCGCACCGGGTGTGGAGAGTCCGTACCGCAACCGCAGCGTGGAGGAGAACCTCGACCTCTTCCGCCGGATGCGCGCGGGCGAGTTCCCCGACGGTAGCCGCGTGTTGCGCGCCAAGATCGACATGGCATCTCCCAACATGCACTTCCGCGACCCCATCATGTACCGCATCCTGCACGCCACGCACCATCGCACGGGCGACAAATGGTGCATCTACCCGATGTACGACTTCGCCCACGGCCAGAGCGACTCCATTGAGGGCATCACGCACTCCATCTGCACGTTAGAGTTTGAGGTGCACCGTCCGCTCTACGACTGGTTCTGCGAGGCGTTGAAGATTCACCACCCGCAGCAGATCGAGTTCGCGCGTCTCAACCTCAACTACACGATTATGAGCAAGCGCAAGTTGCTGCAACTCGTGAAAGAACATTATGTGAACGGCTGGGACGACCCGCGTATGCCGACCATCTGCGGTCTGCGCCGCAGAGGTTACACCCCTGCCGCTATCCGCAACTTCGCCGAAACCGTCGGGGTGGCGAAACGCGACAACATCATCGACGTCTCCCTGCTGGAGTTCTGTGCCCGCGAGGACCTCAACAAGACCGCCATCCGCACGATGGCCGTTCTCGATCCGGTGAAGCTCATTATCGACAACTATCCTGACGATGAGGTGGAGATGATGACGGCGGTGAACAACCCCGAGGACGAGACCGCCGGCACCCGCCAGATCCCCTTCGCCAAGGAGCTGTGGATAGAGCGCGCCGACTTCCGCGAGAATGCCGACAAGAAGTTCTACCGCCTATCCATCGACCGCGAGGTGCGTCTGAAATACGCCTACATCATCAAGTGCACGCACATTGTGAAGGACGAGAACGGCGAGGTTACGGAGATTCACTGCACCTATGACCCGAACACGAAGAGCGGCATGCCCGACAGCAACCGCAAGGTGAAGGCGACCATCCACTGGGTGCCCGTGAAGCATGCCAAGCTCGCCGAGGTGCGCCTCTTCGACCGCCTCTTCAGCGTGCCCGATCCCGACAACTGCGAAGAGGGCCAGACCTTCCTCGACAACCTGAACCCCAACTCCCTGGAAATCAAGCAGGCTTGGGTGGAAGAGGGCCTCACCTACGAGAAGGCCTCCACCATCAAGCACTTCCAATTCGAGCGCATCGGCTACTTCTACTGCGACCCGGATTCGAGCGAGGAGAAGTTGGTGTTCAACAAGACGGTAAGCCTTAAACAATGAACAATGTAAAATGTACAATGTATAATGTACAATGGGGACGCGGTGATTGCAAATAAACAGCGACGCCATGTACATTGTTCATTGTACATTGTACATTCTTAACGAAATAGGCCCAAAACCTACGATTCTCTCAAAAGTTTCGATATACACGAATGAAATCCTTATTGGATTACGACCCCAAAGTCCTGATGGCCTTCCTGAAGAGTTTGGAGGGCGACCGGAAGTTCAGCGATTTCCTGATGGAGAACGGGTATCGCGAGTTGGAGGCGTTGTCGTCGGCTATACACTCGAACGAGGCCGCGTTGCAGTGGCTGTTGGAGAACGGGTATCCGGAGTTTGCGGTGCTGAGCAACGCCATCGACAACGAGGACGCGGCCATTGCGTGGTTGGACAAGTATCATTGCACCTTTTTAGCGACTTTCGCGGCCGCCTGCCGCAAGGAGACGGCGGCCATCAAGTGGTTCGCGGACCACGATTTGCGTCTTTTCATTATGATTATCAACGAGATACATCACATCTTGTTGTATCAGTCGTGGGACGCGAGCGATTTCCACAAGTTCCGCCGCTCGTAAAGACAATGGGGGGGTGCTGCTGTGTGACGACAACAGGGACAACTTGGGACAACTATTCTTTTCTGGCGCCTGTGGCGAAATATTAGGTCACACAGAAAGCACAGAAATCGCAGAAAGGTTCGCCTGCGGCGAATAGGGTAGGCCTTACAGAAAACACGTTAATAGTCTGAGAAGATGATAATACGGCACGGACCGCCTTGCTTTTCCAGTTCACGCATCTCCTCATACATATGGTAGAACTTTTCAAGATAGATGTCTACCCATTCCTCGTCTTCTCCTGAATAAGTTACCATCTCGTTTCTTGTCTTGTCGAGGAAGATTTTAAACCCTTCGGTGTCCGTCATTTGACCAAAGGTTCTGCCAAAACCGTCGCCGTAGTCTTTTTCTGTTTCCGGCGAGATGTCGTCTGGAAGGCTGTCGGTCAGTTCCCATGCGAGGGAATGCTTTGCCGTCCCGTCGATGAAGTCGTCCATAGCGGTCCAGCGGTCGGGGCTGTAGTAGGCTACATGCTTGTAGGAACCATCCGCCGCCTGTTGTTCGATATGTAGGTTAAGATCTTTACCCATAGTCGTTTTTTTTTTGTGATGAATGATCTGGTTTATTTGTTTATTTATTTGTTTGTTTGTTTGTTTGTTTGTTTGTTCTCCTCCAGCGAGACTCCTATTCTACAGGCGAACGCTGATTTCTTCCCCTCTTAAAGAGTGAAATGGATGTTGAACGCATCCTTGAGGCGGAATCCCTGAAGCTTGTCTTTGATTAGACGCTCGAAAAAATCAATCACCCCGTATCCGAAACACTCCATATAGGCTTTCCCGTCAACACTCAAGTTCACGGAATGCATAGTCGCTGGAATATCCCAACACCAGCCTTTTTCATAATACCTAATATAGTCGCGACGATAGTCTTTTTGGTAATAATATTCGCGCTCCTCACCATAAAGATGGCCGGAAGTGCGCATGGGCTCGTGTTTTTCTGAAAACCAAAGCTGAGGGTCGTTGGTTTCTTTCAAGGCTTTCAAAACATTTCCATCGTCCGTCCAATTTGGATATCTCAATTTGTAGAATGTTTCCAAAACGCTTGTCCATTCTTCAAGAAGAATATCCTCTTTTAAGGTGAAGACAACATATTTGCCTTGAGCAACGCAGTCGTAAAGTCCTGTTGGATTGTACCTTTGGTTGAGCGCATTCCTGAATGATTTCTGATTTTCAACACGTCTCAAACCTTCTTCCTTGTTTACGACGATTGCGTTCGTGATGCCGATTGCTAAATACTGACCCATAATTGATTGATTTTTTGTTAATTTATAAAAATAATTCAATGCCGCAAAAATACATTTTTTCTATAAGAAAATTATTTTATTTGAATATTTTTTTAGGATATTTTGTCTTTTACGGCCAGACGATGGTTGATGACGCAGCAGCCGCAGGTGAAAGTTTCTGTGTTTTCTGTGATTTCTGTGTGACAAGAATTGCTGCGTGCCAGTTGACGACAACCCGGACAACATGGGACAACAAGGATGCGACTTCCGTAGAGATGTTCTGTTTTGCATCCCGTGTCCAGAATTCCTGCGAAACCGACCCTGAAAAATTAACTATTCTACTCCGATTAGTTAAGATGTTTTTCGCATAGTGTTGACAACCAGAGAAATAAAAATTTTTCAAAACACTTGACAAAGGGCAGCCCCGTGTTGTATATTTGCAGGCGGGAAAACGGTTGTCTGTAGAGACGCACGGTCGTGCGTCTCTACGTGTCATGGCACGTTTCTACAGGAGACCCCGTTTAACCAAAATTAACAAATAATGTTCATCAAAACCAAAAACAATGTCGAAAAAAACAAGAAGACAAAAGACACAGAAGACAAAACAGTCCAAACCGTCTGAAACAAAAAAGGAAAAGAAAAGGAAACTCCCGAGCCTGAAAGAGACCGAGGCTTACATTAAGAAACACAAACTGGAGATCATGGACCCGCTGTCCGACTACGGGTTCAAGCGGCTGCTGGCCTCCGAGCGCAACAAGGACATCCTGATGCACCTTCTGAACGTGTTCATTTCCGATGACACAGGAATAATTACAGACGTCACCTACAAGTCCACGGAAATGCTCGGTGTCCGGAAGGAGGACAAGTACGTCCGCTACGACCTCTACTGCAAAAACCAGGACGGCAGGCATTTTATCGTGGAGATGCAGAACGGAAAGCAATCGAACTATGCCGACCGGCTGCGGGTCTACACCAGCCTCGCCACTGTGCGGAACATGGACAAGGACGACAAATACTACGAGCGTGTTCCAAAGATTTACTCCTTTAACATAATGAGTTACAACATGCCGGAGTTCAAAGGGAAAAAGCGTTTCTTCTCAAAGATTTACCACAAAGATGACGACAATGATATTTTTACAAAAAATATTGTTTATTATTTCGTTGAATTGAGTAAATTTGCCGCGCAATTGGAAACGCTTGACATGAGTGACGAGCGCAACCTCATCCTCTACATGTTCACCAACGTGGTGTACTTGCAAGAGGAGGAGATTAACAACCTGACACCCATGCAGATGCGTTTCTATGAGGAATGTCAAATCTCAAATTTCACGAATATGGAAAAACAGGATTATGTCAAGAGCCTGATGGATTATCCCAGCGTGCATGAGATGGTGGAATGCGAGCGAAAAGAAGCGAAAGAGGAGGGAATTCTGATAGGGATTCAGATGGGAATAGAACAGGGGATAGCGCAAGGAATAGAACAGGGAATCCAGCAAGGTCTTGAGGAAGGCCGTGCGGTTGAGAAGCGCCAGCTCGCCCGCAACATGCTCGCCGAAGGCCTGGACCCGGCGAAGGTGGCGAAAATCTCCGGGCTGACGGAGGCGGAGGTCCTCGCATTGGTGGACGAATAGACTAATCATGCCTCGCTATTGAAATCAAGGGAGGGGAATTGGACTGACAATCTCCCAAGCGACAACCTGAATCAGTCGCAAATTATTAACCCGTCAACTCGGATCAGTCGCAAGGCACAAAAGTGACAACCTAAATCAGCGAATCACAGAGACGCAAAATTTTGCGTCTCTACACCGGTGTAACTCCGGTCCAACTCCGGTGTAACTCCGGTCCAACTCCGGTGTAATTCCGGTGTAACTCCGGTGTAACTCCGGTGTAACTCCGGTGTAACTCCGGTGTAACTCCGGTGTAACTCTATTCAGAGACGCACGGCCGTGCGTCTCTACGGACAGGCTGGTTTGTGTAGCTTTTGTGTCTTCTCTCTCTTGTCTTCGTATGGGTTGACGACAACAAGGACAACTTTGGACAACCTTTTTTTTGGCGGGCCCTCTTCTGATGCTGTGTGCAGAAGTTGAAAAATATGTGGCCACAACAATTTCGTAGCGGGTTCTCTTCGTCTTCCGCATTTTTTTTAACAAAAATTAATACACACACCCGGAAACTAGACAGATGCAAATAAATGTGGCTCCTGTACCTAATATTTGATACATTTAGTGAGGGAAAGTGTACTTGCGGCGGGTACGTTTCGCGTAGACTATTCATGGAAGGACTTCGATTTCTGCGAAATCCCGTCCATGAAATTAACTATTCAGCCTTGATTAGTTAAGTCGATTTTTGCATCGTGTTGACAACCAGAGAAATAAAAATTTCTCAAAACACTTGACAAAGGACGTTTCTCGTTGTATATTTGCATCCGAAAACCATGAAGCAAAGATGACCTTAAAAACTTTAAAAATGAAAAAACAAAAAGAACAGAAAAACCAAAAAACAGAACAATCTGGAAACAGAAAAGAGACAGCGGTTTACATTAACCCCAAGACCGACTTCGGGTTCAAGAAAATCTTCAGCACCGGCAGGCACGCGCAGAAGAGACTTCTCCACCTTCTTAAGACATTCCTGCCGGAGTTGATGGGAAATGTGGTCAGCGTCGCCTTCCTGCCCACGGAGGTCCTCGGTGAAACGGAGTCTGAAAAGCGGGTCACCTTCGACCTGTACTGCGCCACCAACAACGGGGACTTGATCATCATCGAGATGCAGCGCGCCCCGCAGAGCTTCTTCAACAGCAGGGTCATCACCTACGTCTGCCGCGTGATAAGCAGCAAGGTGGACCGCGGCGACATGGAGTACAAAATCCCCACTGTTATATGCTTCTGTGTCATGGATTTCACTCCGCCGTTGCTAAAAGAAGAGAGCGACTTTTTCCATGTCTTCCAGATAACTTCCAGGAGGGGGAAACTTTTTTCTGAAAAAATATCCTTTTGTTTATTAGATTTGAGTAAATTTGCCGCGCCGAATCCGGGACAGATTAAGGACATCCAATTCTCTGACGACCAGCACAAATGGGCCTACATACTGTCGAACTTGTGGCACATGGAGGTGCAGGATCTGACGAATGAGAATGATATTTTCCGCAATCTGTTCAGGGACTGTATGTACTCAAAACTCACAGAAATGGAAAAAAAGGAATACAAGAAGAGCGTGTTGGAATATTACGACGTTCAGTATGCCATGCGATGTGTTCGAGAGGAAGGTCGAGAACAAGGCCGCGAGGAAGGCCGTGCGGTTGAGAAGCGCCAGCTCGCCCGCAACATGCTCGCCGAAGGCCTGGACCCGGCGAAGGTGGCGAAAATCTCCGGGCTGACGGAGGCGGAGGTTCTCGCGTTGGCGAACGGATAGACTAATCATGCCTCGTTTTTGAAATCAAGGGAGGGGGATTGGACTGACAATCTCCCAAACGACAACCTGAATCAGTCGCAAATTATTAACCCGTCAACTCAGATCAGTCGCAAGACACAAAAGTGACAACCTAAATCAGCGAATCACACGCTCAAAATTTTGCGTCTCTACACTGGTGTAACTCCGGTCCAACTCCGGTGTGACTCCGGTGTAACTCCGGTCCAACTCCGGTGTAACTCCGGTGTAACTCTGGTGTAACTCTATTCAGAGACGCACGGCCGTGCGTCTCTACAGGCGTGCTGGTTTGTGTAGCTTTTGTGTCTTCTCTCTCTTGTCTTCGTGCGGGTTGACGACAACAAGGACAACTTCGGACAATTTTTTTTGATGGGCCCTTTTCTGGCGCTGTGTGCGGGAACTGAAAAAAATGTGGCCACCAGTGAGGAAAAGTGTGCTTATGCCGGATACGTTTCTCGTTGTATATTTGCACTCGAAAACCATGAGGCAAATATAACCCTAAAACCTTAAAAACTTTAAAATGAAAAAACAAAAAGAACAGAAAGACCAAAAAACAGAACAATTTGAAAACGGAAAAGAGACCACGGTTTACATCAACCCCAGGACTGACTTTGGGTTCAAGCGGCTCTTTATGGAGGGACTGAAGGCTGAGGTGCGCCTGTTGGATCTCTCAAGACATTTTTCCCCGAACCGTTAATGGGAGCTTCACATCTGGTGGTCAAACCCACCGAACTGCTCGGCGACATGGAGAGTGAGAAGCGGGTCGTTCTCGACATCCTCGCCTTCATTGATGAGAAGACGAGGACCCTTATTGAAATGCAGCGCGCCCAGAACCCCCTTTTCGTCCAGAGAAGCATTTTCTACACCTGCCGTCTTGTCAGCAAGAGTTTGAAACGCGGCGACGACTACGATATCCCCACCATCCTAACGCTTTGCATAACCGACAAGACACTACCCGAGTTTGCCGACCTTGAGGGCTTTTTCCATACGGTGCAGCTGAGAAGGATGGACGGAAAAAATATTTCCGAAAAAATAATCTTGGGATATTTAGATTTGAGTAAATTTGCAGCGTTGAATCCCGGACAGATTAAAGACATGCAATTCGCTGACAGACAGGAGAAATGGGGCTATACATTGGCCAATGTCGGGCGGATGGAGTTGCAGGATTTGTCGCAGGAGGACGAAGTCTTTCGGAGTGTGTTCGAGGATAGTATGCACCAAAAGCTGACAAAAATGGAGCAGGAAGAGTACAAAAAGAGCGTTTTGGAATACGAGGACGTGCAAGAGGCCGTCCGATACGCCCACGAGCAAGGACTTGAAGAAGGTCTCGCGGAAGGTCTTGAACAAGGTCTTGAACAAGGTCTTGAAAAAGGTCGCGAAGAAAGGACTTTTCAGCTCGCCCGTAACATGCTCGCCGAGGGCTTGAACCCGGCGAAGGTGGCGAAAATCTCCGGGCTGACGGAGGCGGAAGTTCTTGCGATGGTGAACGAATAGGCCAGTCGTGCCTCGCTATTGAAATCAAGGGAGGGGGATTGGGTTGACAATCTCCCTTGTGTCTTGGATTGTAGAGACGCACGGCCGTGCGTCTCTACAAACAGGCTGTTTTGTGTAGATTTATCCTTTCCCGCTTGTCTTTCTGTGGAGTTTGACGACAACGCGGACAACTTCGTACAACTTTTTTTGACGGGTCCTCTTCTGCCGCTGTATGCAGAAGCTGAAAAATTTTTTCTTTGATTTTTTTAATGACCACCCAGTTGTGATATTATTTTTTGTATTTTTGCAGCCGGACGTTGGTTGATGGTCGCAACATGGTAGCGGGGCGGGTCTTGTTGACCGGCAGATTGGGGGTTCGACTCCCTCCGCCAACGCAGAACAAGGGGCTTCTCTATTTGGCGAAGCCCCTTTATTTAATTTGAAAGTAGGTCCTTTGTCAAACCGATTTTGTTGTTTTTGCCTGTTTTCATATTGCGGCAAAGATATAAATAATTTTAATTCTTGGCAATAAACAAATAAAACTTTGTTTTCGGTTGATTTTTAGCGTGTTATGGAATAAATTAACAGTTAAATTTTGAATTGTTAAAGAATTTCGGGGCGATTTTGGAAGATGGTTGATAAACTGAGGAGATTCCGCTTCGTCCCGAGCGCCTTTCGGAATGGTGCACCGTGCCCGGGCGGAACCTCCCCCTCTTGTCTTCGTGCGGGTTGACGACAACAAGGACAACTTCGGACAACTTTTTTTGACGGGCCCTTTTTTGTCGCTGTGTGCGGAAACTGAAAAAAATGTGGCCACAAAGATCACTTGGCGGGATTCTTCCCGTCTTTCCGCACTCTATTTTAACAAAAATTAACACACTCAACATAATGAAAACCAGTTAGATACAGAAAAAATGTAACTTCTGTACTTATATTTAGTATATATAGCGAAAAAAAGTGTACTTTTGCCGGCTTTTTAAATTGCCAGAAAAGGGGCATTTTTGACAACTTCCAAGAGGGCTGCAAGCCCGACACGTGTCAACCCAGGGTGGAGCGAAGCGGAGCCCTGGGCAGGGTGACAGTAGTGAACCCAGGAGCGGTAAGTGCCACGAGCCCCGGAACAGTGAACGATAATAATAAAAAACATCAAACAATATGAACCAAAGTTCTACCAAACAGACCAACCAAATGAAAACAGCCAACAAACCTTCCTGCGCGTGTACATATACGCGCGCGCGGGCGCACTCCCGCACACCCCTGCGTACCCTCGCGTGCGCGTGGACGGTGCTCATCGCCCTCGTGATGGGCGCGGGGAATGCATGGGGACAAAAACCTCTGAAAAAAGGGGGGGATACAACCATTACAACAACGGGAGATGCTACAACGTATTATACCCCCTTTGGCTACAAAGTGACCAAGATCCAAGCTTGGGGCGGCGGCGGCGGCGGTGAATACAAGTATAACACTCAAGGAGGCGGCCAAGGCGGTGGCGGTGGCGCCTATGCAAGTGTATCGCCAGATAATATTCCGTTTGGTCCGGATGCTATTATTACTGTGAAGGTGGGTGCAGGTGGTAGTAAAGGTACCTCTAGTTCAACGACAGGAAGTGATGGTGGTCGGACGTATGTGTTATACAACAATGTGAAATACGTTCAAGCTGACTCTGGATTGGCTGGTGGTCATAGTAGAACGATAAATAACAACACCCAATGGGGCGCAGGTGGAGCAGGCGGGTCGTCAGATTATCAAACTCCAACGACTAAAGCGGGAGGTAACGGTGGAGCTGGGAAATATTTGACAGCAAACAGAAGTATTACTAAAGATTGGCACTATTGGTTTGGAGGTGGAGGTGGAGCAGGAGCAGGTACCACAGGAACAGCTAATAACGGTAATTCAGGTAATATAAGTAAAAATATTTTGGGAGGATATTCAAATCACACAATAGGAACTGGTGGATCAGGAGCTAATGGTGGTGGTAATGGTGCTGATGGAGGTTATTACAGTGACCATTCTTCAGTAGGCTCTCACACTGCTGGATCTGCAACCAGTCCGGGTGGTGGTGGTGGTGGTGGAACCTATAGTGGTACTCCAACATCAGGTGCCCGCGGTCAGGTGATTATCACCACCCAGGCCTGCGCCGTAAAGGTGACTTACAGTCCCAACACCACGGCGGCGGATGTGGCGTGGACAGCCTCCTTTTGGGGATCCGGTGATAAGGTGTATGACCGCACATACGATCGCGAGATTGCCAATAGCAGTTTTACTTTCAATGCTGCCAATGCGCTTACCCGCGTGGGCTATACGTTCAAAGGGTTCTACAAGGATGCGGGCTGCACGGATGGCAACGAGGTGTCCCCAAGCACCAAAATCAGTTCCGACAACTTCAATTCCTCGCAGCTCACATGGGATGGCACGGGCAACCTTACGGGTCATATCACCCTTTATGCCAAGTGGGTTCCCGACACGTTCAATTTGGTTCTCAAGTCCAACGGTAGCGACGCTTCCAAGGCAGGCTTCGGCGGAGCAGCCAACAACGGTTCTCGTACCGCCAGAGTGGTTTATGACGGTAAGTTTAAGGACGCCACTTATACGGGTACCTCTTGGAATGCAGATTTTGGTGTAACCCGTGAGGGCTACACCTTCAAGGGCTGGTATGGCACCAAGGCAGCAGCCGATGCTGCTGGTGATAACTATATCAATGGCAATTCCGACTACACCCGCAATGGCGATAGCACTATCTACGCCGGTTGGGTCCCCTGCAATGTCACCGTCACTTTCAATGGGAACAATCCGGAACCGGACAGCACCATCAAGTGGAGTTCCGACACGTGGAATACGGACAATCTTTCTTCGGACGGGGAATCTGCCGAATATGTAAGAAAGTATGATCAGGATGTGTTTACATCAAATTGGAGCGGCAAATTGAGCCTCACCGGCTACACGTTCGGCGGTTTCTACAAGAATGAGGGATGTACCGACGGCAATGCGGTAGGTTATCAAACAGATATCAACACCAGTAACTTTACAATCAGCGGGTTGGACAATTGTGACGGTGCCATGACCCTGTACGCCAAGTGGACGCCCACCCCCTATACCCTCATCCTTGATGCTAATGCTGGAAATGCCAATGTGTCTTGGTCCGATGGAGAGAACCAGTGCTACACTGGCTTCCTCAGCAGTGGTAATCAGCACAAATACACCCGCCAGTCGTTCAAAGAGGCGGCTTTGGGACTTCCGTGTATGGACAATCCAGCCTATATAGAGCGCGAGGACTACGTCTTCACGGGCTGGTATACAGCTTCTGAAGGTGGTAAGCGCGTCCCTTACGACAGTGTGCTTTACGTCTCCGGCATTGACTGGAGCGACTCCACCGTCACCCTTTATGCGCACTGGGAATTGTCGCCGACCTGCGTTCTCCGCCCCAACGGCGGCGAGTTTACCCCTGATGAGACTTGGAAAACGGGTTGCAAGTTGAAATACAGCGAGATTACTGGGCTTTACCGCTTTGAGCTGAAGTATGACCAGTACTACAACACCTGTCCCGGTCTTAACGCCACGGGTACAGAAGCAGAAGCCTACATTACCCGCACGGGCTACACGTTTGACGGGTGGTATTCCCAAGATGGTTCGAATGGGCAATGGGGCACTAAGTACAATTTCGCCACCGATAAGTTCTATGGTACCGAGGGTGTGGACGCCTACGCGAAGTGGACGGCGAATAACTATACAGTCACATACGAATTACATAATGGCAGCGGCAATGCGCCTACTAATCCTACGGTGACCTTCGACCAGCCATACGGTACGGCTTTGAATTGGACACCGACCCGCACCGGTTACGAGTTCGCGGGCTGGTGGCTGACATACGATAACGGTAACTATGCCGATCAGGTGACGTTTGGCGAGAATGGCACGAAATGTACCACCACCGCGCCCACGCTTCATGCGAAGTGGAGTCCGTTGAGTATTACGGTGATATTTGACGGCAACAAGCCAGGCACCACTGCGCCGTACAACGTCCCGGACAACACGACGGCGACCTACGACGGCAAGTTTGGCGATTATACATCGGCCTCCTGTCATGGCTACACATTCAATGGCTGGTATTTCAACGCAGAAGGAACGGGTACACCGGTGACTTCTAACACGGACTGCAATGTTTCCACATCCAACACGTTTGACTGGGACAACAATTCCATTACGCTCTACGCGAAGTGGCAGGCGGCCTCCATTACGGTGAAGTTCGATGGAAACCAGCCTGGGAGCACCACTCCGACAGTCCCGGACAACGCTACAGCGACGTATGACGGCAACTTTGCCAATTACGCTGCTGCCTCCTGCGAAGGTTACACCTTCCAGGGCTGGTACTTCTATGATGACGGTACTGGAACGCAGGTGTCATCGGGTACCGGCTGTAATATCAATGCATCCAACACGTTTGACTGGAGTGATAATTCCATTACGCTGTACGCTGACTGGGCAGTAAATAGCTATACGGTTACATACGTCTTACACGATGGCAGCGGCGATGCTCCTGACAATCCTACGGTGACCTTCGACCAGCCATACGGTACGGCTTTGAATTGGGCACCGACCCGCACCGGTTACGAGTTCGCGGGCTGGTGGCTGTCATACGATAACGGTAACTATGCCGATCAGGTGACGTTCGGCGATAATGGCACCCACTGTACCACCACCACGCCCACGCTGCATGCGAAGTGGACGCAGAAGCAGATAACGGTGACGTTTGCCGCGAACCAGAAGGGCACCACTGCGCCGTACAACGTCCCGGACAACACGACGGCGACCTACGACGGCAAGTTTGACGATTATGCTGATGCCTCCTGCCATGGCTACACCTTCTCGGGCTGGTTTTTCAATGCAGAAGGAACGGGTACACAGGTGACTTCTAACACGGACTGCAACGTTACCACATCCAACACATTTGATTGGGACGAGAATTCCATTACGCTCTTTGCGAAGTGGGATGCGGCGGACATTACGGTGAAGTTCGATGGAAACAAGCCAGGGAGCACCACGCCGGCAGTTCCGGGCTACGCTACAGTGACGTATGATGGCAGCTTTGCCAATTACGCTGCTGCCACCTGTGTAGGTTACACCTTCCAGGGCTGGTACTTCAAGGCTGACGGTACTGGAACGCAGGTGTCATCGAACACCGGCTGTAATATCAATACATCCAACACTTTCAACTGGGATGACAATTCCATTACATTGTATGCCAAGTGGACGGTCCGCGAGGTGACGGTTACATTCGACGGCAACGACGGCACACCTTCCACGCAGCAGGAGACCTACCCGTTTGATCAGCAGTACGGCTCTCTGCCCACTGTGGAGAAAACCGGCTACCACTACGTTTGGAAAGACGGCAGTACGACGGTGAACGAAAGCAGCGTTTGTAATTCCTCGAACATTGTGTGGCCTGCGGGTACGCTGACACTCACGGCCGAATGGGCAGGAAACTCCTATACGGTGACGTTTGATGCGAATAAACCTTCAGACGCCCCTTCTTTCTATGAGGCAGTGGTGCCAAATCCAAAATCTGTAATTTATGGGCAGGCTTACGGCACGCTTGGCGATCCTACACTCACGGGTTACACTTTCGGCGGGTGGTATCGCACTCCAGAGGATGCCGAGGCGGGCACCGACAGAGTATTTTCCACCACAATTTATGCTCCCGCCACCAATCCCGGAAACCACACACTCTACGCAAAATGGACCCCCAATTCCTACTATTGTCATTTGGACCTGAGAGGTGGCAGTCTCCCGACGGCCTGCACGACATCTTGCTCTGCCATGGAATCGGAGGGAGAGGGCTTGTACAAATTCCCCGTGACCTATTCCAAACCTATGAACCAAAGCCTCGCATCCTGCAATGGTTGTGACTTGAGTGGCCTGGATAATGGCGTGACACGGTTAGGATACGATTACAACGGTTGGTATTGGGCGAATGATAATACATCTTTGAATGATCAAAACTTTGCAAATCAATGGACGGCACCCAATGATATGACGCTATATGCGGACTGGGTGATAAAAGATGTTAAAATCACTTTAAATCCTCATGGAGGAACATTAGCCACAGCCAATCAGGCTAATAATGGATCTTACACTCTGAAGTATTGGTATGAATATGAAACGAATACTTGTACCCATGCAACAGCAAAGCCTAAAAATGTTTATGGAAGTTGGACGAAGAATTATTATGATTGGGATTATGATTATTATTCATGTGGTGGTACGTATTACTTATACAATCATAGAAATACCAACTATCTCCAGAACCCAACGCGCAGTGGTTATTTTTTCCAAGGCTGGTATACAGCAGACAATGTTGAAGTGAACAATAACAGTGACTTGGCATACGATACCAACCATACGCTACATGCGCGTTGGGAGGCGCAACAAAACTGGATTTATCTGCAAAATGTGGGCAATGATGTGACTTGGCCTTCGAGCAATGACGATTGCGCATTCCCTGTCGGTAATAATACTCGGTATATAGTTGTCGAATATGGCCAGAAGATGAGTACCAGTGCCGGTTGGAACTGTCTGCCGGAGATCAAGAAGACAGGTTATCATGCAGAATGGTATTGGACGAATTATCCAACAAATATTGTAACGGGAGAGACAGTATGGAATATAGATAACTGTCCGAATGAGCAGTATTGGAATAACAATGGCGTGCGAGACTATTATGCCTATATTTCTCCAAAGTGGATTCCTAATCCCTACACGGTGACATTCAATCCCAATGCTGAGGATGCGAGTGTGAGCCCGACGTCCGCCGAAGTGACCTACAATACACATTATGAAACGGCTGTGGGTCTGATCAATAATAAGTTACCTGTTCCCACACGCGATGGATATACTTTCCGTGGCTGGTACTATAACGCGGCGTGTACAGGTACTGAAGTGAAAGGTGGCACTACCTGTACCACGGCTGACCATCACATTCTCTATGCCAAATGGGAGAAAAACATTGTGGCGCGTGTTTGGCAGGATAGCGTGAAATGTAATGGTTACGGAGATGGCAAGGTCAACGTGCGCATTCACGGTGGCGAAGGAAACTACCGTGTTGTTCTCAAGAACGTGAATGATGAGGTCTGGTATGACATTACTGTGCAACGCCAAAATAATACAGTTGGTGATTCCACCACCCATGTGTTTTCAGGCACTACGGCGAAACCTATCACGGCTGGTCTCTGGAAAGTGAAAATCTATGATTTATCGCATAACCCTGCGACTCAGAGTACCAACAATATTACCGGCACATCTGGATGCCAGTCGGTGGAGTATGAGGTGTATGTGAAACAGCCAGATCCGTTAAAATTGACGGTGGCGGTTTTCAACCAGAGTTGTACTTCAAACGGCAGAATAGTGGACACCTTGAGAGGCGGCACACGCCCGTATACCTTGTGGTGGAGCTTCTTCGATGGCAATACGGTCAAGCGCGACACGGTTGAAAATTTGTCAGGACCACAAGAGCCGATTATCTATACTCACAATAATCTTCCAGTTTCGACTGACACGATTTGGATGACCGACTCCCACAATTGTCCTGTGCAGAGCACGGTGGTGTCTGTCGCACCTGCCACGCCCTCGCTGACTCAGATTTCGGACACTACGATACAGGCATGCGGCGGTAAACCGTTCAATCTTCATTCAAGCGAGCTGCATCAGCAGAATGGAGAGGCTATTCCATCCACCACGCGCTACACATGGAATGCCCCGGTTAGTGGGCTCACCCACTCCGGCTATATGGAGGTTGACATCCACGACACTATCGAAAACGATTCCGATACAATTGGAACATACACGTATACTGTGACCCCATTTGAGGGTATTTATTGTGAGGGGAACCCATTCCACGTTACGGTGATGGTTAGCCCCAATAGCGGTGGGGAGATTACGACTGTCACACTCACCAATCCCGAGCCGGGTTGTGCTAAGGAGGAAAAAGTCATTCAAGCGCAGTTCTCTACTCCTGTGCATGATGTGGTCTATCGAAATGGTGTCAGTGTCAATATGACTGGCGACAATAGTAACACCACCTTCACTGCTACCGTTCACCTGCCTGACACATGCAGTGGAGACTTCCATTACACAGTGAATGCACTTGATGCACATGGATGTCCGGTTCCGACCGCTCAAGGCGTTTTGCGGGTGCGCATCGATGACTGGAGCACCAGCCTTCCTGCTTCACCAACGGCAACTACACCTGTTGAGATTACCTGTCTGCGCGACACGGTGTGGCCTGCGGCTCCCGACGCCATTATCGACTGTCGAAACCAGGAGATAATTCCCAAGAGGGCAGGGGTGACCTACTCTACCGACAATGGTGCCACTTGGAGCGAAACACCGCTGCTCTGCGACGGTCTGGCGCGTTTCACCTACCGCTACACGGATTGCGCCGACACAAGTCACGACTACACTTACACCTATACGGTGACCGGCAACTCGGAGGCCCCGACGGTGAGCAATCCTGTGCACGACACGACTGCAGTCCCGGCGGGGAGCAACTGCATCTATACGTATCCTGACCTGCGGCCGGTGTTCCGTGCGCGCATGGATTCGGCTTCCACCTGCTCGGCACGGGAAGATGTGACTATTACGCAGTCTCCGGCGGCGGGCGACTTCTACAGCTCCTCCACGGTGACGGTGACACTCACCGACCTGTGTGGCAAGAGTCGCCCCTACACCGTGACGGTGACGGCACCCACGCAGCCCACGGTTGCGTTGTCCGTTGACTCGCTGATTGCCTGTAAGGGTGGAACCACTTCGGCCAAGGCGGTTGCCACGAATGGTAAGACCCCATACGTTTATCAATGGAGTAGTGGTAGTACTAAGGATACGGCATTGAATCTCAAGGCCGGTGACTATACGGTTATGGTGACGGATTCCAACGGATGCACGGCCACCAACTTTGTGACCATCTCGCAGCCTGACTCCATCCACTTTACGCTCTCTCCCGACCGGAACGTGCTCTGCGCCGGTGACAGTACGGTGCTCCGCGCCAACAACGTCTACGGCGGCAATGGCGGCTACACCTACTATTGGACTAAGAATGGCAACGCAATGGATTTAAACGCGGCCGTCACTCCTATGCAGGTGTTGACCGATACTACTATATATACCTTATATGTTATTGATGTCAAGGGCTGCCAGACCGATGTGCAGAAGGACACCGTGGCGGTGAACCCGAGACCCGTTGTGACCGTCTCTCCGGAGACGACCACCCTTTGCAAGGGCGAGACAGACACCCTGAAGGCTACCGTCACGGGGCTGCCTGAAGGCCGCACATACAAGCTGTTATGGGACGGCACGTTTACTGGCGAGAAATATCCGGTGAACACCAACGGCATCCACACGGTGACCGCTACGGATAACCTCACGTACTGCGCGGCCTCCGACACCGCTATGGTGACGGTACACAGCCCGGCAGTGACGCTCAACGAGATTACAGGCGACACGATTGTCTGTTACAAAGGCACCACCACGCTGGCGGTTAGCACTAGCCAGCACACCTCGGATACGCTGCTGTACAGGTGGTTTATGGATAATGGCGAGACGCCAGAGGGAACAGAGTCGACGCTGACTGTGAATGGGTTGACTGCCAACGCCACCTATACGGCCATGGTAATCGCCAAGGTGGGCGACTGTTACGATACGGCCACGAAGTCCGTCAATGTGACGGTGCTGCACCCGACGGTGGACGAGCTGAAGTTGACCAGCGGCAATACCACCATCTGTCCGGATGGCACTACGACATTGACCGTCGCGGCCGAGAAGCATGACGCCGCCACGTTGACTTACACTTGGACTCCCGCCACGGGTTTGAACACCACTACCGGAGCGACCGTAGTGGTGACCAACCTTACGGATACCACGGAATACACCGTGGTGGCCAAGGCGGACACCACTCTCAATGGCGTGACCTGCTCGGCCACCGACACTGCCACGGTGACGGTGAATGTGTTGAAACCGGCGGTGGCACTGAACGACATTGCGGACACCACTATATGCAACGGCGGAACCGCCACGCTGAAGGCTGTCGTCAGCAGCCACACCGGCGATGTGGACTATGCGTGGACTTCCAACAGTACGGAAACCATTGATCCCGCCGACGAGCAGACCATAACGGTGACCCCGACCGCCACCACTACCTACACGGTTGAGGCCACGGTCACAGCTACGGTGGCGGGTACCTCTCTGAGCTGTCCGGCCACGGACACCAAGAGTGTGACGGTGACGGTGAACAGTCCGGCGGTGGCGCTCAACGACATCACGGGCGACACGACGGTCTGCTACGGCAACGGAACCACGTTGGCGATAAGCACCAGCCAGCACACCTCGGATACGTTGTTGTATCGATGGTTCAAGGACAGTGGCGAGACGCCAGAGGGTACGGCGGCGACGCTGACTGTGCCTGAGTTGACCACCAATGCCACGTATACGGCAATGGTGATTGCCAAGGTGGGTGACTGTTACGACACGACCACGAAGTCTGTCAACGTGACGGTGCTGAACCCGACGGTGGAAACGCCGATCTTCGAAGGTACCACCACCATCTGTCCGAACGGCACTACAACGTTGACTGTTTCGGCCGAGAAGCATAATGCGGACACGGTGACGTATGTATGGGAACCCGCCATGGGTCTGAATACCACTTCAGGCGCGATCGTGGAGGTAAGCCAGCTTACGAATAGCAAAACCTACACGGTGACGGCCACAGCCTCCAAGACCCTCCATAACAAGACCTGTTCGGCTACGAGCATGGGCGCGGTGACCGTGAATGTGCTGCAGCCGGCGGTGACATTGAAGAATTTTACAGACACAACGATCTGTAATGGCGGAACGGCTACGCTGAAGGCCGTTGTGACCAGCAACATCGGTGATGTCACATACGCTTGGACTTCCTCCAACGGTGGAGAGACCATTACGAATCCGAGCAATTCGGAAATAGCCGTCTCTCCCACAGCGACTACGACCTATACAGTTACAGCTACGGCCACGGTGAACGGTAGTGCGCAGCCCTGTCAGGCTACGGCCATCAAGAGTGTGACGGTGACGGTGAACAGTCCGGAGGTGACGCTCAACAACATTACGGGCGACACGACGGTCTGTCACGGTGGCGGCACCACGCTGACGGTGACCCCGTACAATTTTGTGGGTACGCTGACCACCTACCAATGGACCTCTTCCGCCAGCAGCGAACCTATCGGTACGAACAGCAATGTTCTCTCCTTGCCCAACCTGACGGCCACGGCCACCTACACGGTGGTGGCGACGGTGAAGAAGGGCAATTGCGAGAATACGGACACGATGTCCGTTGACGTGACGGTGCTGAACCCGACGGTGGAAACGCCGACCTTCTCCGGCGAAACCACCATCTGTCCTGGCGGCAGCACTGAACTGACTGTTTCGGCCACCAAGGAGAACGCCGATACGGTGACGTATGCGTGGAGTCCGTTTACGGGTCTGAACACGAACACCGGCGCAACGGTGACGGCTTCTCCCTCGGAAACCACTCCTTACACAGTGACGGCCACAGCCTCCAAGACTCTCTATGGCAAGACCTGCACAGCCACGAAAGAGGGTTCGGTGACGGTGACGGTGCTGCAGCCGGCGGTGGCGTTGAAGAACATTGCGGACACCACCATCTGTAACGGCGGAACGGCCACGCTGAAGGCGGTGCTGGACGGCACGCCCACCAGCGATGTGACTTACGTTTGGTCATCCAACCATAGCAATGAGACAATCAATGGGCAGAGCATTACGGTGACTCCGACGACGACCACCACCTACACGGTGACGGCCACGGTCACGGCAGTGAGCGACACGGTGAGCTGTCCGGCCACGGCCACCAAGAGTGTGACGGTGACGGTGAACAGTCCGGCGGTGACGTTGAGCGACATCGAGGGTGACTCGGTGGTTTGCTACAAGGGTGGCACCACCCTGTCGGTAACACCGAGCAACTATACGGGCACGCTGACCTACGCATGGTCTGACGGTACCAACACCCTCGGAAGCACGACGAATATATTGACGTTGAACAACCTGACGGCCACGGCCACTTATACGGTGACGGCCACGGCCAAGGTGGGCACCTGCGAGAAGACGGACACGAAGTCCATGCAGGTGCGCGTGCTGCACCCGACGGTGTCTTTGGAGGACATCCAACCTGTGACGCTCTGTATGGGCGACACCGCGACGCTGAAGGCAGTGGCTGTTGCGGATGAGACCAACGGCATGTTGACCTACCTTTGGAACACGGGTGCCACCGCCGATAGCATCCGTCCCTTCACGGGTGGCTCTTACCAGGTGACGGCCACGGCCACGCTGACCTCCGCCGATGCTTCGGTGAGTTGCCCCGCTACGGCAGTGAAGTCGACTTCCGTGACGGTGAACAACCCGCGAGTGGAACTCAACGACATTATGGGCGACACCACGGTCTGTTTCAACGGCAACACCAACTTGATGGTGACGACCAGCAATTTTAACGGCACTATGAGTTATGAATGGAAGAAGGATGGTGCGCCAATAGAGAATGATGGGACCTCACAAATATTGTATTTGAGCGGTTTGCAGGTGTCGGCCACCTACACGGTGACGGGTAAGGCCAAGGTGGGTATCTGCGAGAAGACGGCGGAGAAGTCTGTTCGTGTGACGGTGCTGAACCCCACGGTGGAGACTATCTCGTTTGACGGCAACACCACCATCTGCGCGGGTGACAGCGCCACGCTGACAGTTACCGCGAACTCGCAAGAATATGATGCGATAACCTACACGTGGAACCCGATTAATGGTCTTAATGTGAACAGCGGTGAGACGGTAAAGGCCTCGCCTGCGAATACGACTCCCTACACGGTGAACGCCATGGCGACCATATCCAGGAATGGCAAGTTCTGCGTGGCTAACAAGGAAGGTACTGTCAAGGTGACGGTGAACAAACCGCAGGTGGACTTGTACAGCATCAGTGTGTACAACAATGCCGACAACTCCGAAATCACCGATGGCACGGTTTGTGGCGGTACAACGGTGAAACTGACGGCCAATACCTCTCTTTATGACGACAATGTCAATATCTATAAATGGACGTCAGGTGCCAACGTGCTTCAAGATTGGGGTTCGAATCCCGATCTTGTGGTAGAGCCGGCTCAGAATACCACTTATACAGTGGAGGTGAAAGCGGTGAAGACGGTGGGCGAGACGACGTGTACCACGGAAGTGCAGACCAAGGATGTCACGATTATTGTGAACGATCCGCAGGTGACGCTGGCTCCCATTACACCCAAGACCATTTGCAGCAACAATACGCAACACACCTTCACGGCTCAGCATACGGAGTTGGTTGGTGCGCCGGAATACAAGTGGACGGACGAGGCCGGCAACTCGCTGGCCAATACCCAGAGCTACACGACACCGGCAGAACTTCCCGGCGGCATCTACACCTATACGGTGGAGGTGACAGCCAAGGTGGGCAACTGCAGGAAGTCTGACACCACGCATACAACCTTGACGGTGGTGGCTCCGGAGGTTACCCTCAAGGACATCCAAAATAGTACAATCTGTAAAGGCGACACCATCGTCATCAAGGCCGAGTTACTCGGCGTGCCTGAGGGTGTTGTTACCTACGCATGGAGCAACGGCGGTACTGCTGACAGCATCAAGGTGTGGCCAGCGGGGACTTCCACTTACACTGTGGTGGCTACGGCTACAAAGACGGAGAATGAGACTACCTGCCACATGACCGACAGCAAGACGGTGACGGTGACGGTCAACGATCCGCGGGTGAAGCTGAATACCATGGCCAACCAGAATGTGTGCTATGGTGACAGTACTTCCTTGACGGTCACGACGAACAACTTCAACGGCGATTTGAGCTATGTGTGGATGAAGGGCGATCAGGTGCTGGCCGGTGAAACGGCTGCCGTCCTGGAGCTGCCCAATATGCAGACCACGACTGAGTACAGTGTGATTGTGACGGCCACGGAAGGGGAGTGTACCAAGTCGGATACCGTCTCCGCGACGGTGACGGTGCTGCACCCGACGGTGGCAGAGCCGCAGTTGACCAGCGGCGAGACCACCATCTGTCAGGGTGGCAGCACCACGCTGACGGTATCGGCCACGCACGACGCGAGCAGCACGGTGAACTACACATGGGATCCGGCTTCCGGTCTGAACACCACGAACGGCGAAACGGTAACGGCTTCCCCGACAGTGACGCAGGCATATACGGTCATGGCGGTGGCCACGACTGTTGCGGCTGACGGGGTGACCTGCCGCGACACTGCCAGAAACACAGTGACGGTGACGGTGAACAACCCGCAGCTGACACTTAACAGCATTAGTATATATGATAATAATGACAACACCGCAATTGCCAGTACCATTTGTAAGGGCACGACGGTGAAGCTGACGGCCGACACGTCCGCAGTGGACGGCGTGACGCACTTCACGTGGACGGCTTCCGCGGGCACGCTGACGAGTGTCGATTCCGACACCCTTACGGTGACGCCGACAGTGACGACCACGTACACCGTTGTGGTGTATGCCGTAAAGACGGTGAACAACGTGTCTTGCACCACGCAGGTGCAGACCAAGGAGGTCACAATCACGGTGAACGAGCCGCAGGTGACGTTGGAAGACATTGTGGACACGACGATTTGCTATCATACGAAGGCAACCTTCACGGCCAACACCTCCGCTTTGGAGGGCACGCCGAGCTATGCCTGGAAGGAGCAGGGTAACGACAACGTGTTGGGTACGAATCAATCGTTTGAGACTCCTGTCGACCTGACCTCCGGCCAGCACACCTTCACGGTGACGGTGACGGCCACGTTGGGTGCCTGTACGGCCGAAGCCACGGACAATGTCACGGTGACGGTGCGTGAGGCATTTGATGCGGGTACGATTGCCACCGCGGGCCAACCCATTTGCTACGACAGTGCTTCGCATATCCAGCTCATCACACAAATTGATGCGCCTTCCGGTGGTGACGGCCACTACACTTACGCTTGGCTGCACAACGGCCAGCCCATTGAAGGTGCGAATGAGGCCAACTACACGCCTGACGCGTCATACGCGACACAGGCGGGCGATCACGTCTTCACGCGTGTGGTGAGCGACGGCACGTGCAACACCACGCCTTCGGAGAGCGGCAGCTGGACATTGACGGTGTATCCGCAGTTCAATCCGGGTGCGATTTCAGATGCCACCCAGACCATCTGTCTCGGTGGGGATGTGAGCCCGATTGGAAATGCAACGGATGCCACGGGCGGACACGGCGAGATTACCTACATGTGGTATCACAAGTTAAACAATGGTAATGAGGAGGCGATTCCGAATTCCTATGCCGCCACCTTCATTCCTTCCGCATACAACCAGACGGTCGGCACACACACCTTCACCCGCAAGGCGACAGCCGATAATTGCAGCAACTGGACGACCTCTTCCGGCAGCTACACGTTGAATGTAAACGACACGTTGGTGTTGGATATCACGGGCACAACGGAGGTCTGTGCCAGCACGTCGTTGGACAACAAGGTGGTGACATTGAGGGAGAATAATGGCAATACCTCCTATGCATACGCTTGGACTACCGGCTCTGGCGAAGGTGCCACGATTCTTTCCGGACAGGAAGGACCGGAAGTGACCGCTTCCTGGCCGGCCGCCGGTACGGGTCATCTTACCTTGTACGTGGTGAATAACCAGACACAGTGTATCTCTCGGAAGACGGTGGAGATTACGATTGACACAGTGCCGGTTCCGACAATTTCCGGCAATGCGACGGTTTGTCAGAACAGCACCGACTTTGCCACGGCGGATACGCTCACGGCTGCGCCCAACAATCTGAACAGCTATGAATGGACGTACGGCGGCGGTTCGGCAACGGATGGTGCCACTGCCAATGTGAAGAACGTTAGTTGGACGACTCCAGGTTCCCACACGGCGAGTGTGAAGGTGACGGACAACCACGGCTGTTCGGCTCGTGCCACGAAGACTGTAACGGTGAACACGTTGCCCATTTTATCGGTGGACAATGTGAACTCGGTGAGCTGTCATGGCGGCAGCAACGGTGTAATCGAGATGAGTGCAACCAATGGTACCGCACCATATCATTACACGATAAATACGGATTCGACGAATACTTCAGGTCTCTTTGAAGGCTTGTCTGCCTCTACCAACACGATTACGGTTACTGACGAAAACGGTTGCCAGTCTCAAAAGAGTGTGACCGTTGGACAGTCCGCCGACTTCACAGTACAGATTGACTCGGTTTATCAGACTTCTTGCAAAGGCGATGATGGTAAAGTTGAGGCAAAAGTGATAAGCGATGGTGGTACTTATGAATTCCGGCTATACAAAGACAATACACCGATCGGGGAAATGCAATTAAAGTATGCGAATAGTGTCTTTACAGCTATGAATCTCGAGCCGGGCGACTATACCTTGAAGGTGAATGCTTCAGGGGATGATAATTGTGTTGATGACGACAATACTTTTACGGTGACAGTGAACGACACTTTGCGCATTGACAGCATCCCGACACCACCTGTCTTATGTTCAGGCGAAGACAATAGCTTCGATGTGGTGCCTGTAATAAACATAAATATCCCAACGGTTAGTCCGGCCTATTCGTGGACTGTCAATGTACCGGACGGTGTTACGGGAGTGGACGAGCTCTCAGGTGAAACTTCCGTGCATGATGCCGGTATCATTAATAATACGGGTCACAGTGTGCAGCTGATGTACAGTGTGGAGGCTACAAACGGCTACTGTCACGCCACCGGCACGATGGCCTTGGAGGTGGGTGTCACAGTGCAACCGCCGATCACCATCACGCATCCGAACTATCAAGTGTGTCCTGATGTTCGAGAGCTGACACTGACTTCCGAGTTTGGCGGTGTGGTCAATGACAACACCACGGTCACGTGGACGTTCCCGAACACGGCGGACTTTATACACACGGATGTGGTGACCACTTCGAATAATACGGATAATATTACGGTAACACTTCCTGATGTCTATAACACCACCTATCATTACACGGTGGCCTTCACGGACGGTGTCTGTACCAATTCCGTAAGCGGCGAGGTGATTGTGCCCGCGAAACTGGAGTTAGTGGAAGATGTGATTAGTCATGTCACCTGTTATAATAAGGATAATGGCTCTGTGGAGTTGCACGCTGTTGGCGGTACAGCTCCGTATACCTATTCCATGAACAATCAGACCTCCAACCAGACGGAGAATCACTATTCATTTAGCGGTTTGAGTGTACCTGTTCCCATGCGTGACAGTACTGATCTCAAGGGTGCCACCTTGTGTGGCGATTATACGGTCACGGTGACGGATGCCCGTGGTTGTACGACGGACTCCCTTGTGACGATTTGTTCGCCTGCCCAACTTCAATGGGTGAATTGTCCGTCTGACACGGTGGTATGTAGTGACCCAGTCTTGGGTTACGCATATCTTGCGCCAGGCGTTGACTTCACAAGACCGACATTGAACACCTGTGCGAATGTTGATACAACGAATGCAAGAAGATATAATAACAATGCGCACTCGAATAATCAGTATAATGTTGGAACACATAATATTCGTTATTATGTGCAAAATAGTTGTAGCCCGGCTGAAAAGCAGAATTGCAATTTCGTCATCAAGGTCCTAGGCAGTCCTTCTGTTGATTTCCATATCAGTAGCGCATCAACCCAGACCAAGTGCGAGGGCGAGGCGATTGATACGATTAGATTGGATTATAGCTATGCAGACCTCTCTGACTCGTTGCCTGATGGACTTTCGTTAACTGTTCTGGATGCGCAACATGCCATCATCACGGGTACTCCTTCCGGAAACATTACGGAGCAGACGACCTACAGATACAAGATTGTCGCCACTTCGAATCAATATGCAGGAACGGTGCAGGGTTGCGGCAAGGATTCCATCCGAGGCACCATTACGGTGAATCCGGGTCTGCAATTGCAAGAAATTGCCAATACGCCTGAGAACTGCGCCGGTGCCGACAATGGTGGCGGCGGAGCGTTTACGGTGAAAGCATCAGGTGGTAGTCCTATACAAGGTACTCAAATTCACCTTTATCAATTTGCTTTAGACGAGGGTGAATACAGTGATCCAAACACCATTGACACGAAAGAGTGGAGTGGAAAAGCAGCTGGTAGCTATGTCGTGCGTGTCAAGGATGGATTGACTGGCTGCACGGCTACAGATACTGTAAAGGTCACTCTCGACAGCCCGTATCCAGACTATGTGTTCAATCCGATCACTGCCTCCAATATCTGCAGTGGCGGCAGCTTCGATGTTACTCCTGTGGCACCTGTGATTGACACCTTCAAGACCCGCTACACCTGGTCGGTGGATGAGGTGGCCGGTATTACAGGCAGCAACGGTATGACCACGGGCAAACTCAGCGTGAGCGACACCCTGGCCAACGCTGGCTACGCAGCCCAGAATGTGATCTATACGGTGACTCCGACAACGGGTAAGATCTGCGTGGGTGCTCCGTTCACCGTCACGGTTCCCGTGAACCCCGACGTGGTGATGAACACCCCGACCGACACGGCACTGTGCCATAACGGTCAGTTCAACGCCCGGATATTCACCTCTCCCATCACCGACGGCACTATGAGCTATGCCTGGACGAACGACAATACGGGCATCGGTCTTGCCGCAGCCGGCACTGATGGCATCAGCATCTTCACGGCGACGAACACCCATGCGTTCACCGACACGGCGCACATCACTGTTACGCCTACCTATACCAATGGTGGACAGTCCTGCACCGGTACTCCGGTCAGTTTCACTATCCTGGTGAACCCGCAGGTCGTGATGAACACTCCGGGTAATCAGTCGCTCTGCCACACAGGCGAGAGCGCAGCGGTTGTTTTCAGCAACACGCTCGCGGACGGCACCGTAACGTACAGCTGGTCTCGCGACAATACGACGAAAGTGACGGGATTGGCGGCTAACGGTACGGGCAATGTGCCGGCGGCGGTGCTGAGCAATACCACAAATGCACAGCAGGTGACGAAGTTCACGGTCACCCCGACCTACACCAACAACAATATCCAGTGCTCGGGCGATCCGGTTGAGTTCACCTTCACCGTGAATCCGCAGGTGACGATGAATCAGCAGGATAATTTGGTGCTGTGCCATAACACGGACACCACGCTGACCTTCACCACCCTGTTGCAGGGCGGCGAAATGCAGTACGACTGGACATGCGACAATACGACTGTCGGCTTGACTTCCGGAACCACAACGACGGGTGCCGTCACCTTCACGGCAGTCAATACGAGCACAACCGTGCAAGTGGCCCATGTGAATGTCACCCCGACCTACAAGGCAAATGGCCAAGTGTGCTCGGGTACTCCGGTGAGCTTCACCATTACCGTGGCGCCGCAGGTGGTGATGAATTCGATTACGGATCAGACCATCTGCCACCAGTATGAGATGGATGCGGTGAACTTCTCCACCACACTTGCAGACGCCAGCAAGATGAGCTATGCTTGGGAGCGCACCAACTCCGAAAATGTGACGGGCCTGGCCAGTACGGGCAACACCAACATCCCCGCTACGCAGTTGACGAATACCACGAACACTACCCAGACGACGGAGTTTACGGTTGTGCCGACCTTCACGCAGGGCGAGGCGGTTTGTCCCGGAACGGCAAAAACCTTCACCGTGACGGTCTATCCGCAACTGACCTACGCGGAAGTTTCCCCCGATACCACCTACTGCTTGGGAGAGACGGATGTCAAGACGTTGAACGTGACAGTTCAAGGCGGTAGCGGCAACTATTCGTATCAATGGTACGTGGCCGCAACCCCGGGCACGATTCTCTCCGACAATGCCTCATGTACTCCGATGACGAACATGCTGGGCGAATTTACCTACAAAGTGAAAGTGCATGATGAATACGGTTGTGGCGACCAGACCCTCACCATTGCGGTGATCAAGGTGAACGACACCATCAAGTTGGCTGCTATTGGCGACACGACCCAGACGGTCTGTCAGGGTACGGCCATCACCGATATCAACTTCACGACGAATGGTACGTTGACCTGCACGAATCTGCCGGCAGGCCTGACATTTGCGAACAACAAGATCACCGGCATCCCGACGGCTTCCGGACGATACACGGTCATGACCGATGATTTGAACGATTGCGGGGTGAAGGTGATTACAGGACAGATTACCGTGAAGGATACGGTGTCACTGACCATCAGCCCGATGACGCAGACGATTGTGTACGGTTCTCCTATTACGGATGTGACCATTACCGCCGAAAATGCCATGGCACCTCAGGTTACTGAATTGAGTGGCTTGACGTTCACCGGCAATACCATCACTGGCACTCCGACGGTCGGTGTCGGTACGCACACTATCACCGTGTCGGCGGCCAGCGACCTCGGTTGTGAAACGAATGTCAAGACGGTAACGGTTGAGATTACCAAGGCCACGGCTACGGTGACAGCGGATGCCAAGACGAAAGTCTATGGCGTGACCGATCCCACCCTGACGGCTACGGTAACCGGTTTAGTGAATAATGATGCGATAAGCCTCATCTCCTACACGCTGAGTCGTGTAGAGGGCGAGAATGTCGGCAAGTATGCGATTACCCCGAACGGCGATGCCGTGCAGGGCAACTACAATGTGGTTTACAAGACCGACACGCTGACCATTACCCCGGCGGAGGTTACGGTGAAGGCGGATGCCAAGACGAAAGTCTATGGCGAGACCGATCCCACGCTGACCGCCACGGTGACGGGCTTGCAGAGCGGAGATGCGACGGGTGTCATCGCCTACACGCTGAACCGCGAGCCGGGCGATAATGTCGGCAAATATGAGATTACTCCGAGCGGTGACACGCAGCAGGGCAACTATACGGTGACGTACAAAACTGATTCATTGACCATTACGCCGCAGCACGTCACGGTCTCCATCACGGGTAACACCTCCATGCAGGCCTACACGGGCGCGACCCTCAGCGTGAGCGGTTTCACCGCTGTGGCTGACAACAGTGCGTATGATGTTTCCCATGTCTCGGGCACCGCCGTTGCAAGCGGTGTCGGCACGGCAGACGGCGATACCACCATCAACATGAATCTGAGCATTGCGAACTTCACCAACAACGATCCCAACTTCGATGTGACGTTCGTGATTGCCGCCGACGGCTGGTTGCGTATCGTGCCGCAAGGTACGGTGATTGTGACCATCACCGGCCATCAAGAGGTGCGTACTTACGATGCCGCCGAGCACAGTGTGACCGGCTACGATGTGAGTATTTGGCAACCGGATGGCTCCACGCCCGAATACACGGAGGCCGACTTCACCTTCAACGGCACGGCCACGGCCACGCGCACCTACAAGGGTACCACCAACATGGGTCTTGCCGACAATCAGTTTGTCAACAACGACAATACCACCTTCCCGCATGTGATGTTCAATGTCACCGACGGTTATCTGACGGTCAACAAGGCAAATGCTGAGGTGTTCGTCACGGGTAATACCGACATTGCCGAGTTCACGGGTAGCGGGGTGACGGTTTCCGGCTACACGCAGACCACGACGAGCACGCTCTACGACTTGTCGAAAGTCTCCTTTACGGGCACAGCCGAGGTGGCTGGTACAAATGTCGGCCTCTATCCGATGAACCTGACTGCCGCGCAGTTTACCAACGGCGACACGAACTTCAATGTCACGTTCAATATCAGCGACGGCTGGTTGGAGATTGTGAAGGCAGGTGTGGTGATTGTGAATATCAAGGGTAAGACCGACACTGCGGAATATAGTGGTTCAGCGCACACGGTGACCGGCTATGTGGTTGCCTCCATCGAGGGACAAAACGAGAACCACGTGCAGTATAACACCTACTATCCAGCCTCTTCAGCCATCAGCTTCAGCGGCGAAGCCACGGTCACGCGCACTCTTGTGGGCACGACCTACATGGGCCTCACTGCCAGCCAGTTCACCAACACCAATTCGGACTTCGTGGTAAGCTTCCACGTGACCGACGGTTGGCAGACGGTGTCGAAGAAGGCGATTACCATCAAGGCTGACGACAAGACGAAGGTCTACGACAACGATGCGACCACGGATCCCGCGCTGACAGCTACGGTGACGGGTGTTCCGACCAACGGTGTTGCTCCGGTTTACAGCTTGAGCCGCGAGGCTGGCCAGGAAGCGGGCGACTACACCATTACGATGACTGCGAATGCCGCAGACAACCCGAACTACAATGTGACGGTTGTTCCGGGTGACTTCAAGATTACGCCTGCCACGATAGCCATCAAGGCAGATGCCAAGACGAAAGTCTATGACAATAATACCGCCACTGATCCCGCGCTGACAGCTACGGTGACAGGTGTTCCGACCAACGGCATTGCCCCGGTTTACAGCTTGAGCCGCGCGGAAGGCCAGAATGTGGGCAAGTACGTCATCACGGTGACGGCGGATGCGACTTCGAATCCGAACTACACGGTGACGACCACGAACGATACGTTCAAGATTACGCCTGCGGCGATTGCGATTAAGGCGGATGCCAAGACGAAAGTCTATGACAATAATACTGCCACAGATCCCGCGCTGACGGCCACGGTGACGGGAGTCCCGACCAACGGCGTTGCTCCGACATACAGCTTGAGCCGCGCGGAAGGCCAGGATGTGGGCAAGTACGTCATCACAGTGACGGCGGAAGCCACGGCTAACCCGAACTACACGGTGACGACCACGAACGACACGTTCAAGATCACGCCTGCGGCGATTGCGATCAAGGCGGATGCCAAGACGAAAGTCTATGACAATAATACCGCCACTGATCCCGCTCTGACGGCCACGGTGACGGGAGCCCCGACCAACGGCATTGCCCCGGTTTACAGCCTGAGCCGCACGGAAGGCCAGAATGTGGGCAAGTACGTCATCACGGTGACGGCGGAAGCCACGGCTAACCCGAACTACACAGTGACGACCGAGAACGACACGTTCAAGATCACGCCTGCGGCGATTGCGATCAAGGCGGATGCCAAGACGAAAGTCTATGACAATAATACCGCCACTGATCCCGCTCTGACGGCCATGGTGACGGGAGTCCCGACCAACGGTGTTGCCCCGACTTACAGCCTGAGCCGCGTTGCCGGTCAGGATGTGGGCAAGTACGTCATCACGGTGACGGCGGAAGCCACGGCTAACCCGAACTACACGGTGACGACAGAGAACGACACCTTCAAGATCACGCCTGCGGCGATTGCGATCAAGGCGGATGCCAAGACGAAAGTCTATGACAATAATACCGCCACTGATCCCGCGCTGACGGCCACGGTGACGGGAGTCCCGACCAATGGCATTGCTCCGACATACAGCCTGAGCCGCGCGGAAGGCCAGAATGTGGGCAAGTACGTCATCACGGTGACGGCGGAAGCCACGGCTAACCCGAACTACACGGTGACGACCGAGAACGACACGTTCAAGATCACGCCTGCGGCAATCGCGATCAAGGCAGATGCCAAGACGAAAGTCTATGACAATAATACCGCCACAGATCCCGCTCTGACGGCCACGGTGACGGGAGCCCCGACGAACGGCGTTGCTCCGACTTACAGCCTGAGCCGCGCGGAAGGCCAGAATGTGGGCAAGTACGTCATCACAGTGACGGCGGATGCGACTTCGAATCCGAACTACACGGTGACGACCGAGAACGACACGTTCAAGATCACGCCTGCGGCAATCGCGATCAAGGCGGATGCCAAGACGAAAGTCTATGACAATAATACTGCCACTGATCCCGCTCTGACGGCTACGGTGACGGGAGCCCCGACCAACGGTGTTGCTCCGACATACAGCCTGAGTCGCACGGAAGGCCAGAATGTGGGCAAGTACGTCATCACGGTGACGGCGGATGCGACTTCGAATCCGAACTACACGGTGACGACCGAGAATGACACGTTCAAGATCACACCTGCGGCAATCGCGATCAAGGCGGATGCCAAGACGAAAGTCTATGACAATAATACTGCCACAGATCCCGCTCTGACGGCCACGGTGACGGGAGCCCCGACCAACGGTGTTGCTCCGACTTACAGCCTGAGCCGCGTTGCCGGTCAGGATGTGGGCAAGTACGTCATCACGGTGACGGCGGATGCGACTTCGAATCCGAACTACACGGTGACGACCACGAACGATACCTTCAAGATCACTCCGCTTACCGGTGTTGTCGTTACCATTACTGGTAACAACGCCACCGCGCCTTACGACGGGACCTTGCACACCGTGAAGGGTTACACCGCCACGGCCAGCACCCCGTTGTACGATGTGACGAACAACTTTACCTTCACGCCGGCGAGCGGCGCCACCATCGTGGACGGTCTTATCGCCGCCACCCGCATGAATGTCGATACCACCTACATGGGTCTCGCCCCCGACCAGTTCGCCAACACGAACCCGAACTTCGGAACGGTGGCCTTCGTGGTGACCGACGGCTACCAGGCCATCACCCCGATCGATGTGACGGTGACTGTCATCGGTAAGACCGACACGAAGCCATACGACGGCGTGGCGCACACGGTGACGGGCTACACCGCCACGGCGAACAGCAGCCTGTATGATGTGGACCACGACATCACGTTCAACGGCACGGCCACGGCCACCCGTACCCATGTGGTGGAAAGCGGAGACACCGACGGCAAGACCAACATGGGTCTTCTTGCTTCGCAGTTCGCCAACAACAATGCGAATTTCGGCACGGTGACCTTCAACGTGACCGACGGCTGGCAGGAAATCACGCCGATTACCGCCACTGTCACCATTACGGGTGCGAACAACACCGCTGATTATGATGCTACGGAGCATGTCGCGAGCGGCTTCACGGCCTCGGCCAGCACGAATCTGTACAAGGTGACGGGCGACAACATTGACTTTACCTTCACGCCAGCCACGGGTGCGACTTTGGTGAACGGTGTCATCGCCGCCAAGCGCACTGACGCGGGTACCACGAACATGGGTCTCGCCGCCGCGCAGTTCGCCAACACGAGCGCCGACTTCAGCACGGTGACGTTCAACGTGACCGACGGCTACCAGACTATCAACCCGATTAACGTGACGGTAACGGTTGTTGGCCATAACAACACCACCGACTATGACGGCACTGAACACACGGTCATTGGTTTCGACACCACGTACAGCACACCGTTGTACAAGGGTACCGACTTCACATTCACGCCTGCCACGGATGCTGTTTTGGTGGGTGGTGTCATCGCCGCCAAGCGCACTGACGCGGGTACCACGAACATGGGCCTTGCCGCCACGCAGTTCGCCAACACGAACACGAATTTTGGCACGGTCACCTTCAATGTGACCGACGGCTACCAGACCATCAGTCCGATTGATGTAACGGTGACGGTCACGGGCCATAACAGCACGGTGGACTATGACGGCACGGAGCACAGCGTTAGTGGTTTCGACACTACGTATAGCACGCCGTTGTACAAGGGTACCGACTTTACGTTCACGCCTGCCACGGGCGCAACTCTGGTGAACGGTGTCATTGCCGCCAAGCGCACCGACGCGGGCACCACGAACATGGGCCTCGCCGCTGACCAGTTCGCCAACACGAACACAAACTTTGGCACGGTTACCTTCAACGTGACCGACGGTTACCAGACCATCAACAAACTCAATGTGACAGTAACCATCACCGGTCATAACAGTGTCCTGACCTTCGATGGCAACGAGCATACCGTGACCGGCTTCGACACGGTTTACAGCACGCCGTTATACACGGGAAGCGACTTCACCTTCACACCCGCCACCGATGCCACATTGGTAGGCGGTGTGATTGCAGCCAAGCGTACAGAGGTGGGTACCACGTACATGGGTCTCGCTACCGGACAATTCGCCAACACGAATACGACGAATTTCAACGAGGTGACTTTCAATGTGACGGACGGCTACCAGAGAATCACTTCTCCGGAAGAGGTGGTGGTGACCATCACCGGCCATCACAATACCGCTAGCTATGACGGTGCCGCGCATACAGTCTCCGGCTACGATGTCGAAATCAGCAACCCGATTTACACGACTGCCGACTTCACCTTCAGCGGCACGGCTGAAGCTACGCGAACCAATGTGGTGGAAGGCGCCGATGCCGACGGCAAGACTGACATGGGTCTCACCGATGCGATGTTCACCAACGTGAACACGAACTTTGCTTCTGTTGTCTTCCATGTGACGGATGGCTATCAGACCATCACACCTATCAATGCGACGGTGACGGTCAAGGGCCACACCAACACGACGGCTTATGACGGCACTGAGCATACGGTTACAGGCTTTGACACAACGTACAGCACTCCGTTGTACAAGGGTGCATATTTCACCTTCAGCGGTACGGCTACGGCTTCCAGAACCAACGTGGTGGAAGGCACCGATGCTGACGGCAAGACCGATATGGGTCTCGCTTCCGGACAGTTCGCCAACACCAACTCGAACTTCGGCACGGTGACGTTCAACGTGACGGACGGTTACCAGACGATCACGCCGATCAATGCCACAGTGGCCATCACGGGCACCCAGAATACGACGCCTTACGACGGCGTGGCGCACACGGTGACGGGCTACACGGTGACGAGCATCAGCAGTGCGCTGTATCACGAGTCCGACTTCACGTTCAACGGTAATGTTGACGATTCCACCGCTTCCCGAACCAATGTGGTGGAAGGCACCGATGTTGACGGCAAGACCGACATGGGTCTTACGAGTGCGATGTTCGCCAACAACAACACGAACTTCGCCACGGTGACATTCAACGTGACGGACGGCTATCAGGCCATCAGCCCGATCAATGTGACGGTGGGCATCACCGGCCATACGGCTTCGAAGGTCTATAACGGTACCGAGCAGAGCGTGAGCGGCTACGATGTGAACATCGCCAATGCGCTCTACCACGTGACCGACTTCACCTACAGCGGCGACTCCACGGCAAGACGTACTGATGTGGGCACTACGGACATGCAGCTCGTCAGCACGCACTTCACGAACAACAATACGAACTTCGGTACGGTGACGTTCAACGTGACGGACGGCAAGCTGACGATTACCGCCAGCGATGCCCTGACCATCACGCTGCCGAGCCAGCTTGAGAAGGAGTATGACGGCTCTGCGTTGAGTGGCGCGTGCAGTGCCAGCCCGGTTTACGGTTCCGGCACCCCGACGATGACCTACAGCATTGATGGCGGCAGCACCTTCACCTCCGCTGTCCCGTCTATCACGGACTTCGGCACGCTGAACGTGATCGCCCGCGCCTCCTGCCCGAACTACAGCAGTGTGGATTCCACGTTTACCTTGACCATCACCAAGCGTACGGTCGCGCTCAAGTCGGCCGACCTGACAAAACCGTACGACGGCACTCCGTTGGTGAACGGCACCACAGCTTTGAATCAGGAGTCCGGCTTCGTGACCGGCGAGGGCGCTACCTACACGTTCACCAGCAGCCAGACGGGCGTGGGTAGCAGTGACAACACCTTCATCTATGTGTTGAACACCAACACCAAGGCCGCCAACTACACCATTCAGGCGAGTTACGGCACCTTGGAGGTAACCAGCAATACTACTCCGTTGGTCATCAAGTCGAAATCCAAGACCTGGGAGTATGACGGTGCGGAGCACATCTTCCCGAGCTACACGGTGACTTTCAACGGCGTGGGTGTGCCGCACATCGCGGGTGACAGCACCATCTTCGAGCTGCCCACCGGCGACACGCTGACCATCACGACCCCGGCCAGTGTCACCAACTACACCACGGGCGTTGCCAATACGTATGACTATGCTATCCAGAACGGTGCATACTACACCAACGTCACGGCCAACAAGGGCACCATCGCCATCACCAAGCGTCCGGTGACCTTGACGGGCGAGACGAACACGCTCACCTACAGCGGCTCCGAGCAGTCCATCACGGGCACCTCTGCCGACAACCTCGTCAGCGGCCACAGCTGGACAATCGGCTATGTTGCCAAGGGCACGAATGCCGGAACATACACCGGTTCGTTCTCTGGCACCAACAAGATTATGAGCGGAACGGATGATGTGACCGACAACTACACCATAACCCTGACACCGGGTACGCTCACCATTGATCCGATCAGCGGCGTGGTGGTGACCATCACCGGCCATACCGGCACGGCGGTGTATGACGGCGCGGCGCACACCACTACAGGTTATGACTTCGCTGCCGACACCGCGCTTTACACAGAGTCTTGTGTCAGCTTTAGCGGCACGGCTTCCGCCTCCCGTACGGATGTTGACACCACGTTCATGAACTTGGCCGAGAGCATGTTCTCCAACAACAGTACGAACTTCACGAATGTGACCTTCACGGTGACGGACGGCTATCAGGCCATCACGCCGATTACCACGCCGATTACCATCACGGCGGCTTCCGAGTATAAGAAGTATGACGGTTCAGCCTTGACCAACGGTGGCTACACCTACACTGACGGTGTGCTGCTGGCGGGCGATGTGCTGACCGCCACGGTGGCCGGAACGGTGACCGATGTGGATACCGTCGCCAATGTGGTGACCGGCTACCAGGTGATGCGCGGTGCCACGAATGTAACCGCCAACTACACCTTCGGGACCTCTGTCGATGGCGAGTTAGGCGTTTACAGACGCGATGTGACGCTGACCTCCGCCGACGGCAGCAAAGCCTACGACGGTATTGCGCTGACCAATAGCACGGTGACCGTGGGCGGCGATGGTTTCGTTACGGGCGAAGGTGCGACCTTTGATGTGACGGGTACTCAGACCGAGGTGGGCAACTCTGCCAATACGTTTACCTACACGCTGAACGCCAATACCAAAGCCGGCAATTACAATATCACCAAGGTCGAGGGCACGCTGACGGTAACGGGTAGCGAAACCCCGCTCGTCATCAACTCGAACTCCAAGACCTGGAAGTATGACGGTACGGAGCACACCTTCCCGAGCTACACGGTGACATACAACGGCGCGGCTGTGACGCACATCCCCACCGACAGCACGGTGTTTGAGCTGCCGACGCATGACACGTTGCGCATCACCGCAACTGCCAGCCTCACGCACTACAGCGCGGGTGTGGACAACACGTTCACGTACACCATTGACCACCAGTCGTTCTACACGGCTGTCACGATCACTCCTGGCACTATCGCCATCAGCAAGCGTGATGTGACGCTGACTTCTGCCACTGACTCCAAGACCTACGACGGCATTGCGCTGACCAACAGCACGGTGACGGTGGGCGGCGACGGCTTCGTTACGGGCGAGGGCGCGAGCTACGACGTGACGGGCAGCCAGCTCAACGCCGGCAATTCCGCCAACACGTTCACCTACACGCTGAATAGCAACACCCAGGCTGGCGACTACAATATCACCACGGCCAACGGTACGCTGACGGTGAATGCGGTGACGAGCTTGGTGACGGTGACCATCACCGGCCATACCGGCACGGCGGTGTATGACGCTGCGGAGCACACCACGACGGGTTATGACTTCGCGGCCGACAACACGCTCTATACCGAGTCTTGTGTCACCTTCGGCAGCACAGCTTCCGCCTCCCGTACGGATGTAGATACCACCTTCATGGGTCTCACTGCGGGTATGTTCTCCAACAACAGCGTGAACTTCACGAACGTGACCTTCAATGTGACGGACGGCTACCAGGCCATCACGCCGATTACCACGCCGATCACTATCACGGCGGCCTCCGACAGCAAGGTATATGACGGCACGGCACTGACCAACAACGGTTACACCTACACGACGGGTGTGCTGTTGTCGGGCGATGTGCTGACCGCTACGGTGGAAGGCACGCAGACCAATGCGGGCAGCTCCGCCAACACGGTGACGAGCTGGCAGGTGAAGCGCGGCACAACCGACGTGACTGCCAACTACACCATCACTGCCGTCAACGGCACGCTGACGGTCTCCCGCGCCTCCGTGACCGTTACCGCCGACAATAAGATCATGGTTATCGGCGAAACCGCTCCTGCACTTACCGCCACAGTGGCCGGTCTGCAGGGCAGCGACAACGAGAGCTTGATTACCTATGCGTTGTCCCGCCAGCCCGGCGACACGGTCGGCACGTATGTCATCACCGCTTCCGGTGATGCCGTCCAAGGCAACTACAATGTCACGTTCTATCCCGGCACCTTCTCCATTGTGGAGCCTACTAAGATTGTGACCATCACTTCCGGTTCGAAGAACTGGACGTATGACGGTACGGCGCACAGCTGGCCGGAGTACACGGTTACATGCGAGGGCGCTTCCGTGGCGCACATCGACGGCGATGCCACCAAATTCAGAATGCCTACCGGCGACACGCTGCATATCACCTCGACGGCCAGCGTCACCCATGTGGGTCCCGCTGTGGCGAACACCTTCAGCTATCAGTTCACCCCGACGACATCCATCTACACCTACGAGACGACGGTCAACAATGGCAACCTTTCCATCAACAAGAAGCCGTTGTCGGTTACGGGTACCTTCTCCAAGGAATACGACGGTACGCCGTTGGTGGTCAGCTACAGCGAGCTGAACTACAACAGTGGTCTGGTGGACGGCGACGTGCTGGCGGCAGGTACTATCACCACCGACGGCTTCAAGGCCGGCACGTACCATTGTGGTGCGGGCAATACCTGGTCCAACGCCACGCTGGAGGAAGGCACGGCCACGGCAAGCGGCTTTGCTCCGACCTCGGTGACACAAGACTACGCCGTAAACTTCAACCTGACGTTGACCATCACCGGCCGTGCGCTGGCTCTCACTGCCGGCAGTGGCGAGAAGGTCTATGACGGCACTGAGTTGGCGAACAACAGCTATGACGTTACCAGCACGCTGGGCAGCGGCGATGCTGTCTCCGCCACAGTGAACGGCTCCCAGACCTGCGTGGGCGAGAGTGCCAACGTGATTGCCACGGCTTCCGTGCAGGTGATGCACGACAACGGTGACGGCACCTTCACCGATGTGACCGCCAGCTACAGTCCTGTCAACTGTACAAACGGCACGCTCAAGGTGACGCCCATTACGACGGGCTTTGCCTGTCCGGGCGATGTGACCATAACCTTGCCCGAGGGTGTTTCCCAAATCACCATCACCGAGGCTGACCTTAACGGTCCGGCCACGCTGACACCCGCTGTGACGGGTACCCATGTGGGACACAACCTTATCAGCACCACGCTGGGAGCTGGCACGCACACGGTGACCTGGACGCTCTACGACAACTGCAACAATGCGATGACTACCTGCGACCAGACCATCACGGTGAAGTATCCGGAATGCGACGGCACGATGACGTATCTGGGACACACGTATGCTTACAAGCGTATCGGTTCCCAGTGCTGGTTCACCGAGAACCTGCGTGCCGAAATCGGTAGCGATTACCATACCTACAATGACGATCCCACCATGCTCGACAAGTTCGGTTACCTCTACACCTGGTACACGGCTGTGGGCGTGACGGAGGGCGACAACGACGCCGTTCCGGACGACCACTTCGTCGCCGACGATGGCACGCACTATGTGCAGGGTATCTGTCCCGCCGGTTGGGCTGTCCCGTCGCAGGCTGATGTGGAGGTGCTGAACCTCTCCGGATTCGATGCCGATATGTTGAAGGATCCGAGCACGGAATACTGGTTGCCCGGCTATCAAGGAACGGGTGAAAGCGGCTTCAAGGCACGCGCCGGCGGTCGCTACAACGCCACTGAAAACCGCTACGAGGACCTGATGACGGCCTTCCACTTCTGGCAGTCCGAGGCTCCGAGCGGCAGCGTTTCCCTCGTTTCCGCCTGTATCGCCTACTACTGCGGCTCGGTGCTCACCGCCACGCCGAACATCAAGACCGACAGAAAGAGCGTGCGCTGCTTGCGTAAAGTCGCACCGTAATGGATATGAATTAGGAATGTTTTAAGGGGCTCGAAAGGGCCCCTTTTTCTATATAAAAAAATTGTATCTTTGCCGCTGATTTGGATACTGTGTAATTAAGACGCAATGGCTATTTGTACTACTTATACTATATATACAATATAATATAGTTCGCCAAAGGTTAAAATTGAAGAAATGAAGATTCTGTTTGTTATAGACACCTATTATACGAACAACAACGGGACCAGTATCTCCGCGCAGCGTTTTGCGTCGGAACTGCGGAAGCGGGGTCATGATGTGCGTATCCTGACGGCGAATGACTCAGGCGAGAACGATGAAAAACTTTTCTCGCTGAGACATTTCCACATGCCCATCTTCCAACCGTTGATGAACAAACACAACTTCAATTTTGCCAAGTTCTGGGGTAGAGAATCGTTAGACATCATTCATGAGGCTATCGAGTGGGCCGACATCGTCCACTGCTTCCTGCCGTTCCCGTTAGAGGCTGTGGCGCGCCGCTATGCCGACAAGATCGGCAAGCCCATCACGGCCGCCGCGCATCTGCAGGCCGAGAGCCTTACCGCCAACATTGGCCTTCACCGGGTGGCGTGGGTAAACCACCTGTTTTACAAAATATTCCGAAGATTGTTGTTCGACGGTGTAAGACATATACACTGTCCGTCCCAATTTATGGCCGACGAGGTCAAGTCACACGGCTTCACGGGCAAGATGCATCCCATCAGCAACGGTATCCAGCCGGTCTTTATCGAGGCGGGCAAGCGACACATCGCAGGCCACCGCACGGAGACGTATGCTGAATACAAGGGCAAGATTCTGATTATGATGGTGGGTCGCCTTACGCGTGAGAAGCAGCAGGCGCTGATCATCAAAGCCGTGCCCCATTCCAAGTACGCCGACCGTATCCAGCTGATTTTCGCCGGTCGCGGACCTATGCAGGAACGTTACGAGAAACTGGGTCAGGAACTGCCCCTCAAACCCCAGTTCGTCTATTTGAAACGTGACGCGCTGATTGAGATGCTTTCCCAGTCCGACCTCTACGTGCATGCCGCCGATATGGAGTCGGAGGCCATCTCCTGCATTGAGGCGTTCGCCACCGGGCTGGTGCCCGTGATCGCCAACAGCCCGCTGTCGGCCACCAAGCAGTTCGCCCTTGACGAACGTAGCCTCTTCCAGGCTGGTGACGAAAAGGATCTCGCCCGCGCCATCGACTATTGGCTTGACGATACGCCGGAGCGCCTCCGGATGGAGGAAGTTTACGCCGCATCCGCCGAGAAATACAGCATCGACCATTCCATCGACCTGTTTGAAGAAATGTTGAAGGAGGAAATCGAGGATAATGAAAAAGCGCATCATAGTATTTCTTAATTCGCTGGTAATCTTATTGCTAAGCGTGTTTCCGAGTGCCATCGAGGCGCAGGAACCCGTCAAGGATTCCATTCAGCTGAATGCGGATGGCTCGGTGACGTTTGTCTATCGGGACACTACTGCCAAGAAGGTTAAGGTGCGTTGCGACTGCAAGCTGCGTCGCGAGAAGTCAATCATCAAGAAGGAAAACTATCATGCGATTAAGATGAGCCGTGACGGGGAGGGGCAGTGGACCTACACCACGCCGCCGCTTGCCCCGGAGGTCTACACCTATCAGTTCGAGCACGACGGCCACCGTACCCCCGATCCCACGAATCCCGACTCCGTCCGCGTGCGCACCGAGAAGATGAGTGTGTTCACCATTGCGGGTACCCCACAGACCAACCTCTACCTCGTGGATTCGTTGCGCGGCCACTTGGATACCGTTGTTTTCCAAAACCCCAACGAAAAGAAACCGCGCCGCATCCTCGTCTACACGCCTCCGCAATATCTTGACGGTCAGGACGAGTTTCCGGTGCTGTACCTGCTGCACGGACTCAACGGCAACGAGATGGCCTGGCTCGACCGAGGCCATGCCGTGCAGAGTCTCGACAACCTCATTGAGATGCGCAAGGCCAAGCCGATGATCTTAGTGATGCCCGATGCTAACCCCGAGGAAGTCATCGGCACTAAGGAGAATCTCACCCTCATGAAGAACATTTTCCTTTACCCCGCGTGGAATCGGCTGGATTTCGAGAAGTGTTTCCCCGCGATGGATGACTATTTGAGCGGGCTTTACCGGTTCACGCCCCGTTTGGGCGGTCGTGCCGTGGCCGGACTTTCGGCGGGCGCCAAACAATCGTGCAACTTGGCCAACATGTACGACAGTACGTTCGTTGCTGTGGGACTCTTCTCGCCTGTGGTAAGTCGCAAGCAGTTGCCGCGCAGCAACTACTCCCGTTACTGGATCGGCGGCGGTGTGGGCGACCTCTTCCATCACCGCATCAACGGCTTTCGCAAGAAGCTGCAACGCCGCCATATCCCCTACACGATGTACAACACCGTCGGCGGCCACACCTGGCGCAACTGGCGCGTCTACTTCACCGAATTTGTGCAGACCATATTCTGGAACTAAATGCTGAATGTTGAATGCTGAATGCTGAATGAGTAATACCGTATATAATTCCAAAGAGGGCTGCAAGCCCGAAACGTGTCAACCCAGGGCATAGCGAAGCGGAGCCCTGGGAACGACAAGAGTGAAGCGAAGCGGAGCCCTGGGAACATAAGAAATGATATGAACAGAATCCTCAATATCCTGATAATGACCCTGCTGGTTAGGACGCTCACTGCGCAGACCCAGCTCACCAACGGCACGTTCGAGCAGTGGACCTCGACGGCCAAGGATGTCGCCATTCCCAAAGGGTGGCACTCCTATGGCGACGGCGACTGCCAGCTCAAGGGCATCTATTCGTGGGGCTGCGGCCCGATGATCAAGAACCACAGCAACCGCGTGACCGGGCATTCGGGCTACGGTTGCGAGATCCATGCGGTGACGTTAGCTGGCAATCTCGTCAACGGTGTGCTTACCACCGGGCAGATGCAGTTCGCCTCGCCCGACAACAAGAGCGCCGACAACAACACCTACACCGACAAGGACAACAAACTGGGCCATAATGCCGCCATGAAGTTCACCGGCCGTCCCGACTCTGTCTATTTCTGGTGCAAATTCGAGATGAAGAAGCCCTCCAACGTGGCCGTCGCGAAATTCCACATTCATGGCAACGTGGCTTACAAGGACATCTCCTCGCACACGTCAGCCACGGCTCAGAAGGGCAAGATTGCCAACGCTTTCTGCGACATCAAGGATCACAACGACGGGAAGTGGCACCAGTACAAGTACAAGTTCACCTATTACGACGAGCAGAACAAGGTGGTGGCGACCACCTCGCGCACGCCTTCCTACATCCTGGTCTGTTTTTCCACCAACAAACTCACCAAAGGCGGATCCAACGGCGACAAGCTCCTCATCGACGACATCGTGATGGTCTATAACAAACGCCTTTCGTGGCTCGAGATTGACGGCATGCCGATGCCCGGCTTCGACCCTGACCGCACCGAGTACGATTGGTACTGCGCGGCGGGTACAGTGCCCGTGGTGGAGGCCGCCGCACAGTCGCCGCACGCCACCGTGCGCGTGGAATCGCAGTCCGGGCTTGTCCGGGTGACGGTGCTCCACGACGATGGCGAGCAGGAATATACCATCCGTCTGCACGGCGATGTGGCCGGGGTGCATTGACAGAGAACGGTGCCCGAAAATCGATCGTATTCTGATGCTGTCAAGTTCCACGGTTATGCCGTCCGTCGCCCCGTGGTTTGGAA